>Ga0268284_1000553_pt1 | contig 24136 bp, 21 predicted proteins | sample saktaG_14_FD_190137 | JGI IMG/M metagenome (GOLD analysis project Ga0268284, IMG submission 190137) | Saline water microbial communities from Sakinaw Lake, British Columbia, Canada - sak_2013_06_06_40m | ecosystem: Environmental > Aquatic > Non-marine Saline and Alkaline > Saline ...
TACAGTTAAATGTCTTGTATTATTCTTCGAAAATGATTTTATTGTTAGATAGTTATATGAGTATTTTAGATCATTCTAATTAAAATTGAGTATGATGAAAGCATTAATGCTTAGAAAGAAACTTCTTTTGGGATACAAAAAAATAAAGCGTAACAGGATTCTGTTACGCTTTATTTACTGATGATTTCAGATGTAATTAATTTTAAACCTTGTTCTTATGCTTCAACCTCTTCAAATTCTTCAGCATCATGATAGGCTTCTTTTCTGTGTCCGAATAGCGAAATAAGCTTTCCGGTGAGAAATCCGAAAATCAAGGAGGAAACAATCGTAATTAAGATTCCTGATAACTGGCTCGATACATTCAATCCACTCACAATTGGAATGGCTGAAAACCCGCCTAATAAACCGGGTAGTCCGTGTAAATTGGTAACACCACAGGTGTCAACTGATTTGATGAGTTTTTGTTGTCGGTGCTGGATCATTGCAAAACCGATAGTAGAAATGGTTCCGGCTAAAATGCCAATGATAAATGCAACAGAATGGCTGGCATGGTCGCAGGTAGAACCTATCGCTACACCTCCTGCAAGAGCTGCATTTGCAATGTATGCAATATTTATTTTTCCTTTGATGGCAATGGATAAAATGTAGGTGATTAAAGTAGAACCACATAAGGCTAAAAATACATTTACAACCGTGTGTGGAATTGCTTCGGGAGGTACAAGAGCTGCACAAAAGCTTGGCCAAAATACCCATAATACCATACTTCCAAGTATCGAATACCTATCGCTGGTAGCATCGGCCTCAATCGGTTTTATAAGATCTTCTTTAGTGGTCATTGATAAGGCAACAGCCAGCCCGAATAAGGCTCCGTAAGCATGAATGACGATAGAACCACCCGTATCGGCAAAACCATCTTTAATGATGCCAAAACCATCTTCGATAATAATCCATTCATTTAGCATGTAGAATGGAATAAAAACCAAACCCAGAATGATGTATTGAAACATTTTAAGTCTTCCCAAAACTGCACCAGCTGCAATTAGTAAACTGGCAGCACCAAATTCAGCTAAAATTAATTCTTCAATTTCACCTTTTGCATGACCGAAAATGCCTGAAGTATGAATTAAAAAATAAAGCGGAATAGAAATGCTTACCAACAGGAAAGTGGCTGTTAAAGCCGAACGACCATACTTTTTAATAAACACCATTAAAAATCCAAAGCCAATTAACAACATGGCCATGATATGTATGGCACGATTGTACTGTTGAATTTCAAAGATAGTAGAAATGTTGGTTTTCTGAATCTCTTGAGCAAAGGCAGTAGCAGTCGAACCCAAAAGCAAAGCGGTTAATGCCAAAAATTTGGTCAGGCGGTTTTTCATAGATTAGGTGTTTGTTAAAAAATTCACAAAGTTAACAATCTATGCTAATTGGGTGCTATTATTGAGGATTATTTTAAGAATAATTATCAGATATTTCGAGGAATACTAGATACTCCTATTCAATGATAAAACAACCTGTCTAGCCCTAAAATACGATTACACTTTAATGTTGATTTTACACCTCTTTTTCAACGATCTTATTTGGGGTTTATACCCTTAAGATAAATGAAGCTTTTTATTAATAAAGGAGATAAAAAATTTGATCGATTTATGTAGTGCCGATCATTAAATTTTCAAGGATTAAATGTAAGGAAAAAATTTGAATGATAATTGTTGAATGATTAATGATAATAAAATTCAGACTTATTCAATAATAATTAAACATTAATCAATTAAAAATCCTGACGTCGAACCGGCATGGTCATACAACGGGCACCACCACCACCACGCGAAAGTTCAGATCCTTCGATGGTTATCACACATTTTTTATAATCGTCGATACTGACTTTATTTTGGATAATATCGGTAGCAGCTATTACTTCGTAACCATTTTTGTTCATCTCGTCGATGGTATAAACATTGCGGCTGTATCCAATCACTTTGCCCGGGCTTAATGCAAAAAAGTTAGCCCCACTATGCCATTGTTCCCGTTCCTGTGTCCAAAGGTCGGCAGTACCGCCACAATAAATGGGCTTCATGTCACGACCAATTTTTTTCAAACATTCAAGTATATTTTTCTCTTCACTAATCTTTATTTTTCCGTTTTCAATCTGAATATGAATGGTTCGGAAACGATTGGGCTGCATTATTACAGGCTCGTAAACCATGCATTCGTCATAATTTAAAAATGTAAAAACCATATCAAGATGAATAAATGACTCACGGTCGGTAGGCAATTCCTGTACTATGATGTGTTTATCGATTTTTCGGAGTTTAAAATTCTTGATAATTTTATCGATGCCTTGGGTTGAAGTTCGAGCACTAATGCCAATAACCAACAAATCTTTACCAGCAACAAGTACATCGCCACCTTCAATTTTAATGTCGTTGGAGTTGAGTTTATTCTCAATTTCGAAAATTTTGGTGTTAAATATCTTGGAGTTTTTAAAAATGGTTTCCATGATTTGAGCTTCACGTTCGCGCACCGAACTGGCCATATGACCAACCAGAATTTCATTTTCAATAGCCATAGACGAATCGCGGGTAAAGAAAAAATTATGTAGCGGGCGGATTGCAAATCGTTGGTTGCTTAAAAAACGGGTAAGGTTATCACGATTCAATTCCACACCTTCAATTAATAGTTTTGCAAGCTGTGCAGGGCTTTGGTAGTAAATATTATCAACGATGTTTGAATGTTTACACGAACTGCATACTTTGGCAAGCAAATCATTTTTTGCGGTTTCATCTTCCAGCACTTCTTTCAACAAATCCTGAACCTCGTAAACCTGGGCGTTTTTTCGGAGTACCCCTCTGAAATCGGAATATTCATCCTGTGCAACCGAAAGGTTTAAAATATCGCTGTACAAGGCACGTTCAGCATTTTCGGGTGTCATGTTTTCAACCTCACTACCCATGCTGTGTATGACTACTGCTTCAAGCTTTCCGATTTCTGAATTAACATTTACGCCAAGATTCTGTTTTTCCATCTTTTCTGAAAATTTATTTTTTGGCAAAGTTAAGCATTCGGGTCAAGATTATGATTGACAATTTTTATTTTTGGAATTGAACAATAAAGCTTATCACATTTTTCATATTTTTGGTGAATCAATCAATACATTGTAAATGGACAAGCTGATAGAAGAGTGGGAGGCAGGAAAAGATCACAAATCGGGCCTGAACAAGAAGTTGATTTTTAGAATTTCAAAACAAAAAGCTAAGGATATCAACCGGCTTGCGGATGATTTTCACGCGGATATCATTAAAAAAATAGATTGTTTGGATTGTGCCAATTGCTGTACAACCATTCCTCCCATTGTAAATGAAACGGATATCAGAAGAATTTCAAAATTCCTTGGAATTAAAACTGCCAGATTTACGCATGAGTATTTAACTACTGATGAAGATGGGGATCAGGTGATGAAAAAGGTACCTTGTGTTTTTCTGGGTACAGATAATAAATGTGCTATTTATGAAGTCAGACCAAAAGCTTGTCGTGAATATCCGCATACCGATCAGTCGCAATTCATGAAAAACCTGAACCTGCATCTTGTAAATGTCAGGTATTGCCCGATTGTTTATCAAATACTTGAAAGATTTAAAGCAAGCATTTAGTTAAAGATGGAATAAAAATATCTTAGTAGCCCGGTTTTAAAAAGAATATTTTTGCAATTCCAAACTGCTATCTGAAATAGTTTTGATTCGCACGCAATACCTGATAAATAGCTTCCTGTACTTTAAAAGCATTATCATAAATCAATTCTTCATCTTGTGGAAATGGAACAGGTTTTGAATTGATTTTTCGTTGGGTTTCTGTATCCAAAGCATTGACATCACCAATTGCACGATAAGATAAATAGCTGAAAATATTCTGTGCGCCGATAGGTTCTTTTCTAACCAAACGATTTACAGGATACAATTCATAAAGCTCAATTTCACCATCCAGGCGCGCTTCTTTTCTTTGAGAAGTTTCCACAACAACGCATTGTATTTCTTTGAATTTTTTTATTTTAATATCATTACCCAGTGTGTCTTTTTTAACATTTCCTTTTGAATCTAAAGCATAATCAAATCCATCTTCTATATTTTTTTTATAGATGCGATCTGTGTTTTTTGTGTCGTCTGGTGAAACCTGGATATTCAATAAATTAACAACAGTCAGGTAATCGAAATTAATTTGTTCATTTGAGTCATCAAAAAAGAATTGAACCCAATCAGAATTCAACTGACTGATATTTCCACTTGTGATGCGTTCAATAAATTCGGGTTGAAAATTATACTGACTCATATTTTTAATTTGCACCATTACCCTGCTTATTCCATTGAATTTAGCTTCCTGAAGTAAATTATCTATATCAGGATATGCAGAACCTGCATAATTTTTTACTCTGAGAAATTCAGAAAATGCCTGACGAACGAGCATTTTGTCTGGTGATTCTATCAATCGCTTTGCATTAGCATAAAAATAGGCAGCTGCGTTTGTTTTTGCACTAATAATTTCGCCATCATAATCAAAATATTGATATTGCGTTAATTGGCCATTAAGCATGAAAGGTGAAATGGGCTTAATTTGATTTTGACGCTGTTTAAGCAAATCGAAATGCATGAGTATTTTATCCCAATTGTCGGCCTTCGCTTCTTGTTTCAAAAACTTTATTGTTTCTAAGTCCCTGTCATTTGCCAATTTAAAAGATTTATCCAGAAGGATTGCATCATCATTACTATCCGGATTTTTAATTAATTTTTTAACGGAACGACCTATGATATCGTCATAATTACCTTGTATCAGGTTTTTTTTTGAGCTATTGCAGGATGCAAATAGAACCATTAAACTAACTAAAATGAGAACTGATTTTTTCATATTTACGATGATAGAATTGAAATGTGAAATTAGAAAATAATTTGCTTTAAACTGCAGTTCTTATGAAATTTATAAGTGTTTAAATCAGGTTGAAATTCAGCCCTTTAAAATAGAGGTGAATCAACTTAAATTTAATATTATTGATTAATAATAAAATTTTAAATGTTTTTGAATGCCAAAACTTGTATTACTCCTGAATTGCAGGAAATAATTCAGGAGCTTTTCGATGCAAAGTCCCTTGCTCATAGGCAAAACAATATTTAATAAGCGTGGGTTCGTCGTACATCCGACCTAAAAATTGCAATCCTGCAGGCAGGTTTCCACTCGAAAATCCCATCGGAATGGTAAAAGCCGGCTGACCTGTATGCGGAGCAATAATTTGGCTGTTGTCACCTTTATATCCTTCGAAATCGCCAACCAAGGCAGGAGGATTATTCCAAGTTGGATAGATGATTGCTCCTAATTGATTTGCGTCCATCAAGTCTTCAATCGCTTTTCGGAATGCAATTCGTCTCGAATCAGTATAGGCATCGGAACATTCATGTCCGGCATCTGCAGGATCAGCATTTTGATGATATTTTAAATTCTCCTCAATATATGGTGCATATTTTCGGGAGGCAATAATTTCATCTAAATTCTTAACCGGGACTTCATCACCCAATGAGGCAAGATAATTGTTGATGTCTTCTTTAAATGTGGAACACCATTGGTTTCGACGAAGTGTGTCAAAGTTTGGAATCTCAATGGGATCAATGATTTCTGCGCCTAAATTTTTAAGATCTAGGATGGCTTGTTCGAAAAGTGCTTTAATTTCAGGATTCGGATTTTTTTCGCTTAACTCTCTTAAAATGCCTATTCGTGCTCCTTTTAATCCATCTTTAACTAAAAACTGCTGATAGTTATCTGGTATTTTTCTCTGTGAATGGATGGTAATTGGGTCGTTGGGATCATAACCTGCAATGACTTCTAAAATTCTGGTAGCATCAGTAACGGTACGGGCTAAAGGGCCTCCAACATCATTTCTTAAATACAGTGGCGCTATTCCTTCTCGACTTGTCAAACCTAAGGTTGTACGGAAACCTACCAAACAATTGTGAGATCCTGGTCCACGAATAGAATTACCGGTATCAGTTCCAAAACCAACGGTGCCAAAATTAGCCGCAACTGAAGCGGCAGTTCCACCACTCGAACCTGCAGGAACATGTTTCAAATTATAAGGATTTAAGGTTTCTCCGGCAATAGAACTGATTGTCACCATGGGACTAAATGCCCATTCGGCCATATTCGATTTCGCTAAAACAATGGCTCCCGCAGCTTTTATGGCTTTAATTAGAAATGCATCTTCTTTGGGCTCGAATCCTTTTAAAGCCAAAGAACCTGCAGTTGTTTGTAAACCCTGGGTATTATAATTGTCTTTTACAATCATCGGAATTCCGTGCAGTGGCCTTAGTTTACCTGTTTCCTTAAATTCTTTATCTAATGCTCTGGCAATTTCAATGGCCTTTGGATTTATTAAAATGATTGAATTCAATCCTGTTGATTGATCATATTTTTGAATTCGGGCAATATATAAATTGACCAGTTTTTCGGCAGTTAAACTGCCATTTTCAAAAGCCTTGTGGATATCTGCAATAGTTGCTTCTTCGAGAATAAAAGTATCCGATTTTGATTCTTTATTCATATTAATATAGTTACATGAATTTAAGGATGCAATAAATATAAATGCGGTTAAGAGAAGGTATTTTTTCATTTTAGAGAATTGATTTGATGGTGGGATAAATATAGAAAAAAAACTGTTGTTAAAAAGATAATCAGAAGTCAATATCAATAGAGTATGCAACAGCGCATAAAAAAAGACTGTCAGTAAAAATTAACAGTCTTTTTTGTGAACCCGGGGGGATTCGAACCTCCAACCTCTTGATTCGTAGTCAAGGGCACTATCCAGTTATGCTACGGGTCCAATTTTCTATTTAAAAAATCTCTTACTATGCCTGATTTGAAAAACTTTTCTCGATTTCTAGCTTCAGCTCTTGAGTCCACTTTTTCAAAACAAAAAAGTTCCCATGGTTTATAAGCTTTAGTCGATCTGTTTTTCCCAGTATTATGTTCTATGATCCGTCTGTCCAGATCATTTGTGATTCCTTTATACAATCTGGAATCAACTTTGCTTTTTATTACATAAATGTAATACATTTTATTTTTCCTCGTCTAGGGCACCCTGCCTGCGGCAGGCAGGTATCCAGTTATGCTACGGGTCCAATTTTAAAAAATCCATTCATGAATTTTTCGTCTGCAAAAGTAATAAATTTCTTTATAAAAACAATTGCTTAAAACTGTTAAGATTTTAATATTTTTGATATTTAAAACTGTGAGATGAATATTAAAGAATTAATTTCTGAGTTTAATAAACTGTATGGTCAAACAAATGAATCATTAAAAGTTTTTTTTGCTCCAGGCAGAGTGAACTTAATTGGCGAGCATACTGATTATAATGGAGGCAAGGTTTTTCCAATGGCCATTGATGCCGGCACATATTTGGTAATACGCACAAACTCATCGGATAAAGTCAATTTTGCTTCAGCCAATTATGAATTTAAAGCAAGTGTTCAAATTGACAATCTGAATAAGATAAAAGATGGCGTTTGGGTTAATTATCCCCTTGGAATTGTCAATGAGTTTGTGGAAAATGGGGTCGAGACCAAAGGTTTTGATGCTTTTTATTCTGGTAATATTCCACCCGCTGCAGGTCTTTCTTCTTCTGCATCTATTGAAATGGTAACTGCTTTTGCGCTAAATGAAATGTTTAGCGCAGGATATGATCGCATGGAATTAGTGAAATTATGCAAAAAATCGGAAAATGAATTTATTGGAGTGAATTGTGGAATCATGGATATGTTTGCCGTTGGATTTGGAAAAGAAAACAATGCCATTGCATTAGATTGTGCCACCTTAGAATATAACTATGCACCTTTTGAATTAAATTATCTTCAATTAGTCGTTTCAAATACAAATAAGGAACGGGGACTTGCCGATTCAAAATACAATGAACGTGTGAGTGAATGTAATCAGGCGGTGCAGATTGTTAGAAGATCGAAAGAAATTAATAATTTGAGTGAGTTGAGTTTAAAGGACTTTAGAGAAATTGAGCATCTATTCTCGAACCCCGTAATCAAACGCAGGGCTTATCATATCGTCAGTGAAAACTATCGGGTTGAAGAATCATTAAAGGCATTAAAAAATAATGACCTTAACTTGTTCGGAAAATTGATGAATGCATCGCATGTTTCCTTACGTGATAATTATGAGGTTACGGGTTTGGAACTGGATTGTTTGGTTAATGCTGCCTTAGAAGTTGAGGGTGTTATTGGCAGTCGAATGACTGGTGCGGGTTTTGGAGGATGCACCATCAGTTTGGTTGATAAACTTTGTTTAGAAGTCTTTTATGAAAAAGTGAGTAAAGAATATAAATCGAAAACAGGTAGAACACCACTTTTTTATATATTTAAACCATCGGAAGGGGTCAGGGAACTATCAATTCATTAATAGTTGCGAGCTCCGAAAATGGCACTTCCAATCCGAATCATCGTGCTGCCTTCTTCAATTGCAATCTTGTAATCATCTGTCATGCCCATTGAAATTTCTTTAAAGGAAGTGGCATCTGGATAAAATTCTGTTTTTAATTCATCAAAACAATTTTTAAGATATCTGAACTCCTTTCTGATCATTTCTTTGTCATCAGTTAAAGTTGCCATACCCATAATTCCAACTATTCTAATATTCAATAGGGTTTTAAAATAATCACAATCTAAAATGGATTGTGCCTCTCTGAGGTCCAGACCAAATTTTGTTTCTTCAGTAGCAATGTGAAATTGCAATAAGCAATCAACAATTCGTTGATTTTTATGAGCATGCTTATTAACTTCACCTAGAAGTTTTATACTATCAATTGAATGAATCAGATGAGCAAAAGGGGTAATGTACTTAACTTTATTTGTTTGAAGGTGACCAATGAAATGCCATTTTATGTCATGAGGAAGGGAGGCGAATTTTTCACTCATTTCCTGAGCTTTGTTTTCTCCAAAATGAAATTGCCCTGCTGCGTGGGCTTCTAAAATATCCTCATTAGACTTTGTTTTAGAAACAGCAATTAATTTTACATTTTTGGGGAGTATTTTTTTGAATTTTTGAATTTCGTTTTTGATACTCATTTAGAATCTTTTCTACAAATTTAAAATTTAATCGAAATCAACAGTCATTATATTTTATAATTTTGCTCACATTATTTGAACTTTATGTTAACAATACTAAAATTGCTATTCGGGCAAGTTTTGCAAAAAAAATCGCGTAAGAAAGAATAGGGTAGGTGAGACAAGATCCAATTTATAATAATTAACCTGATTACTACTACCACATCAATATTCAAAAATAATAAATCGATACAATAGTTAATGAAAGCAAAGTATTTCAGCAATCATTTTTTCAAAACTATCAAGTATTAGAAATTCTATAAATAAAATATTTTTCTACTATACGCTGTAGTAACATCTTTTTGGTGAGTGAATTTTTCCTTCCTTCAACAAAGATTTTAAAGCTTGATCTACTACTTTTTTATCAAGAGATGTTAGTTCTGAGATTTCGCCTCCTTTGAGTGGAGTGTCTGTTTTTTTCAAAACTTCGTAAATAATATTGGTATTTTCCATGGTTTTTTTATTCAAATTTAAAAATTTAATTAATAGATTATCAGTACATTAAAAAAAATATTGAAAATAAATTAAAAATAATTGATTTTTTGGGGTGACTTTTTCCGAAAAACGGAATTAACTACTAGTAACAGCGCTTTCAATTATAGATTTTTGTTAGACAGACTGTATCCTACCAAAAAGTTCACACGTGCATTTTGGCTCCAGTTAAAACTCCAGGCTCATATCCTAACTGGAGCCATTATTTATTATAAAAAAAAGCAACGCTATCGTTGCTTTAATATTTGTTTACTCAATTTGTTATTTAGTCGAGTGCATGGATGATTAAACCACTTCTTAATTTGGGTTCAAACCAGGTTGTTTTTGGTGGCATGATATTCCCCGAATCAGCAATATTGATCAATTGTTGCATTGAAACCGGAAATAAAGCAAAAGCGACTTCCATTTCGCCATTATCAACTCTTCTTTTCAATTCACCAAGTCCTCTGATTCCACCAACAAAATCAATACGTTGAGATCTGCGCAAATCTGTAATATCTAAATAAGGAGCAAGTACCTGATTCGTTAGAATGGTAACATCCAAAACACCAATTGGATCATTATCGTCATAAGTTCCTTCTTTAGCAGTTAACGAATACCATTGACCTTTTAAATACATTGAAAAATTATGTAATGATGTCGGTTTATAGATTTTTGTTCCTTTTGCTTCAACTTTAAAAGCACCCTTTAGCTTTTCAATTAACTCATCTGTACTTAAGCCATTTAAATCTTTAACAACACGGTTATAATCAATAATTGTTAATTGATTATCAGGGAAGTGGACAGCCAGAAAATAATTATATTCTTCTTTGCCGGTGTGATTAGGATTATTTTTTTTACGTTCATTACCAACAAGTGCAGCAGCAGCAGTCCTGTGATGGCCATCTGCGACATAGGTAGCAGGAAGCTTCGAAAAAGCTTTAAGAATCAGATCAATTTGCTTTTGATCACGAATAACCCAAAAATGATGACCAAATTCGTCATCACTTGTAAAATCGTATTCTGCTTTATTCTTAACAACTTTCGCAACGATTTCATCAATCTCTTTTACAGCCGGATAAGAAAAAAATACAGGTTCATAATTCATCCCACTTGTTCGAACATGATTCATTCTGTCTTCTTCTTTATCAGGGCGGGTCAACTCATGTTTTTTTATGACATTATTCATATAGTCATCAACTCCTGCAGCACCAACCAGGCCATACTGAGTTTTTCCGTTCATGGTCTGTGCATAGATGTACAGATATTCTTTATCATCTTGTATCAAAACCTTTTCTTCCATTAGTTTAAAGAAATTTTCTTTTCCTTTATTATAAACAGCTTCACTATGTAAATCGATATCATCTGGGAGGTCAATCTCAGGTTTTACCACATGTAAATATGAGTATTTATTATCACCTGCTTCAATTCTGGCTTCTTCCCTGTTCAATACATCGTAGGGACGAGAAGCAATTGCCTGAGCTTTATCAGCAACAGGTCTGATTCCTTTAAATGCTTTTAAAATCGCCATTTTATTTTTTAATTGAAATAATACTATTAATAAGAATTTGCATCAAAATCATAGTCTGCATCAGATTCATCATCAACCTTTACAGCACTTCGCTGAAGTGAAGAAATTAGTGCACCGATCATTTTTGTCATTTCCATGAGTTGATTTCTTGAATGCATCTCCTCCTCTTCTGTAATAAGTTCCAGGTTACATGCAAGTGAACCATAAACAAGGCACTCGCGCAGAACACTTTTAGCCATTTTTAAATAATAGATAAACTGGCTTTTATTTCTGGCAGATCCTTCAGCTATATTTATAGCAATTGATAATGCCGCAGAATTAAACTTGTTGGCTAAATCAATATTCGCTAAATCGGAAAATGAATTGCTTACTTGTTTAACCCATAAAGCATAATCCATTGATTTATGGTAAACACGCAAATCTTCAAACCTGAAAAATGTAAATTGTTTGTCGTTAATATTCTCCATTACAGAAATTTTAATTTTTATGTTAACGACCAAATAAATTCAAAACAATGATCGCGTTTTCGGGTGAATTAATTCACTTTGAATGTTTTGTCGCCCTTTTCTAAAAAGTTCACAATTTGTTTCGCAGCTGCAATACCGGCATTAATATTAGCTTCAGAAGTTTGAGCTCCCATCTTTTTAGGAGTGAAATAACATCTGCTTTCATAGGTAGCCATCAACTCTTCAGTACAATTAGGAGCAACATCTGATAAGTATTTGAAGTCTTCTCTTTGTTCAAACATTTTCTTTAAATCAGATTCATGAATTACTTCTTTTCGGGCAGTATTAACAAGGGTTGCACCTTTAGGCATTTTCGATAATAGCTCGAAATTTATACTCTCACGGGTTTTATCATTAGCCGGAATATGCAATGAGATGTATTGACATTTTTGATAAAGTTCTTCAACTGTAGCAACAGCTTTTACACCATCTGCTTCTATGGCTTCTTTTGCAACATAAGGATCAAATGCATAAACTTTCATTCCAAAGCCTTTAGCAATGGCAGCCACATATTTACCTACGTTTCCATAAGCATGAATTCCAATTGTTTTTTCTTTTAATTCAGTCCCGGACGATCCGTTGAATTTAGCCCTTGCCATATAAACCATCATGCCAATAGCAAGTTCAGCAACTGCATTAGAGTTCTGACCGGGAGTGTTCATCGCAACGATATTATTTGCTGTTGCAGCCTGTAAATCAATATTGTCGTATCCTGCACCAGCTCTAACAATAACTTTCAGGTTTTTTGCTGCATCAAGTACTTCCTTTGTCGCTTTATCACTTCTGATGATAACTGCGTCAACATCTTTAACTGCATTAACAAAATCAGATTGATCTGTATACTTTTCAAGCATAATTGTTTCGTAATTTGCTTGGTCAAAAACTCCTTTTATTTGGGTTACAGCGACTTTTGCAAAAGGCTTATCTGTAGCTATTAATACTTTTTTCATTTTTTTGATGATATGTAATAGTCAGGATTGTTATAAAACAACCCTGACTATCGATTGTTATTTAATATTGTTTATTTAAGAGATGCTCTTTTCAAAATCCTGCATTACTTTAACCAATGCCTGAACACTTTCGATAGGTAATGCATTATAAGTTGAAGCTCTGAAACCACCTACTGAACGATGACCTTTTAGACCAACCATACCTTGAGCATTTGCATAGGTTGAGAAAGCTTCTTCGTGTTTTTCAAAACCTTCATTCATTACAAAACAAATATTCATAAGTGATCTGTCTTCTTTGTTTGCAGTCCCTTTGAATAATGGATTACGGTCGATTTCATTATATAAAGCAGCTGCTTTCTTCTCATTAACCTCTTTCATTTTGGTTAAGCCACCATTAGCCTTTAACCATTTAAGAGTTTGTAAAGCTGCATAGATAGGCACAACAGGAGGAGTGTTAAACATTGATTCGTTTTCGATATGAGTTTCATACTTAAACATGGTTGGAATCATTCGATCAACTTTCCCTAAAATATCATTTTTGATGATAACAAATGTTACTCCGGATGGAGCAAGGTTCTTTTGAGCACCGCCATAAATCATAGCGTATTTTGAAACATCAACCGGACGACTGAAGATGTCGGATGACATATCTGCAACCAATGGAATATCAGAAGTAATATCTTCTTTTATTTCCGTTCCATAAATTGTGTTGTTGGTAGTAATGTGAAAGTAATCAGCATCTTTAGGAATTTTATACCCTTTTGGAATATAAGAGAAATTTTTATCTTCAGATGAAGCGACAACTTCAACTTCGCCAAAGAGTTTTGCTTCTTTCAGTGCCTTCTTTGCCCAAACACCGGTATTAAGATAAGCGGCTTTTTTATTCAATAAATTGAATGGAACCATTGCAAATTGTGTGCTGGCACCACCACCAAGGAAGAGAACAGAATAACCTTCGGGGATGTTTAATAATTCTTTGAAAAGTGCAGTTGCTTCATCCACTACTGCAATAAATTGTTTACTTCTATGTGAGATCTCCAAAAGGGATAATCCCATATCCGAAAAATTTTCAATGGCCTTAATCGTATTTTCAATGGTAAATTGAGGGAGAATTGAAGGCCCAGCATAAAAGTTATGTTTTTTCATTCTGTTGATTTTAAAATGGTTATGATACTGTGATTAAATTAACACTATTTAGTAAACAAAGATATAATATTTAGATTTAATAATAGTCAAGAATCGATATAAATATTAGTCGTAATTTTGATCTCAAATTCCTGTAAACTAAAAGAAAAATGTATTTCTTAGAAACTCAAACAGCCTTCGTAAAATTTGGTCAATTCTTGACTTATTATCTTAATAATGATTATCAATCAATAGATTCGATAGCGTTGGAGGATTATATAGGATTCAAACAAGCATGTACCAATGCTTTTCAATCAAACGCTTGGTTTACAGAAAAAAATATAGACTATGCCCTTGTTCAATGGGCGAAAGTTTTGACAGAAGAAAATTTAAAAAAATGGCTTGATCAGTATAAAAGTCTGATTGGTTCCGATCAAGGATCAAATATTGGCGTGGTATTAGCCGGAAACCTGCCAATTGTTGGGTTTCATGATTTTCTTTGTGTGCTTTCTTCCGGAAATAATTTTATTGGTAAGTTGTCGTCTTCAGATAAATATTTGCTTCCGGCAATTGCCGAAATATTAGTTAAAATAGAACCTCAGTTTAAAAATAAGATAAAATTTACCGATGAGCGATTGACCAATTTTGATGCAATTATAGCCACGGGAAGCAACAACAGTGCTCGTTACTTCGAATATTATTTTGCAAAATTCCCTCATATTATTCGGAAGAACAGAAATGGAGTTGCTGTATTAACAGGAGAAGAAAAAAGATTGGATTTGCTTGCAGAGGACATTTTAAGGTATTTCGGTTTAGGATGCAGAAATGTGTCGAAGCTATATGTCCCCCAAGGATATAAGTTTGATGAGCTACTCGGGTCAATGGAACAGTTTGAATGGATTAGTAACCATCATAAATACCGCAATAACTACGATTATAATAAGTCTATTTTATTGGTCAATCGTGTCCCTCATTTTGATAATGGGTTTGTGTTGCTTCGCGAAGAGTCATCTATTTCATCTCCAATCTCTGTGGTGCATTATGAGTATTATAAGGATGTTGAAGAATTGAATGACTCTTTGGATTCGCAAAGTGAATTTATTCAATGTATTATATCAGAAGACCGTAGCGTGAAAAAAAGTTTATTTCCGGGACAAAGTCAGCAGCCAAACTTATGGGATTATGCAGATGGAATTGATACGATGGAATTCCTATTGGCTTTGCCTTTAAAAAAATAAAAAAAACTTGCTTTAGCTTTGTTTTTAAAAGAATAAGATGTAGTTTTGCCGACCGAAAAATCAAAGAATTTAAAGATGAAAAAAGACATTCACCCAAAAGATTATAGATTTGTTGTATTTAAAGATATGTCAAATGAGTACGCATTCATGACAAAATCAACAGTTAATACAAAAGATACCATTGCATGGGAAGATGGTAAAGAATATCCATTGGTAAAATTAGAAATTTCAAATACTTCACATCCTTTCTATACTGGTAAAATGCAGCTTATAGATACGGCTGGTAGGGTTGATAAATTCAAAACCAAATACAAATCGCATTACGAAAAGAGTAAATAAAACTATACCGTTTTTCGAAAAGGCCCTTAATCTTTTAAGGGCTTTTTTTTTGTGCATATAAGTATTGAATGTGCGAATAGAAGATAAATTCTGAATCAATAGTGATATTATCACAATTGTATGCAATGCACTCATTTTTCCCGATACGTTGCACAATCAGGATTCGTTCAACTAATAATTTTTACTTCGTTATTGCTCGCAAAAATTTAGTTTCACGAATAAATTGCTAGTTTTGTTTAAATATTTATCCTGGACATGAACTATATCTTATTTGATACCAGTAAAAGAATAAATTTACTTCCCTTGACTTTTCTAAGACCAACTGCGGACATTAGAATTGGAATACTTACTATTCGTGAGAAATGGGAAAAGTATCTGGATGCAAAAACATCAAGCTTAACGGAAGATTATCTTAGTATAAAATTCCCACTTGTAAACGGAGCTGAAAATATTTTGATAAATGGATCTGTTTGCCCTTCAAAAAAGTTGGTTGAAAAAATAAGCACCCTGAAAATGAAAGAAGCTCTGGTTTATAAAGGGGAGGTAATTGCTTTCATGTCAGGAACTGTGAATGAAGAAACCTTATTCAAAAATTTAGATGATTATCAAAAGGTCGAATTTACTGATCCTTTGATTGTAATTGAAAATACCTGGGATATTTTTGCTAAGAATGGTGAAGCTTTAATTCAGGATTTTCATCTTTTAAATTCGGAAAATACTTCAACGGAAACAAGGACATATACTCTATTAGGGCCTAAAGAAAATATTTTTATACATCCAAGTGTAACAATCAATTATGCGATTTTAAACGCAATGAATGGGCCCATTTATATTGATGAAGGAGCTGAAATTATGGAAGGTGCAATGATTCGAGGCCCTTTTTATTTGGGGAAACATTCACAAGTAAAAATGGGCGCAAAAATTTATGGGCCAACCACCATTGGCCCATATTGCAAAATAGGAGGGGAGCTCAATAATGTTGTAATGTTTGCTTACTCAAATAAAGGACATGAAGGTTTCTTAGGAAATGCTGTTATCGGTGAATGGTGCAATATTGGAGCTGATACCAATAATTCCAATTTAAAGAATACTTATGATGATGTTCGAGTATGGAATTATAATAAACGAACTTTTGTGGATACAAAGCTCCAGTTTTGTGGATTGATTATGGGAGATCATTCAAAAACAGGAATAAATACCATGTTTAATACAGGAACGGTTGTTGGCATAGCTTCAAACGTTTTCGGATCAGGTTATCAGCGGAATTTTATTCCTTCATTTTCTTGGGGAAGCCCATCTAAAATGGTCGAACAGAAATTAGAAAGAGCCATACTAACTGCAGAACAAGTTTATAGAAGAAGAGATATGGAATTTACCGAAATTGATCGTAATTTATTTACACATATATTTGTACAAAAGCAAAATGATCATCAGATTTAATAAGGAGTTTGGCACATTAATTGACATTAGAGTTACCCGATAAAAAAAAGAGTTATAGCATATTTAAGTATTTGTATTCTACTAAATTAGAATTGTTAATTTTAAGTTAATTCTATGTGCTGACAAAATATGCTGACAGAATGGCCTAAGAAATTAAAATATATATGGATTTTTTAAACTTTACAGATATCATTGATTCAGACACTGAATTTATACCATTATTATCCTCAGAAGATGAGGAATTGATGAATGCAGAGGAGGTGCCTGAGGAGCTTCCAATTTTACCATTACGAAATACTGTTTTATTTCCGGGTGTAGTGATTCCTATCACTGTAGGAAGGGATAAATCTATTAAACTGATCAAGGATGCTTATAAAAAGAAGTCAATTATAGGCGTTGTAGCTCAGAAAGATGTCGACATTGAAGACCCTGAATTCAAAGATTTAAATGCGATCGGAACCGTTGCTCAGATCATTAAAATTCTTCAAATGCCTGATGGAAGTACAACTGCTATTATTCAAGGCAAAAAAAGATTTACGCTTCAAGCTCTTGTTCAAAACGAACCTTATATTATTGCTAAAGTAACCCAGTTTGGTTCAGCGGAATTGGTTAAATCAGATGATAATTTCAATGCTTTAATATCATCTTTAAAAGACCTTTCAATTCAAATAATTAAGCAATCTCCCAATATTCCGACTGAAGCAAGTTTTGCCATTAAAAACATTGAAAGCCCGGTATTTTTGGTAAACTTTGTGTCTTCAAATTTGAATATCGATGTAGTTGAAAAGCAAACTTTACTCGAAGTAAGCGATTTGTACGATCGAGCTAATAAAGTTTTAAAAGCCTTAACCGACGAATTACAGGTGTTGGAGCTTAAAAATCAGATTCAGAAAAAGGTTAAAATTGACTTAGATAAACAACAGCGGGATTATTTGTTGAATCAGCAGTTGAAGACTATTCAGGATGAATTGGGAGGAAATCCCAATGAGCAGGAAATAAAAGAGCTTAGAAACAAATCAAAAGTTAAATTGTGGTCGAAAGAAACTTCGGAAGCATTTGAAAAAGAATTAAATAAGCTGCAGCGAATGAACCCGCAAGCTGCGGAATATTCAATTCAACTTAATTATCTTGAAGTTTTAGTAGAATTACCCTGGAACGAATACACCCAGGATAATTTTGATTTAGACCGCGCACAGAAAATCCTGGATGAAGATCACTTTGGGTTGGAGAAAATAAAGGAACGGATTATAGAGCACCTTGCAGTGATCAAATTAAGGAATGATATGAAATCACCCATTCTTTGTTTGGTTGGCCCCCCCGGTGTTGGAAAGACCTCATTGGGCAAATCTGTTGCTCGGGCTCTTGATCGAAAATACATCCGCATGTCGCTTGGCGGACTTCGGGATGAAGCTGAATTACGAGGCCACCGAAAAACATACATTGGTGCAATGCCCGGTCGTATAATTCAAAATCTGAAAAAAGCTAAATCTTCAAATCCTGTATTTGTATTGGATGAAATCGACAAAGTCGGTGGAAATTCAAATCAAGGTGACCCACAGTCTGCATTGCTCGAAATCCTAGACCCTGAGCAAAATAATACTTTTTATGATAATTACTTAGAGCTTGATTTTGATCTTTCAAGAATCATGTTTATAGCTACAGCTAACACTTTGTCGACGATACATCCTGCATTAAGAGATCGCATGGAAATTATTGATTTAAGTGGTTATTTGATCGAAGAGAAAGTTGAAATTGCAAAACGTCACCTTATCCCAAAGCAGCTGGCTGAACATGGGTTGAAAAAAAGTCAGCTTTCTTTCGGCAAAAGTGTAGTTGAAAGAATTATTGATGATTATACCCGTGAATCAGGGGTACGTTCGTTAGAAAAAAATATTGCCAAAATTATTCGCAATAAGGCCAAATTTATTGTGATGAATAAGGAATTTGACAGAAAACTGAGTGAATCTGATTTAGTTACAGTTATGGGTCGACCAATTTTCCAAAGAGATAAGCATATTAAAAATAATGTTGCGGGTGTAGTCACAGGTTTGGCCTGGACAAGCGTTGGAGGAGAAATTCTTTTTATTGAAGCAAGCTTAAGCAAAGGAAAAGGATTGCTTACAATGACAGGTAATCTTGGGGATGTGATGAAAGAATCTGCAACTCTGGCTTATGAATACTTGAAAGCGCATTCAAATATAATTGGAATTGATTCGGAGCTTTTTAGCAAATGGAATTTACATATCCATGTACCGGAAGGTGCAACTCCAAAAGATGGCCCTTCAGCAGGTGTTACAATGTTTACTGCTATAGCTTCTGCTTTTACACAACGTAAAGTACGTTACAATATCGCCATGACCGGTGAAATAACTTTACGGGGCAAAGTCCTTCCCGTAGGTGGAATAAAAGAAAAAATTTTAGCGGCAAAGCGTGCAAAGATTAAAGACATTATTCTATCAGCAGATAATGAAAAAGATATATTGGAAATAAATGAGAAATATATTAAAGGACTTAATTTTCATTATGTGCATGAAATGATTGAACTCATCGATTTGGCACTCCTTAAAGAAAAGGTTGATGAGCCACTCATTTTAAATTAATAGCTAATTTATTTTCTAATTGTGCAAAAATCCTGTGATAGATTCATAGGATTTTTTACATTTGGTGTGTAAAATATTTTATAGACATGCCAATTTCTATTTTTTATCCGCAGATTTTAGGTTCGTCTATAGCTATTAACTTCTTTACTGGTATATACTTAACAATTATTTAATGATGTTTGATAGGGTAGCTGAATTTATTCAGCAAGCTGCGAGTTGGTTGTGGTCGTACCCGATGATTATCGTATTATTTTCGGTCGGAATTTATTTTACATTACGTCTCAAAGGACTTCAATTTCGGAGATTTTTTAAAGCTGCCAAACTTACTTACAAAACCAGAACTGGCGTAGGAAAAGGAAATATTTCCCCACTTCAATCGTTGTTCGGTGCACTTGGGGGAATGATTGGAAACGGAAATATAGCAGGTGCTGCAACGGCAGTATTTATGGGTGGACCGGGAGCTTTATTGTGGATGTGGGTAGGTGCCTTTATTGGAATGATTATCGTTTTTATTGAAACATTGCTTGCACTGAAATACAGAATAAAGGATAAAGATGGGACATATAGCGGAGGTCCTATGTACTATATTCAAAAAGTGTTAAAAATAAAGTGGCTGGCAGTTGCATTTTCTTTAGCTATGGGCCTTAAAACCCTATTTGGAACCTCACTGGTACAATCCAACTCTATCTCTCTGGCGGCGGTTTCAATTATTGATGTTTCCTGGTTTCCCAGTTGGATTCCAGTCCAGCTTCCTTTTTGCATAGTATTGGCATTTCTTACCTGGCTCGTTGTAATTGGTGGATTAAAAACAATTGCACGCGTACTTGAAAAAATAACTCCATTAATGATTCTTATTTATATCATTTTAATCTCAATCATAATCTTCGCTAAGATTGATTTGCTAAAAGAAGTATTTGCACTTGTACTTAATAACGCATTTACTGCCAGTAGTGCAAGCGGTGGATTTGCCGGTGCTACAGTGATGATGGTAATACGCTATGGAATTGCCAGAGGATTTTATTCAAATGAAGCCGGAACCGGGAGTTCTCCAATGATGTATAGTGCAGCCAGGGTCGATAATATTTATCATCAGAGTCTGGTGAGTATGTTTGGTGTTTTCATTGACACCATCATTTCATCTGCAACAATAATGGCCATATTAATTACAGGCGTGTGGACGAGTGGGCTTACTTCAACTGCATTAACTACTTTGGCATTCAATACCCAATTCGGGGAATATGGTGGATGGCTAATTCTTCTTTCGTCATTCTTATTTGGATATTCAACATTAATTGCCTGGTGTTTTTATGGAGAACAATGTTTCGCGTTTATATGGGGTAGTAATTTTAAAAAGGTATTTAGATGGATGTTTAGTCTGTCCATATTATTGGGCTTTATGCAAGTAGAAACCATTTGGAGTATTGCGGATATTTTAAATGCTACTTTAATTCTTATAAATCTGATCGTAATAGTAATTATTTTTAAGCATGTTTTTGAAATCATGAGGTTAAATAAACTTAAAGCTAATAACTGATTACAATAGCTAAATGCTTGAATATTACCTTATAATAATTCAATCCCAACAATTAACACTTAATAACATTTATTAACCTAATGTTAACCGTGGCTTAACCCTGATGGAACTATCTTTGAATTAAAAACAACAAGCCATGAAAACGTTTAATATTAAGACCATATTAAAAATTACGCTCTTCTTTATTTGTATCCTATTTTATCCCATACATAACAAAGCCACTGAAAACTTCAGTAGGCTTGAGCATAAGAGTCAATTTGTGAAAAAGGTTAAGGATTCTCAAATCAGTATGAAAGATACCATCGTGAGTTGGTATGATAACCTTTCTGATACCATCAATGATTTAACAAAATCATCTCCATCTGCCGATGATAATGAATTATTATTAACCGATAAGGCTCAAGCTAAGAATAATGTCAGTGAAAAAGTAAATACAGAAACAAAGCCACGTAAGTTAGCCTATGTCTTAATTGATGTGCTAATAAAAAGGCTTAGTCTAATGCTTAATAAATGATTTTAATATTTATTTTAACCGGATGTTAATTAATTTAGGTCTCTAATTAGTTATTATATTCTGAGTTAATCCTCCTCTTCCTCGCCTTCCTCCTCCTCATCATCATCATCTTCTTTTTTATCGTCCTCATCGTCGTTATCGTCCTCATCGTCTTTTTTATCATCTTCATCTTCGTCGTCATCATCATCTAACTGCTCTTCCTCCAATTCTTTTTCAATACTTTTGTCAGCTATTTTTTCGACAATTTCATCCAAATCATCGTCTTTTTCCCAATAATTAACCGAATCAATTTCAATAGGTACCTTTATTAAATAGGATATGTCTTCAAAATCTAGCGTAATTGCACGAAAAAACTCACCTTTTGCATTCGTTATTTTAGTTGTCTGGCCTTCCCATCCCTCAGGGTATTTTTCCTGAAGTGCTTCCAGTACGTCGTCTGGAAGGTTTTCTATATTTGCAATTTTTCTGCGGCTTGTCATAATTTATTTTTAAATAATCATGCTGCAAAATAAAACAAGATTTTAAAAAAACAAATACAAATTAATCTTTTTTAACATTAAATATTTGTAATGATTATTGGGTGAAATTTTTCTACTACAAAGTTTGATATTGCTGAAACTTTTTCCAGGATTTGTCTGAATTCACAATCAATTATTAAATATTGTCATCGTATGGGTTGGAGGATTATTTTATCTAATTTCGCGAATTTAAATAAAGTCAAATTATAGAATTTGTGAAATCAAAGAATAAGAAGAAACTAAGATTTGTAGAGCTAGTAATATTTATTATCATCCTTTTAGTAATAAATTTCTTACTTCCTCAAAATCTTTTTAATAATAGATGGATTATACTGCCTGATAATACTAATCCTTATTTTACCAGTGAAATGATTAAAAAAGATCTATCGATTAAACTTGCTTATCCAAAGGAAATTGAGGGCAAATTAATTGGAGATGGCCAAGATGCTATAATTAAATTCAAAATTGATAAAACTGAGTATTATCTTCCATCACAATTACTTCTTAAAAACACAAAAAATGGTTCTAAAAATAAGAATCTTCCAATCGGTGATGAGAGTGTAGATATTGATATTCCGTTATCTAAAGATTATCAGCCTGATGATTTGATTAAAATTAATCAAAACTGGAACTATCATTCAAATGACCGTCCAAATTATTTAAGAAAGGATGCCGCAAAAGCTGTCAATAAAATGTTTTCTGAAGCCCAAAAAGCAGGCTACGCCCTAAAGATTCTGAACGCTTATCGATCATTTGACACACAAAGATTAATGTACCTGAATGCCATAGCAAAGAATGGCATAAATCAGAAGATCGTAGCTAAGCCCGGACATAGCGAACATCAATTGGGAACGACCATTGATGTTGGTTCCTTTGTGCCCGAATCAAATTCAGAGGAGGGATTTGCTTCCACAAAAGAAGGTAAATGGATGATAGAAAATGCGATGAAATTTGGATTCTATCAATCTTATACTAAAAAAAATGCTGAAGAGTCAGGATACATCTCTGAGCCTTGGCATTACAGGTATTTAGGATTGGGAAGATAATTTTCCAAAATCTGATTTCAATTCTTTTTAACTTTTTTTATTTGTTTTTTAAAATTTAATCATAATTTTGCAAGCACTATTAAAACTCCTATCCGAATAAATAGGTGTTTAGTTATAGAGAAGAGGGGAGAGATTAGGCTCTATAAACCTCTAGCAACCTTCTAAATATTGGAAAAGGTGCTAAAACCTAACCTGCAAGTTGCGGGAAATGATAAACAAACACAAAAGTAATGACAACAATTAATCTTTTACATTTTACATTCTTAGGTAATCAATTTACCATGCCCGAAATGCCTATGTGCATGGCCTGGATCAAGTCGGTATAATGCCAGATTTGAGATTATCTTCATCAGGCCTTGCAAAGCAAGTGCCCAAAAATCAATATACAATCATTTAAAATATAGTTTAATGGCACAAAAAATTGTTATAAAAATTGGCGGATCAAATTTGACAGATATTAACAGTTTATCAAAGATTATCAAAATTATTAATCAGTACGAAAAGCCTGTAATTATTGTTGTTTCGGCGTTTTTTGGAATTACTAATTCGCTGATCGAAATATTAGAAGATGTTCTGAACAAGCAAGAGAATGTAAAATCGGAAATTGATAAAATAAGGGCTTATAAGTTTCAGATTCTGGAGCATTATATCACTGATAAAAATTTGTTAAAAGAAGCTAAGACAGGAATTGAAACCTTGATTGATGAGCTGGAAAAATATCTTTATGGGGTAGCCTATATTGGTGAAACTCCTGATTTTTTATCCGACAAGATTTTAAGCTATGGCGAACGCCTTAGTTCATCAATGATCAATGCGATATTCAATAATAACGGAATTGTTTGCAATGAGGTTCTTCCTGCACAAATTGGATTAAGAACGAATGACAGATACGGAGATGCCAGCGTTGATTTTGCAAATTGCACAACTGATTTAGAGCAGGTTTTTAATCAGGATCAGGTTTATGTAGTTCCCGGGTTTTATGGCATTTCATCGCAAGGAAAAGTAAATTTATTGGGACGTGGTGGAACTGATTACTCAGCAGCATGCATTGCTCGTTTGGTTCATGCCAAATCTTTGGATATTTGGAAAGATGTAAATGGATTTATGTCAGCAGATCCTAAGGTGGTACAAAATCCGATTCGCATTGATCATTTATCTTATTCTGAAGCGGCTGAATT
>Ga0268284_1000554_pt1 | contig 24129 bp, 14 predicted proteins | sample saktaG_14_FD_190137 | JGI IMG/M metagenome (GOLD analysis project Ga0268284, IMG submission 190137) | Saline water microbial communities from Sakinaw Lake, British Columbia, Canada - sak_2013_06_06_40m | ecosystem: Environmental > Aquatic > Non-marine Saline and Alkaline > Saline ...
CGCCCTTTCGGCGATAATTCTAACAACTCGTTCCGCGGCGATCTCTATGACTACATCGACATGCCGTTGGTGGTCCTCCACCCGGAAACCATGGAGATGATTCCCGGCTCGGCCAAGGAATGGGCCGTCTCCGCAGACGGCCGCACGATCTATTTCCGGATCGACCCGCAAGCCCGCTATTCGGACGGCGTGCCGGTGCGCGCCCGCGATTTCCTGGTGGCCGTCTATCTGCGGGTCTCGGACCATATCATCAACCCGTATTCCAAGCAGTACTTCCGGGAAAGCATCGCCCAAGTGGCGATGTATGACGATCTCACCTTGTCGGTTTCCCTGCCGGAGGCGAAGATCTATGCGCCCGCGATTGCCGGTTCGCTCACGCCCTCGCCGCCACATTTCTATACCGAATACGGCTCGGATTACAGCGAACGCTACCAATGGAAATTCCCACCGACCACGGGAGCCTACGAAGTGTTGCCGGGGGATATCATCAAGGGCGCGTCCATTACCCAAACCCGCGTCAAAAACTGGTGGGCGCGTGACCGCAAGTACTACCGTTATCGTTTCAATCCGGACAAGATTGTCCACACCGTGGTGCGTGATGAATCCAAAGCCTTCGAGTTGTTCCTCGCCGGCGAACTGGACACGTTCTATCTGACCCGCCCGGAACTCTGGTACGAAAAATCCGAGATCGAGCAGATTTACAAGGGCTATATCGAGCGCGTGACATTCTATACCCGCTATCCGAAAATCCCGCGCGGCCTCTATATCAATGTGAGCAAACCGCCGCTCGACGACCGCAATGTGCGCATCGGCATCCACCACGCCATGAACTGGCAGAAGGTCATCGACGTGATGTTCCGCGGCGACTACCAACGGCTCAACGCCTTCAACGAGGGATATGTCAACTTCAGCGATCCGTCGATCAAAGCGCGGCCGTATTCGATCGATCTCGCACGGCAGGCGTTCCGCGCCGCCGGCTACACCGTCGAGGGCAGGGATGGCATCCTCACCAAACCCGACGGCAGCCGCCTGTCCATCTCGGTCACCTATCCGGGCATGCCGCTGACCGACCGCATGTTCGCCATTCTGCGCGAAGAAGCGAAAGCCTGCGGATTCGAACTCCGCCTGGACGGACTGGAAGCCACCGTCTCCTACAAAAAGGAAATGCAAAAACAACACGAGATGGCGCTCGGCAGTTGGATGATCGCGCCGCCGGTGCCGGATTTCCACCAGTTCCTCCATTCCACCAACGCCTATGATGAAAAGGGCAACCTCAAACCCCAGACTAACAACACCTTCGCCTGGGGCCGCCCCGACACCGACCTGCTCTGCGAAAAAGTCCGCACCGGCCGCACCCTGGAAGAACTCCGGGACGCCGCCTGGAAACTCCAGCACATCATGCACGACGAAGCGATCTTCGTGCCCGCCTACTCGGTGGACTTCATGCGCATCGGTTCGTGGCGCTGGGTGCGCTGGCCGGATTGTGCCACAACGCGCTTCAGCCCGCCCGTGGTTTACGATCCGCATGAGTTGTTCGTTTTCTGGATCGACGAAGAACTCAAGAAGGCAACCCAAGCGGCCCGCCGGTCAGGCAAGGCATTCCCGGAATCCACGAAAGTCGTGGATGCTTACCGCCTAACAACGGAGTCCCTACCCACGCGCACGGACAACCCCGGAAATCCATGACCGACGTCCCCGAAAACATCCTCGTCGTCGACAAGCTCATCACGTCGTTTGAATCCGACCGCGGTCTGCTGCGCGCCGTGGATCAAGTATCCTTTTCAGTGCCCGAAGGAAAAACCGTCGGCATCGTCGGCGAGTCCGGTTGCGGCAAAAGCGTCACCGCGATGTCGATCGTGCGCTTGCTGCCGCAACCTGCGGGCAAGATTCTCGGCGGTCAGGTCTTGTTCAAGGGGCGGGACCTGTTACACGCCAGTGACGTCATGATCCGGAAAGTGCGTGGCGGCGAGATCGGCGTGATCTTCCAAGAACCCATGTCCGCGCTCAACCCGGTCCACCGCATCGGCCGGCAGGTTGCGGAAGTCTTCCGCCTGCATAAGAAAATCTCCAAACGGGATGCTTGGGATGCCGCCACCGAAATGCTCAAACTCGTCCGCATCCCGGCCCCGGAAAAGCGCATGCTGGATTATCCGCACCATCTATCCGGCGGGATGCGCCAACGCATCGTCATCGCCCTCGCGCTCGCCTGCCGGCCGTCGCTGGTCATTGCCGACGAACCGACCACCGCGCTCGACGTCACCGTCCAAGCCCAGATCCTCGATCTCATGGCCAGGCTCCAGTCCGAGCTGAAAATGTCGATGATTCTCATCACCCACGACCTGGGAGTCATCGCCGAAACCTGCGACGAAGTCGTCGTGATGTATGCCGGACGCGTGGTTGAACGGGCCTCCGCCGCGGAACTTTTCGCCCATCCGTTGCACGCCTACACCCGCGGGCTGCTGCAATCGATTCCCACCCTCGCAACGCCGTCTAAATCCATCCTCCGAACCATCCCCGGCATGGTCGCCTCGCTGGCCGACCACACGCACGCTTGCCGCTTCTGCCAGCGCATGGGCCGCTCGTCCGCCGACGCCCGCGATCGCCCGGGCTACGCCGAAGTCTCACCCCGCCATTGGGTGGAAACCTGTCCGGTCTGTTACCAACCATGAGCGCATTCCCCGTTCTATCCGTTTCGCAACTGCGCGTCCACTTCCCGGTGCACGGCGGCGTCATGCTGCGCCAGACCGGGGCAGTGCGCGCGGTGGACGACGTGTCGCTGGACATCGCGCCCGGCGAAACCCTCGGCCTCGTCGGTGAATCCGGTTGCGGCAAATCCACCCTCGGCAAGGCCGTCGTGCGCCTGCTCAAGCCGACCTCCGGCACCATCCACTTCGAAAATACCGACATCACCCGCGCCAGCCAGCGGGCGCTGCGTCCGCTGCGCCGGGATTTCCAAATGATCTTCCAGGACCCTGCCGAATCGCTCGATCCGCGCATGAGCGTGCGTTCGATCCTCGAGGAACCCTTCATCATCCATGGCCTCGGGTCCCGCACCGAACGCATCCAGTGGGTTGACGGACTGCTAGACAGGGTCGGCCTGCCCGCCGCCGCCGCGGAGCGTTACTCGTTCGAGTTTTCCGGTGGCCAGCGCCAGCGCATCGGAATCGCCCGCGCGCTGGCCCTCAAGCCTAAACTCATCGTCTGCGACGAGCCCGTTTCCGCACTGGACGTCTCGATCCAATCGCAGATCCTCAACCTGCTCGTCGAACTCCAACAAGACTTCGGTTTGTCCTATCTGTTCATCGCCCACGACCTGTCGGTGGTCAAACACGTCAGCGACCGGGTGGCCGTGATGTATCTGGGAAAAATCGTCGAGGTCGCCACTGCGGAAATGATCTATCGGGATCCCCGCCACGCCTATACCAAAGCCCTGCTCTCCGCCATCCCCACGCCCGATCCGCAAGCCAGGCGTGAAAAAATCCTGCTGGAGGGTGACGTTCCCTCGCCCATGGATCCGCCGGCCGGCAGCGCCTTCGGCCACCGCATGGGCCACCCGCGCTATGAGGAATCCATCGGCATGGACCTCGCGCTGCGTGAAATCGCCCCTGGTCACCAGGTCGCCGCGGACCCGTGCTGCCTCACCGAAAACGATTGGGCAAGCTTGGCCGGCGATTCCGCGCGTGCGCTTCCTCGCAGTGCGGATTCCATCCCCCGCGTGATGCCTTGACTGGCGCGCCATTCCGGTTCAGTTTCCGCCGCCCATGAAGCTGCTTCAATTGCCTGTCATCCGCCTGCTCTTGCTCCTATCAGGAATGCTCGCGTTGCAGGGCTGCGGCCCGACGGGTCCGGAAGGTTCGGGTTATATGGCCGGCGTCGGCGGCCCGATCCAGCCCCCGGCGTCCGGCGGTCCCAGCCATCCGCCGCCCGCCATCCCCGATGACATTTCCTACTGGGATGGGGACGGTGCGACCGGCAGCCCCCTGGTCAAAATCAACCGTGGCCAGCAAAAGGCGTTTTTCTACAAAGGCGGCGTGCTCGTGGGCGTGTCGCGCATTTCCAGTGGCAACGAGGATCACGCGACCCCGCCGGGCAAATACAAAATCGTCGAAAAGGACAAGGACCATAAATCGACGATTTACGGCTGCTTCAAGGACCAGGCCAGCGGCCAAATGCTCAACGACAACGTGGACATCCGGGTCGACAAGATCCCGCCGGGTGCGGTCTATTATGCCGCGCCGATGCCCAATTTCATGCGCATCACGGGTGGCGTCGGCATGCACACCGGCTACTTGCCCGGCTATGCGGCTTCCCATGGCTGCATCCGCATGCCGCACCAAATGTCCGAGAAATTCTTTGAAAACGTGGTGGTCGGCACCCCGGTCATCATCGAGTGAACGGTTTACATCCGGGTGGACATCATCACCCCATTTATGTTGGGGGCCGCTGAAGAAGGAACCGCCACTGCCCGTGGTAATAAACCAATGGGGGAGGTTCATCGATTTTGCCAACTGATATTGCACTCAATCCGTTTGCGCTTGCACCCGAACAAACAGCTTGCCGCCGGATGGAGCGGCTGCCGACGAGAGAGTGACCGCCACCGTAGCGACGTCGCCATGGGTGCCGGTTGTGGTTTGGGCCGCGGATTGATCCGGATTCCACGTCAGCAGATCCGTGCTGTAATGGATTGTGTAGGATAGTCCGGTTCCGATGCGCTTGGTATAACTGAATTGGTTGCCACTCAAACCGCTGGCGATCGGATTGACCGACGCGCCCGAGCGGGGATCGAGACCGAAGGCGAATTCCTGAAGGTTGGTCATGGCGTCGCCATCCGGGTCGCCTGTGGCTGACAGGTCGGGGCTGGTGAAGCCCGCCCAGTTCCAGCCGGAGATCCACAACTCGAAGGGGTCTGTTTCGGTCGACGCGCCGCTGGTCAGGTCCGATTTGTTGCTGAGAGGATTATTCCAACCACCATGGGTTGGCGTGAATGTCCTTACGACGAGATATTTCACCGTTCCCGGAACATATCCCGTGATCATGATTCCACCGGCAGACTTGTTAGGTGTCCGGTTTGCCGCGGAAAAAGCATAGGGTCCGCCCGCCGTATCGCCGATGCCGACCTCATAGTAACCGCCATCGCTGGTGTAGCTGATGGGGTCCCATGCAAGGGACAAGTCGCCGGTTCCGGCACCTGCCAGGTGGACATTGGCGGGCGCAACCGTCTGAGTCAAAGCCCATCCGGGGTCCATTGTGTCAAGATAGCTGATGAGACCGGGATCATTCGCGGTGAGGCAATTGTATTCGAGCATCAACTGTTTCACGCCATTCACAGTGGAGATATTCGTCAAATTGACAAATGATGCGGGAATCCCGCCCGAAAACCGGTTGCTGCTCAGAGCCAAGGCTGTCAACTGGGTCATGCCTCCCAGCGCCGACGGAATTGTCCCGCTGAGCTTGTTGATTCGTAAAGCCAGTGAGGTTAATTTGGTCAAGTCGGCGAGCCACGCCGGGATCGGCCCCGTCAGTTCGTTTCCTGACAAGACCAGATAATTGAGTTCGGTCAGCGCGCTCAATTCAGATGGAATGGCGCCGGTCAGATTGTTATAGCTGAGCGACAACTGCTTGAGGGTGGTCAAATTGCCCAATTCGCCGGGTATCGTTCCTGTGAACTGATTTCTATACAGTACCAGATTCTCAAGCACGGCAAGGTTTTCCAGCCAGGTGGGGATGGGTCCGGTCAACGAATTGGTTGAGAGGTCAAGGGTGATCATCTTGGTAAGACCGGCCATGTCTGGCACGTCTCCGGACAACTGGTTGCGGTTCAGCCACAGTCCCGTAAGGTTTACAAGATTGCCAAGCTCGGGAGGTATCGTGCCGGTCAGTTGGTTGAGCATGAGTGACAGGCTTTCAAGAGCGGCAAGATCGCCCAATTCCGCAGGGATCGTTCCGGAAAGCTGGTTGTTGCTGATCCACAGATTTGTCAGACTGGCGAGATCGCCCAATTCCACGGGAATGCTTCCGGTCAATTGGTTGTCGCTCAGTTGCAGGGTATGCAGTTTGGCGAGACCGCCCATGCCCGGCGGAATGGAACCGGTCAACTGGTTGCGGTCCAACCATAAGTCGTTCAAATTGGCGAGCGCGCAGATCTCCGGTGGTATGCCGCCAGTCAACTGATTCACCGAAAGTGACAGACTTTGAAGATTCACAAGCTGGCCCAGCTCGGCGGGTATCGTTCCGGTGAATTGGTTGACACCCATCCACATATATATCAAGTTTACGAGACCGCCCAATTCCACTGGTATGTTTCCCGACAATTGGTTATCGCTCAGTTGCAGGACCCGCAGGTTGGCGAGATTGCCCAGTTCGGCAGGTATTTGTCCGGACAGTTGATTGATGTCCAGCCATAACTCCACAACGTGACCGTCCTCGGTATTCACACCGAACCAAGGCGCGGTGTCGGAGAGCCAGTTGGTGTTGTCCGCCCAGTTGTCCCCATCGGTGCTGTCATACAAGGCAACGAGGGCATCGTACTCGTTCTCCGGAATGCCGAGCGCGTTGGGGCTGGCGGACACCTCGTTCGATGGATCGCTTGTCAGTGTGGACGGGTTGATCCCAAGAGGCAGAGTTACCGTCCTCACCACGAAGTAGTAGGTCGCACCCTGGCTGAGGCCCCCGATCTCCAGCGAAGACGCCCACTTGTCACCCGTGCGGTTCGCTGGGTCGAAAGAATAGGGTCCGCCAGGAGTCTCACTGATCCCGACCTCGTAGTAGCCATCATCCCAAGCGTATATGATCGGTTGCCAGGTCAATATCACGGAGAATGAATCCCCGCCACTAACCGTCAGATTGGTCGGCTCAATGGTTTGCGAGTCCGCCCCCCACGGGGCGTGCGCATCGAGATAGTTCAGGAGATCCGGGTCGGATGCCTTGAGTTGATTGGACCCCAGATTAAGTGAGGTGATGTTGGTAAGATTTGCCAGATCCGCAGGGATCACGCCATGGAACTGATTGCCTGCCAAATTGAGATTTTCGAGCAGGGTCAGGCCGCCCAGTTCAGTGGGAAGCTCACCGGATAACAGATTCGTGTCAAGGTATAGTGAAAGCAAACCTGTGATCAATCCAATGTCCGCAGGTATGGATCCCTCAAGACCATTGTTGCTGAGTCCCAATGCTTCAAGATTGCCCAGTTGACCCAGCTCACGTGGAATCTCACCGGTCAATTGGTTCGAGTATGCCCAAAACTGTTGGAGATTAGTCAAATTGCCGATTGCCGTGGGGATGCCGCCCGTAAGCTGATTCTGGCTCAGGTCCAGGATTCTCAATGCCACAAGGTTGCCCATTGCGGCAGGGATTCCGCCGCCAAGCTGGTTGTCGAACACCGTAAACTCTTCCAATGACGACAGATTGCCCAGCGCTGCGGGAAGGCTGCCGGACAGAGAGTTTCTGTCGAGCCACAGCCACCTCAGATGTGGCAGATTGCCAATCTCCGGCGGTATGCTGCCGGAGAGTTGGTTGGCGCCAAGCCCCAGCCAGGTGAGATTGGTCAGGTTGCCGATGGAAGCCGGAATCGCTCCGGACAGGTTGTTATTGTCAGCCGTGAAGTCCTCCAACAGGGTGAGATTGCCGATGGTGGTCGGGATCGGGCCTGATAGATCGTTGGCCCCGACTCCGAGACTGCGCAGGCTTGTCATGTCGCCGATCTCGTCAGGAATCGGGCCATCAAGCTGGTTGATCCAGAGCGCTAGCCACTGCAGGCTTGTCAGATTGCCGATTGTCGCGGGTATCGGGCCGGTCAGTTGGTTCAACCCGAGACTCAAGTTCACGAGTCCTGTGAGGTTACCGATGGACGCTGGAATCGCACCCGCCAGCGCGTTTTCCGTAAGGCCGATACCGGTGACGTGACCGGCATCTATGGTTACGCCGAACCACGGGGTGTCTTCCGTCAGCCAGTTTGCATGATCCGTCCAGTTAGTGCCATCCGTGCTTTGATAGAAGTCAACGAGCGCGTCGAATTCCGCTGGTGGAATATTCAGCGCACCGATTAGAAACGTGAAATCGGCACTATTGATCTCACTGGGGTCCATGCCATCCGCAAACGCCCTCGCCTTGAGAGTGGCGGTTACGGACAAGGGTATCGTAGCGCCCGAATCAACGCTTGGGCTATCTACAGTCGGCTCGGATTCGTCAATTGTATAGTGGATGCCGGCACCCGGGGTCGCACAGGTAATGACCACGTTTTTCGCTTCATTGAACGTTCCGCCATCCGGGCTGAACGACGGCGTGTCAACCATCGAGGGATCGGCCTGGACCAACACGCAGCTTGAGATAAGAACCACTGACACCAGACATATTGCTTGGAAACCGCCTTTTAGGTGTGTATTCATGATTGAATTCATTCAATTCATGCGGGAGCGTCAAGGAGAAAACGGTTCGGATTGGGAAAGGTTCAGGGCGTTTGGCTGGCTAGATGCATTGGGGTGGGGTTTGGGTGAGGAGGCGGATGGCCTCGGCACGTTTTTCGGTGTAGTGGTCGAAGGCAACGTCGAGTGAGTCTAACTCATCAGTCCGGATGAGCGCCAGGATTGCTCCGCGGAGCAGGGCCAGGTTTTTTGCGCCGCGGGGTTTGCGCCGTACTCCACGGTCTTCCCGCCAGCGGGTGGCGTCCCGGCGCCAGTGGTTTTTGTTTTCCACCGACCAGTGTTCGCGGCCTAGCGTGGCCAAACGGTTGTGAGTTGCGTCGTTTTGCTCGATGCTGGTGATGAAGTGACGGGTTTCAACCTTGGCCTCCCCGCCGTTCTTCATCTGATAGTGACGGGTGAGACTCAGCAACTGCCGGGCTTGGGGGAAGAGGCTCACGTCGAAATCGAAATCGCAGACGCGCAGTTCAAGGTGTTAGATGCGGCCGTGGTCGCTTTCGAGTTCCGTGCGCCAGGCGGGGGCGAGATGATCGAGCTTCCGTTGGGCGAGTTCGTGAAGGGTGGGCTGGTTGTCTTTGAGGGCGAGGAAATAGTCGGCCCCGGCCTGGTGGATGATCAGCGCCGTTTTTTTTGGGCATGCAGGGCGTCGCCCGTGATGACGGCGTTGACGAGACAGGCGGAGACTTCCTCTGCGATGAGTTGCTGGCTGACGGGCAGTTCGCAGTCGGCTTTTTCTCCGGTGTAGGCGCGCATGGCCAAGGGGGCTCCGGTGCCATGGTGACACAGGGTGACCAGCGCGCCGAGCTTGCCCTTTCCGCCGAGATCCTTGCCGTCCAGTGCGAGGCTTTTGGGGAGGAGATCACTGTTGGCAACGAGCCACTGGTTGATGGCGCGGGCCAGCGATTCGGGATCGACTTGGTTTACGATGTCGTTGAGGGCGTCATAGCCGGGCATGATGAGCAGGCCGCTTTGTTTGTCGCGCCGCTTCAGGCCTATGGCGGCGCGCTGGTGTTGGTTGAGGGGGCCGCATTTGCTCCAGATGCCCTTCACATCGGGCGCATCACAAAGCAGTCCATAGGTGAGCAGCCCTAACAACGCGCCGAGCGGGTGGCGGCGGTTCTTTGGATTGCGGGGATCATCGACCAGGCCGAAGGCGTCCTTGAGACTGCGCAGGGCCTTGCAGGATAGCGCGCTGCGAGCGCCACAAGTGGCTTGCGCGATGCCTTTGCGGTGTTCTTCGGGCAGGGTGCCGGGCTGGGAAAGGAGTTGCCCGGCGTTCTTTTGCAATGGGCGGATCCAGAGTTGTTTGGGGCTGTCCATATCCTGATAGAAGTCGGCGCGGTGGCGCTGGAAGCCTTTGGTGAAGCCTAACGGAGTCCAGTTGGTGGCCTTGTAAAGGGTGCCTTGGTGGATGGCGGGATCATGGAAGCTTTCGACTAACAAAGGTCGGTAGCCGTGCCGTTCCTGCCACTCGCCAGGGAGTTCGCGCAAGGCGTGGCCGAGGCATTGGCTGGCGAGATTGGGGCGCCGGGATTGCTCGGCAACCACGAATCGGCGAAGCTGCACGACGAGCTTGAGCCGGTTGGCACAGGTCACGGCATCCCATCTGATCCAGGTGTCCCGGTCCTTGAGGCGTTTGGCGGCTCCACCCCAGCAGAAGACGGCCACCAGCTTGTAGCCCCCCGCTTCCGCGTCCTGTTCATAAGCCCCCTGCCAGAGAACATGACCGGCGGGACGGCCCGCTTTCAAATAGTGTTCGTCATCCAGAATCGCGCGGAGCTGGCTGATTTCAAGCGGCTCGGTCGCGGTGCGAATGTGAATGGCGGTGTCAGCTTGATACGTTGGCGGGAGAGGGCGCATGGCGGTCATGACGCCCATAACATGCAAAAATCGGGCTGCTTGTCTAGCTCAATCTTCATTCGCTCGGTTTAACGAGCATTGCAGCGCTGCCTGCCAATCGCCCAGCATCCTCGGCCCGCAACTCTGCCAGCAGCCATCGGGCGTAAGTTTCCGCCACGGCGGCGGGTTCAAGCGACACGATTTCGGGCACCTCATAAGGATGGAGCTCGGCCAAGGCCTGCGCAAACGCGGGATAGGCCGCCGCGCTGGTCTTGAAAATGGCCAGCACTTCGGCGGTCGTTTCCAGCTGTCCCTGCCAGCGGTAGATCGACTCCACGGCCGGAAGGAGATTCACGCATGCCGCGAGTTGCTTTTCCACCAGTGCTGTGCCAATCTGACGCGCCAGCGCCGCATCCGGGAAGGTGCAAAGGACGATTCTGATACCGTTCACCCTTCCCTGATAACCGATCACCGATCCCTTGTCACTGTTCCCGTGAAATCCGGTTTCCTCGAAAAACTCGTCGCCCGCCTGGACCGCGTCGAACATGGTGAGGTCCAACAGATCGTCACCCGCCTGATCCGCGAAAAAGGCTTCCTCGAAAAAGTCTTCGAAGCGTTGCATGAGGGCGTCATCATTCTGGATCCGCAAGGAGTGATTGGTTTCGTCAACCACGCGGCCAGCCGGTTTTTCGGACTCGATGCGGAACACGCCGTGGGCGAACGGTTGGCTTCGCAGGTTCGTGGACTGGACTGGGAAACCCTGGGCAAACCCGGCCGCACGATCAGCCGCGATCTGGAGGTTTTCTACCCGGAAAACCGCTTCCTCAATTTTTATCTCGCGCCCATCGATGACGGGGAATCCTCCCGCGAAGCGCTCGGCTATGTGATGCTGGTGCGCGATCTGACCCGCACCCGGGCGGAGGCCGCGGAAACGCTCGAAAGCGAGCGCATCAACGCGCTCACCCTGCTCGCCGCGGGGGTCGCCCATGAGATTGGCAACCCGCTCAATTCCCTCGATATCCACCTCCAACTGCTCGGCCGCAAACTGCGCAAACTCCCGCCCGGCGAGCGCAAGCCGCTCGAAGAACACCTCGCCACCGCGCGCGGCGAGATTCAACGTCTGGACAGCATCCTCAAACAATTCCTCCACGCCGTCCGGCCGACCGTGCCGCGCCGTGAACGCCAGGATATTCACGCGCTGCTCCACGAAACCCTGCGCTTGCTGGAGCCGGAACTGGAGTCGCGCAAAATCTCCGTGGAACTCGATCTCGCCGCATCCCTGCCAGCCGCAACCCTCGATCCCGGACAATTCCAGCAGGTCTTCTACAATCTGATCCGCAACGCCTATCAGGCACTGCCCGGCGATCACGGCCGCATCACCATCCGCACCCGGGTCAACGATTACGAATACGTGATTTCCATCGAGGACAACGGCACCGGCATCTCCCCGGAACACATGGGCGCGATCTTCGAGCCTTACCTGACCACCAAATCCTCCGGCTCCGGTCTCGGCTTGCTCATCGTCCGGCGCATCGTCCGTGAACACGGCGGCGAAATCGCCATCGAAAGCGAGCAAAACCACGGCACCCGCGTCATCATCCACCTGCCGCGCGCGGAACGCACGGTCAGGCTGTTAGGTGCTCCGGAACCCGTCATCGAGCTCTAATCCTCCTGAATTTCAGCATTTTAGTTTCTCCGCATTTCAGCTTTTACCTTCACCATGCTTCCGACCCTCCTGATCGTTGACGACGAACGCTCCACCCGCGAGGGCCTGCGCAGCGCCCTGGAAGACGAGTTCGACGTCTACACCGCCGCCGGGATCCGCGAGTCGCTGGCGATTTTGCAGAGCGAACCGATCCAAATCCTGCTCACCGACCTGCGCTTGGGCGGAGATTCCGGGATGGATTTGCTGGCTGCCGCACTCGCCCTGCCGGACCCGCCGGTGGCCATCATGATGACCGCCTACGGCTCGGTCGATACCGCAGTGGAGGCCATGCGCCGCGGTGCCTGGCACTTCGTCACCAAGCCTCTCAACCTCGACGAGGTGGAAATGTTACTCAAGCGCGCGCTGCGCAACCGCAACCTCGAAACCGAAAACACCCGTCTCACCCAACAGGTCAAAAAATCCCATAACCTCGATCGCCTGATCGGCAAGTCCCCTGAGATCCAACAAGTTTCCGAACTCATCCGGCAGGTCGCGCCGACCCGCGCCACCATCCTCATCGAGGGGGAATCCGGCACCGGCAAGGAAGTCGTCGCCAGTTTGCTCCACCACCTGTCCGGCCGGCCTGCGGCCAGAATGGTCACCGTCCACTGCGCCGCGCTCTCGCCGCAACTCCTCGAAAGCGAACTTTTCGGCCACGAAAAGGGTGCCTTCACCGGGGCCTCCCAACGGCGCATCGGCCGCTTTGAACAAGCCGATGGCGGCACCCTGTTCCTCGATGAAATCGGCGAAATCGATGCCGCCACTCAAATCAAACTGCTGCGCGTCCTGTCCGAACGCTCGCTGGAACGCGTGGGTTCTAACACCCCGATCAAGGTGGACGTGCGCGTGATCGCCGCCACCAACAGGAACCTCCGCGAATTGGTGGACCGCGGGGATTTCCGCGAAGATCTGTTCTTCCGCCTCAATGTGGTCAAAATCGAAATGCCACCCTTGCGCGTGCGGCGCGAGGACATCGTGTTGCTTGCCAACGCCTTCCTTCAGGAGTTCGCCAAGGACAACGAGCGCCCCGTCAAACCGCTCACCGACGCCGCCCTGCAACTCCTGCTCGCCTACCCGTGGCCCGGCAATGTCCGCGAGCTCCGAACCGCCATCGAACACGGCGTGGTCATGAGCAACGATGCCATCATCGAGGTCCGCCACCTTCCGCAATTCCTGCTTTCCCAAGCGGTGCCTGCGACCCCTTCCGCCCAGCTTCCCAAAAACTCCCTTGCTGCCACGGCGGAATTCAACTTGCATGCGCTTGAAACCAAGACGATCCGCGCCGCCCTCTCCGCCGCCAGCGGAAACCGCACCCGTGCGGCGGAGCTTCTTGGAGTCAGCCGCAGAACCCTGCAACGCAAACTGCAGGAACTCGGCCTCTGAATCACCCGTTCCCATTTCTCCTTTCCCCATGAGCCAAACTTCCTCCCAGTTCGACGCCGGCATCCTGATCCGCCGCAGTCTGTTTTTCCTGATTCTCATCATCCTCACTCTCGGGAACCTCTTCACCCTGTTCCGTGGACTGAATGCCCCGCATGCGATGGATCAGGCGCAGATCGCGCGCGAAATCGCCCGCGGCAATGGCTTCACCACCAAAATGATCCGCCCGGCCGCCTACTATCAGGAAGAAAAGGCGGCAAAACGCCCGGTGTCACTGCTCGGCTTTCAGGATACCTACCACTCGCCGCTCAACCCCTTGCTCAATGCCGCCGTGCTCAAACTCATCGGCGCGGACGATTCGGATGCCTGGCAAATGGGCGATAACGAGATGGTGTATCCGCTCGACCGGGTCATCGCCACGGTGTCCACCCTGTTTTTCCTGATGGCCATCGGCGTGAATTATCTCCTGATCTCACGGATTTTCGACGCCAAAATCGCCGGCGTCTGCGCCATCCTGATGCTCTTCTGTGAATCCTTCTGGAACTATTCGCTCAGCGGATTGCCACAAATGCTGATGCTGCTGTTGTTTTCCTGCGGCAGCTACTTCGTCTATCGCGCCGTGGAAGCCGCCGCGGAAGGCCGCATCGCGATGACCCCGGCGGTCATCGCCGGGGTCTTCTTCACCTTGCTTGCCCTCACCCACTGGATGACCGTCTGGATTGCGCTGGGTTACATCATCTTCGCGGCAGTCGCCTTCCGCCCGCGCGGCATCGTCGCCCTCTCGGTGCTGATCATTCTGTTAGTCGCGGCCATCGGTCCGGTTCTGCGCAACCTGGGGATCACGGACTCGCCCTTTGGCACGGCTTTCCTCACCCTCTACAACGGCCTGGGCAACGGCACGGAGGACACCGTCATGCGCAACATCGATCTTGCCGCCGAGCCGCTCGTGCTCGACGGCTTGATCTCGAAAATCCTCCGCACCACCCTGCTTCAGGCCACCAACATCATTCCCTTCCTCGGCGGAATCATCGTCGCACCGTTGTTTTTCATTTCCCTGCTTCATCCCTTCAAACGCAACTCCATCGCCACCTTCCGCTGGGCCATCCTCCTGATGTGGATCACCACCGCCATCGGACTTGCGTTCTTCGGGATCACCACCGAACCGCTCGATCCCAATCAACTCCACCTGCTCTTCGCCCCCATCATGACGGCCTACGGTCTGGCCTTCATCTCCATCCTCTGGAGCCGCCTCGAATTCGTCGCCTCCACCCCCGCCCTCCGCAATGTCCACCACATGGTGATCCTCTTCCTCTGCGCCCTGCCCTTGGTGCTCGCCCTGCCACAGAAAGTGCGCGTGGGCATGCACCTCCGTGACCGCGGCGGCATCCCCAATTGGCCGCCCTACTACGCCCCGGCCCTCAATAGCAAATCTGAAGGCCTCAAAGGATGGGTCACCGATCATCAAGTGGTTTTCTCCGACCAACCCTGGGCAGTCGCTTGGTATGCCGACCGTGTGAGCGTCTGGCTGCCGCACACCCGCGAAGGGTTCAAGAAACTCGAGACTGTCGCCGACTCGCTCCAAACCCCCGTCATCGGCATCTTGATTTCCCCTTCCTCGCATGGTTCCGGCCCCGTTTCCGAAGTCGCAAACCGCTACAAGGACTTCACCGCGCTGGTCCTTGACGGCCAGGTCATCGAAGCCACCATTCCGCAAGGCATCGGGATCTTTGAAAGGAGTCCGAAGATTCAGGAAATCGCCAAGCGCTACCCCTACCGAACAGCCATGGCTGGCGGCATGTTAGGCATGAAAATGGTGTTTTACAGTGAACACCCGATCCGCACGACCAAAGTCCGGACCCCAAACGAATAACATCCATGGCACGCCGCAAAACCAACGCCGAAGAAGACAGCGCCGCTCCCTCGTTCGAGCAGGCCTTGGCCGGACTCGAAGCCATCATCGAAGCCATGGAACACGAACAACTTCCCTTGGAGGAACTCGTGGCCTACTACGAAAAAGGCTCGGTGTTGCTCGACCGCTGCGAATCACTCCTCCAGTCTGCCCGTGGCCGGATCGAGTTGATCACGCTGCGCAACCAGCAGGAAATCGCGCCTGAAACCGCAGCAAGAACTGGCGGAACTCCTGATCTCGCCTTACCTTCCGGCCCGCCGGATGCCTCCGACGCCGACGACGATGACATCCGCCTCTTCTGAACCACCAGCCCTCGGCCCGCTGCTCCAGTCCATCCAATCCCCGGGCGATGTCAAAAAACTCGCTGACGAGGATTTGATAGAGCTTGCTGTGGAAATCCGCCATTCGCTCATCACCTCGCTGGCCATCACCGGTGGCCACCTCGGCCCCAACCTCGGCGTCGTCGAGTTGACCATCGCCCTCCACCGCGTCTTCTCCACCCCGCTGGATAAGATTGTCTTTGACGTGGCCCACCAAGGATACGTCCACAAGATGCTCACCGGGCGGGCCGATCAGATCCACACGATCCGCACCTTCAAAGGGTTGAACGGCTTCCTTCTGCGTGCGGAGTCCGAGCATGATGTTTACGGTGCGGGCCACGCCGGCACCGCGCTCTCCGCCGCTCTCGGCATGGCCGCCGCCCGCGACCTCACCGGCCATGACAACCACGTCGTCGCCGTCGCCGGTGATGCCGCCTTCACCTGCGGACCCACCCTGGAGGCCCTCAACAACATCGCCGAAACCACCCGCAAATTCATCGTCGTGCTCAACGACAATGAATGGTCGATCGACAAAAACGTCGGTGCCATCGCCCGCTATTTCAACGCCCTCCAAACTCACGCCACTTATGCCGCCGTGCGCGCCAAGGCGGCGGAGTTCGTCGAAAAAGTCGCCGGCAAGACCGTCCGCACGCTCGCTCACAAAGTCGAGGAAGGCGCGAAAAACCTGCTCTTCCCCAACGTCCTGTTCGAGAAATTCGGGCTCCGCTATTTCGGCCCGATCGACGGCCACAACCTGCCGTTGTTAGTGCGCACCTTCGAGCACCTCAAATCCCTGCACGAACCCGTCGTGCTCCACATCATCACCGAAAAGGGCCGCGGCTACCAACCCGCCCTCGATGACCCGGGCAAATTCCACGGCCTCGGGACCTATCAGATCAACGACGGTTCCACGGACCTCACCATCACGCCCACCTGCTCGGACATCTTCGGCCGCGCCGTCACCGATCTCGCCAAACTCGACCCGAAAATCGTCGCGATCACCGCCGCCATGCCCAGCGGCACCAAACTCGATGTTTTCAAAAACGAAGTGCCGGACCGCTATTTCGACGTTGGCATCGCCGAGGAACACGCCGCGCTCTTTGCCTGTGGCCTTGCCACCGCAGGCTTCCGCCCGTTTCTCGCCATCTATTCGACCTTCATGCAGCGCGCCTATGACATGATCATCCATGACATGGCGCTGCAGGGCTTGCCTGTTAGGATCTGCATGGACCGCGGCGGGCTCTCCGGCGATGACGGCCCGACCCACCACGGGCTCTTCGACATCGGTTTTCTGCGCCACATCCCCGGCATCATCCACATGCAACCCAAGGATGAGGACGAATTCGTAGACATGCTCCACACCATGGCCGCCTACGACGCCGGGCCATCCGCCATCCGTTATCCACGGGGGGCCATCCGCGGCACCCCGCTCAAAGCCACTCCCCGCTTGCTCGAAATCGGCAAGGCCGAAGTCGTCGCCGATGGCTCGGACGTCGCGCTGGTCGGCCTCGGCACGCTGTTTGAAATGGCGGAACGCACCAAGTCCCTGCTCGAAGCCAAAGGCCTTTCGGTCGCCCTCATCAACCCGCGCTTCATCAAACCGCTGGACACCGCCGTGCTCGAAGCCTACGCCCGCAAATGCCGCGTCCTCTGCACCTTCGAGGACCACGTGCTGCTCAACGGCTTCGGCACCGGCGTCATCGAACACCTCCACACGGTTGGCATCCACACGCCCGTCGAACGCATCGGCTGGCCGGACGAATTCATCGAACACGGCAAACCGGACATGCTGTGTGCCCTCCACGGTATCACGCCCGCAGCGGCGGCCGAAAAAATCCTCGCGCATTTTCCAGAACCCATCCTAGCAACTCGTACCGATTATTGATGCGATCGCATCAATATTCGGTACGATCTCAGGAGTGGCGCAGCAGGCTCAAGGGCTCTGTACCCTGAAAAAACGCTGCGGGATGCCCCCGGTCGGGTAGGAGCGGGTGATGACCCCACCCTGGCCGATGATGTTAGAATCGACGGGGTTCCAGGTTTGGAGATTGGTTGATGCCTCCACGGTGTAGAACAGGCCTGGCTGCGAGGGGAAGCGCAACTGGACGTTGCCAGCGGCCGGAACCAACACGCAGCGAGCCATGAAACCGGGGACGGAGGCGGCACTCAGCGGGTCGCCGCCGAACTCCACTTCGCAGCCGTCAAGGAAGCCGTCGCCGTCGCTGTCCTTGAGCAGGGGATTGGTATGGTAAACCATGCCTTCCACGCCGTCGTTGAGATCGTCACCATCCGAGTCGGGTTTGGTGGGATCGGTGGCATAGCCGGTTTCCAGAATATAACCGTCGCGGGTGAGCGCGGGGCTGCGATCATACCACTTGCCGATTTCCCCGCCGTTGCCGCCGCTGACCTCGGCATAGTCCAGGGTATTTCCAGGCGTGGTGCTCGGTCTGCCTGTGGCCCATTGGGTGAAGGACCAAGGCTCGCCGTTCACCCAGGTCCAAGTGCCGTCCGTCGTTGCATCGCTCGCGCCGATCCAGAGGCCGGTGTAACTGTCGGTGGCACCGGCACCGAGCGATTCCAAGGCGCGGTTCCAAATGTTTTCCGAGGAAAAACACGCGAGTTCACCACCGCGCGAATGGGCGTCGGCGCGGGCTTGCGCCCAGGTGAAGGTCCCGGCGATGATGGCGAAGCGGCCGACTCCCGCCTCATAGCCATCGGTGAGGCCGTCGCCATCCGTGTCTGCTAGTGTGGGGTTGGTGCCATAGGTGACTGCTTCGAGATAGGCGCTCAGGCCGTCGCCATCGGCGTCCGAAGCGTCGGCCACGAAGATCGCTCCGATCGTTTTGTTAGAATCCATCAGGAGCGACAGTGGATTGGCCGTGCCGGTGGCCGCTTCCGTCCAAGCGGAGAAGGTGTAGCCGGGAGCCGGAACCGCGGTGAGCTCCGCGGTGGAACCCGCCAGATACTTGCCGTCCGCGGCGATGCCGCTGATTGTGCCATGGCTCAAAGCGCTGGTGGTTAGAATCCACTCGCGGGTATCGACGGTGATGTCAGGCGACTCGGCGGACGTCAGGTTGGAGCGGACGGGGCGGAAGCCGAAGTGGCTGGAGCTGGTGCCCGGGATGCCGCCAATGTAGCGGTAGGCGCAGCGGCTGCCATAGGCGTAGTAGCTCCAGTCGCCGCCGCGCAGCATCCGGTTCGCGCCGGATGCGGGACCACGCGGGTCCACCGCTGGCGAGGACACATAATAGGTGGCGTTGTACCAATCCCAACACCATTCCCTGACGTTTCCCGCCATGTCATAGAGCCCGTAGCCGTTCACCGCGAAACTGCCCACCGGCGCCGTGTAGGGAGTTAGCCCCAAGCCGTAAACCGGATGCAAACCACGCGTCGTGCTCACGTCATAGGTATACTTATTGCTGCTGAAGTAGTTGGCCTGGAGGTGGGTGATGGTGTCTCCCCACGGAAAACGTTTCCCGCTCAATCCGCCGCGCGCCGCCTTCTCCCACTCCGCTTCGGTCGGCAACCGGTAGCCATTGGCACTCCATTTGACCATCGTGTTGTCGATGTTCGTGCTGCCGGTCCGGTAAACCACCGTCTGCGCGGCATCCGTGTAATAGCATGGTGTTAGACCCTCTTGTTCGCTCTTCGCATTGCACCACTTCACCACATCATACCAGGTGACCTTCTGCACCGGGTGGCTCGCCGCCTTGCCCGCGCCGCCGGCCATGTTGGAGTAACCATGCTGCAGCCCCCATGTCCGCACATCACTCCACTGCGACTTGGTGATCTCCTTCTTGTGCATATAGAACGTGCTCACGGTCACTGAATGCGCAGGGGCGTTGGTGTCGCCGTCGAGCGTATCGCCCATGGTGAAGGCGCCCGCCGGAATCCGCGCCAAGCCGTCCAAGTCGGCCGGATTGGCCGCCTGGATGCGGAAGCGCATCTGGCTGGATCTTTGGTTGTTCCAATCCACGCCTGCGTCCCAGGTGATTCGCAGGTCGGTGCCGGGCGTGACGTTGTTCCCGATCGCGCCGGTGAGCGTCGTGGCAGGCACCGCCCAAGTGGTGCCGCCATCGGCGGAAATGTCGAGCAACACGGTCACCGGCGTGGTGCTGCCGGTGAGGTCGTAATCGATATCGACCAGCTTGGTGCCGGCGCGTTGGGCGGCGCGGACAAGGCCGGCGGCAAGTTGGGCATGGGCCGCCGGGGCGGCAACGAGCGCCAAGGCGGCGAGCAAGGTGAAAAAACGAGGTCGCCTATTCATGGGTCATGGCAGGGACGGCCGGGGTTAACCGGAACCGCCACGAATCGTGACCAGCAGCTAAACAGTAAGCAAGCGATGATTGAAAAAAGGCTCGTCATCGGCGGCTGGATCCGTCGGAATTCCGCTCATGATCCACCCGACCGCCATTGTTTCGCCCGCCGCCAAACTCGGAAACAAGGTCCGCATCGGCCCCTACTGCGTGGTCGGTGCCAACGTCGAGTTGGGCGACGAGTGCGTGCTCCATTCCCACGTGGTGCTGGAAGGCCATGCGAAATTCGGGCGCGGCAACGAGTTTTTCCCCTTCGCCGCCATTGGCGGAAAATCCCAGGACCTCAAATACAGCGGTGAACCGACCGCCCTCGAAGTGGGCGATCACAATGTGTTCCGGGAAAACTGCACGGTCCACCGCGGCACTCGTGACAACCTGCCGACGCGCATCGGTTCGCACAACCTGCTGCTTTGTTATTCGCACGTGGCGCATGACTGCCAGCTCGGCGATCACATCATTCTATCGAATTCCGTGGGCCTGGCCGGCCACATCATCGTCGAGGATTATGTCATCGTTTCCGGCTTGGCCGCCGCGCACCAATTCTGCCGGCTCGGCGCGCACTCGATCATCGGCGGACTCTCGAAGATCGTCCAGGACGTGGCACCGTTCATGATCGTCGATGGCAATCCCGCCAGCACCCGCGGACTCAATCTGGTCGGCCTGCAACGCCGGGGATTTCCCGAGGAGGATATCCGTGCGCTCAAAGCCGCCTACAAAAAACTCTTCCTCAAAAAAGACGGCAACCTCGCCAACGCGATCAGCTCGCTCAAAGCGACTCACGCCGCAGACACGCCGCAGGTCGCACGCCTGATCCACTTCATCGAAAGCTCCACGCGGGGTGTCACGCGCTGAGTGCCATAAGGAGAGTGGACGTCTCGTCCACGCTTCAGAACGGGACGGGACGTCCCTGCTCCTTATAAAAAAAGGCCGCCGGGGCACCCACCCCGGCGGCCAAGCTGAGCAACATCAACACACCGGCGGGTTTGACCCGCCAATTTCATGAAGCTGACAACTGCTGTTCACCCTTACATGAAAACTCGAACTTAGGTCCGGTCTTCACAGGATTCGACTCGTGGGAACAAGCGGCGTTCAATAAAACCCGGGAAATTTCCCTGAGGCGGGGGAAAAAAACAAGCGGCGGGACAGCTACTGTTTATGGGTCGGGCGGATGGAGCGTTTGATCGTGCTGGTGGCAGGAGCGGATGGTGGTGCCACCTCCGCTTTGCGGGGAGTGCTGTTTTTGCCTTTTTCCTCGACCCGTGGGATTTCGTCCACGTTGGGCAGCACGCCGGGACCATCGGCGAATTTGCGGGCATCGGGGGAGACTTTGTAGCGGGCATCCATGTCAGTCTGGACGTCGCCGAGCGAGCGCTCGTTGTTGACGATGGATGGCTGGATGAAGACCATGAGTTCACTGCGGTCTTTGTTATTGGTGGTGGAGGAGAAGAGTTTGCCGAGGAAGGGGATGTCGCAGAGGATAGGGATACCACTCTTGTCCTGGTTGTTTTTACTCGTGATCAAGCCACCGAGCACAATGGTCTCATTGTTCAGAACGGTGGCCGTGGTGAGGATTTCCCGGGTGGAAATACGCGGCACGGTGAGATCATTGCCATTGCCGCCTCCGCCCTGAATGGTTTGGGTACCGTTCTGTTCGTCGTTGAGCAGGGCGATCTGCATGGTGATTTCGTTGAGCGAATTGACCAGCGGGATGACCTCCAGCTTCAGGACCACATCCTGGTATTGAATCTGGGTGGATGAGTTCGTATTGCCACCGTAGCTGGTGCTGCCCGTCGGGATGGCGATGCGTTCACCACTGGAGATGGTGCCCTTCTGGTTGTTAGAAGTGAAAATGCTGGGGCGTGAGAGCACGGTGAAATCGGTCCGCGACTGCAGGGCTTTCAGGTAGACATGCAGGTTGTCGCCGATTTTTCCATAGACCCGCAGTCCCGCACCGGGGGCCAGTGATCCCGGGTTGAACGGGTTTTGTGCCGGGACTGCCGGCTGGTAGTTAGGATCGCCGGGACTGCCCACTGCGGGTGTCCCGGGAACGATCGCGTTGAGGATGGGCAGGATAGAGCCGAGACCGCCACCTCCCCGGCCGACGACGTCACCACCCAGCTTGAGGTAGTCCATTCCGAACTCCTTGCCGTCGTTGAGGGTGAGCTGGCCGATGACGGTGGAAATCATGACCTGGTCGGGTTTGACGTCGATCTGATCGAGCAGGCGGATGATGATTTCCAGGCCTGAGGGCGGGCCCTGAGCGACGATGGAGTTGGTGATGTTGTCCGCCACGAGCAGGGTCCGGCCGACGAGCACGGACTCGGGCGCGGAGCTGACATTGGGGGCGTTGAGGGCACTGCCGCCACCTCCCGAGCCGCCTGAACTTCCGCCAAAACCGGAGCCACCTCCAAAACTGGAACCGCCGCCAAAGCTGGAACCGCCGGAGGATGAGCCGCCGAAACCGGAGGATGAGTTGCTGCCGGAAGTCCGGGAAGTCCGGGAGTTGCCGCTGGTGTTGGATTGGCGGTTGTTAGACTGGGTGCGGCCACCTTGGGCACCCGGGACCGCAGCTCCTCCCCGGGAGCCGCCGGAGCCGCCTTCGCCGGTGCCGGAGAAGGCACGCGTGAGCGCGTCGCTGGCGATGGGCAGGAAGTCGGAAACCGTGAGGAAGCGGAGTTTGCGACGCAGGAAAGTCTTGTCACTGGTCTGCACATCGAACTCGCTGACCAGCCCTTCCACGAAGAGCAAATCCACGGGGCGCCCCATGGCGAAGATACGGTTGGTGCGCGGTTCCGGGATGATCTGGACCGGGGTTTCCTCGCCACTGCTGGCACCCCCAGGGTGGCCCGCTGTGGCAGCGGCGGGATTGACTCCCGGGGCGGGTGCCACCGGGGCTGCCGGGGCATCCGCGCGCTGGATGCCGGCGGTCTTTTGGGTCGTCGCCTGGGCGGTGAGCAACTCGGTGAGAGTGGCCGCAAGTTCGGTGACGTCCGCATACTGGACCTTGATGAAACGGGTGGCGACTTGCGACGAGGGTTTGTCGATTTCCTTTTTGAGATCGATGAGTTTGCGGATGAGCGAGGTATTTTCGGTGATGACCACGGCGGAGGCGTTAGGGACGGCGGCGATGGAGCCGTAAGAACCAAACTGTCCGATGATCTGGGTGAAGGTGTTCACCGCCTCGGCCGGCTTGATGTAGCTGAGGGACATCACATAGGAAATGACCGCGTCGCCTTCCGGCAGTTTGTCGTCTTCGTTATAAACGGGACCGTTTTCATTGTAGATGCTTACGCCGCGGCCGGTCGGACGGATGCCGCCGGTGGAAAGGGTGAGGATGTCGAGATTGTCGTCTTGTTCATCCGGGACGAAGACGAAATTCTCGATGGTGGCGGCTTTTTTGAGCAGTTCGGCGGCCTTGGCGTAGGTGAGCGGATCCTCCTTGCTGGCATCCTGGACGAAGGAAAACTCGGCGGTGCCGGCGGCGGCCGAAACGATCACGCGGCGGCCGGTGTATTGCCGATAGAGACCGGCCAAGGCGTTGCCGCTGAGTTTCGGTTCGATGATGTCCTCTTCGATCTTGTTGTCGCCAAGAGGGATGCCGGGTTGCGGGCCGGCCGCATTCGCAACCGGCTTCGCGAACGGCTTCAACGCAGGCTTCGCGCCGGGAGCACCCGCGGCCGGTGGCGTCACAACGCCGGGAATGGGAACGCCGGGCGGAGCAGGCGTCACGGCGGCGGGCGGCGGGACGGGAGGAACAGCAGGGACGGCGGCAGGCGTGGCGGGGGCCGCCGCAGCGGGCGGTGCGGTGGCGGGCGGTTGCTGGCCGGTCGCGGTCACCCAAGCGAGGAGGAGCAGAATGAGGGAACGATGGAAGGACATGGAGAATGACTGAGGATTGCGGATGGAATACCGTCTAACGTCCGCCGCGATGGATCGGGCGCGGGTTGGTTTGGGAGCTTTGGTTTACAGATGTCGCCGGTTGGGCAGGTTGTCCGGCGGGTTGGCCAGGCTGCGGGGGTGGGACGACCCGCGGGCGCGGCTGGCGCTGCGCTGATTGGCCGCCGGGTTGCGGCTGACCGGGTTGGACGGGCTGGCCGGGAACGGCACCGGGCTGAACCTTCGGGGGTGCCTTGGCGACTGGCGCGGCGGCCAAGACCAGGAGTTTTTCATCGAAGCTGATGGAGCCGGTGCTTTCACCGGATTTCATGCGCACCACAGTCCCGAGGGGGTCGCCCTTTTTGCGGGT
>Ga0268284_1000555_pt1 | contig 24094 bp, 32 predicted proteins | sample saktaG_14_FD_190137 | JGI IMG/M metagenome (GOLD analysis project Ga0268284, IMG submission 190137) | Saline water microbial communities from Sakinaw Lake, British Columbia, Canada - sak_2013_06_06_40m | ecosystem: Environmental > Aquatic > Non-marine Saline and Alkaline > Saline ...
CTCCCTCCCCATCTTCCCTCCCGCGCGTCAGGAGAGGTGGTCGAGTGGTCTATGGCACCCGATTCGAAATCGGACGTGGGGTGATACTCACCGTGGGTTCGAATCCCACCCTCTCCGCCATCTGGTCCATTCGGGACCGATTCTGCGTCATTCTGCGTAGTCATGGGGATTCTTGCGTTTGTTCATTTGGTTAGAGACGCAGGTTTGCGCACCGTTGAACGCCATTTTGCGTGGAATCCGTGTGGAATCTGACGCTTTTCTGTCGCGGATTTGGGCGGGGTGTGAACCCCGGCCCGTGCCCGCATGGAGGGTCGGCATCGTGCATCTGACGGAACGGTTGGCAGGAATCTGCATCAGGGTCAGAATCAGCACATTTCCCGGCATTTTGCAAGGTCGTTTTTCAGCGGACCTGCATTCCGCCGCAGGTTTCGGCAAGCCGGGAGTCAGATGGTGTCAGAAAAAGCCGGTCGGGAACTGGGGACTGATTTCGGACGGCGGCGCGGGCGTTAGACTCATCGTCGCCACCGCAAAACGGCTTCACCAAGGCCCCTGAACCGTTGGAAAGTAGTTGGGAAATGGCGGGAAATATCATTGACCCGAAGGGCGGTGGCGGATAAAGTGGCTCTGAAAGCTAGCAAATCACCATGAAACAACGCGTTTTCTCATCCGCCGGGCTGGCCGTTTTGGCCGGCATTTCGTTCGTCACTCAGGCTTTGGCCGTGGTCAACATCGCCTGGGTGCCCGTCGGCAACGCGGGCAACGCGCCGGATACTGCCACTGGCAGCCTCTACGGCGCGGTGGGATACGCCTACAACATCGGCAAATACGAGGTGACCAACAGCCAGTATGCCGAGTTCCTCAATGCCAAGGGCGGTTCCAACAGCTACGGTATCTACAATGCGAGCATGGCCGGCTACGGCATCACGCGAAGCGGCAGCGCCGGCAGCTACAACTACGGCCTGACGAGCGGCCTTGAGAACCGGCCGGTGGTCTATGTCTCGTGGTTCGATGCGGCGCGTTTTACCAACTGGCTGGGCAATGGCCAGGGCGGCGGGGACACCGAAACGGGGGCTTACACGCTCATCAGTGGCCAGACCACCGGCATCGTCACTGTGAATCCGGGTGCCCAAATTTACATCCCTAGCGAAAACGAGTGGTATAAGGCGGCGTATTACAACGGCGGCACCTCGACTTACTCGCTCTATCCCAACGGCCAGAACACGATCACCACGGCCGACGCGAATTACGCAAGCGGAGGCTCTACTAACGTGGGCAGCTATAGCGGTGACCCGAGTTCTTATGGTACGTTTGACCAAGGCGGCAACGTTTATGAATGGAACGACGCCGTCATTTCCGGCTCTTCCCGCGGGCTGCGCGGGGGCTCCTGGTACAACCTCGACAACTCCCTGCAGTCGTCGAGCCGCATCTTCATCATCCCGTCGCGCGAGAGCGACACCGTCGGGTTTCGTGTCGCCAGTGTCCCTGAACCAACGTCGGTCGTCCTAGCGATGGTCGCGAGCGGAATGCTGCTGGTCCGCCGGAAGCGCTGATTTTTCCCTTTTAATCTTTATCCCTTTGTCCTTTGGAATGTGGCGGCGCTCTATGAGCGTCGTTGCTATTGTGTCGCCAAGGATATTCTTCATCTCATGGGCATCGACGCTCACAGAGCGCCGCTACAAGCCTCCGCCGCAGGCGGTCGGAATTTTTTTTCTGAAAAATGAAGCCGCCCGGATCTGACGCGCCCATCGTTTTGGTGAAATGGTATGCCTACGCCAAATGGGTGCTGGAGCGGGTGGAGGGTTTTCCGAAGAGCCAGCGTTTCATTCTGGGCCAGCGGCTCTCGAATCATGTGATGGACGTGCTTGAAACACTGGTGAAGGCCAGCTACGCCAAGGAAAAGACGGAGTTGCTCATCAAAGCCAATGAGGGGATCGAAATGACCCGCTGGATCATCCGCATGGCGCACGACCGCAAGCTGCTGGCGCCGAAGCAATTCGAGTTCAGCGCACTGCAACTCAACGAGTGCGGCCGGATGGTGGGCGGCTGGCTGAAGAGCCGTGGCGGCGGTTTTCAACCGCCAAGCCCTGAATGAACAAACATGGCGCGGACCTACAAAAACCTCCACCCGCAGGTCTGCTCGTTGGGAAACGTGATGGCTGCCGCCCGCACGGCCATGCGCGGCAAGATGAGCGGCGCCGCCGCCGCACGCTTCCACGCCCGCTGGGAGACGCATGCGGTGAACCTGCACGAGGAACTTGCAACGGACACCTGGCGGCCCGGCCCCTACACCTATTTCGACATCCACGAACCGAAGCTGCGGCGGGTGGCGGCGGCGCCATTCCGGGACCGGGTGGTGCATCACGCGCTGGTCCGGGTGTTGGAACCGCTCTTCGAGAAGAAATTCATCGAAGACAGCTTCGCCTGCCGGAAAGACAAGGGCACCCACGCCGGGGTGCGGCGCTGCGCACAATACGCCCGGCGCTTCCCGGTGGTGCTCAAGTGCGACCTGCGGCGGTATTTCGCCAGCATCGACCACGCGATTCTGCTGCAACGCATCGGCATGACCGTGGCGGACGCGGCGACCATGGGCCTGATCCGGAGGATTCTCGACAGCCATGAGGACGGCCGGAAAATGGAATGGGGCGCGGACTTGTTTGATTGCCGGGTGCGGCGTCACGGCCTGCCGATCGGGAATCTGACCAGCCAGTTTTTCGCGAACATCCATCTGGATGGCTTCGATCATTTCGTGAAACAGGAGTTGGGAGTGAAGGGATACGTGCGCTACGTGGACGATTTCCTGCTGTTTGCGGAGAGCCGGGAACAGGCCCGCGAGTGGGGCCGACAGGCGAGAGCGTATCTGACAGCCATGCGGCTGACAATTCACCCGGACAAATACCGGGTCTGTCGAACGGATCGGGATGGCGCGGATTTCTGTGGGTTCGTGTGTTATGCCAATGGGCGGATCAAGGTGCGCGGGGCGAGCGTGAGGCGCTATGTGAAACGCCTGGGGCGGCTGAAGGAGACCGGCACGGTGGCGGAAATCGGGGCCAGCGTGCGCTCATGGATCGGCCATGTGAGCCATGCGGACAGTTGGCGCTTGCGGGCGGCGGTGCTGGGTGGCAGAAAGCGGGCGCGGCATCCCGCGTGAAAAATTCCGGCTCTTACCGCGGGCTGCGCGGGGGCTCCTGGAACAACAACGACAACAACCTGCAGTCGTCGAACCGCAACAACAACAACCCGTCGAACGAGAACAACAACATCGGGTTTCGTGTCGCCAGGCCCTTGAGGGCATGCAAAGCCTTCCCTTCGGCGTGATCATGGCGGCGGAATTCCCGCTGCCATGCGGTGCCGGGTTCAGGGACCAGCGGGATGTCGCGAGCGCTGCCGGAAACGGCCATCGGTCGAATAGGAACAACGCCGGAGGCGGCTGGTAGCGCGAGCGAACGCCGTCTCCGGCAAACCCGCGTTGACACCGCAAACAGGGCGTGAATCCGGTATTCCTGCAAAATAGCGAGTGGCTTATCCAGCCCGAGGCGCTGCGCCCGATGGCGGCGGCGGTCGCCGCCATCACCGGTCCGGTCGCGATCACGCCTTCAAGAGCTAGCCGGAGTCGTCAGCAAAACGGCTTTCCCGCTTTCCGACCGACAATCACACAGGCGGATTCCGTCCCGAGCAACTTCACCGGTGAGGTTTCCTCGGGTTCTTTCGGGAGGCGGGAGCTTGTGTCACAGAGAATCTCGAAGAGGTTGAACCAAGCTTCGCCAAAGAATCCGTTGATACTCTGGCGGATGGACGGGTCATCGCTGTTGGAAGACAGGTCGGCCAAGGCATCGAGTTCACCTTTGAGGCAGATGGCCAGTTCCTTGATCCGCTGGACGCGGTTGGGTTGTTTGCCGATACCGAGATTCAGCCGCCCGCCGGTGGCGTGCAGGTAACTGGCGATGTCTTGAAGGGTGAGTGCGGCATCGGTCGCGTGTTCCAGTTTGGACACGGCGCTCTGAGTGCGGTCCATTTTTCCCGCGACACCGGCTTGAGTCATTCCGGCGGTGGCACGGGTGCGGATGAGCGCATTGACAATGACCGCCCCGTTGATCCGGCGGTCGAATTCACGGACTTGTCCATCATTGGCCGCTGTGGCCTTGACGAGATCCCGCACCGAGGCAAAGCGCTTCGGCCGGGTGGCAGAGGATGGGATGGTGGCTGTTTTCATGGTGTGTGTTCTTTGTGGGGGGATTACACCCCCGATTCCTTGCGGAGGGCGTCCACCACGCTCTCGGCGTGGCGGATGTCCTTCGCCTGGGTGGTCTTGGAGCCGAGGCAGAGAAGGTGGAGAACCCTTAATTCCAAAGCGGCATACGTATAAAGTCTTGTTTGATTCAATTTGCCTCTTTTCCCACCACTGGCAAGTGTTCCGCCTGACTGGTCAATGGCGCGAATCCCCTTTGGTTCCTCGTGGAGAAATCCGAACTGGACAAGCCTCGGATGGCTTGAAGATTCAATGGCTATCACGTATTTCTCAAGGTTCTCCATTACGGCGAGATATTCGCCGGGTTGCTTTTTCGCATAGCGTTTCGCATCCCGCTCGAACTGTTCGGTTGGTTCAAGTTGCCAATTCATCGAGCCACTTGTTATTCCAATAAGGAATCTTTGTCAAGAATTTTTGTGTTCCCTCCTATCTCACCAGCGAATGGAATTCCGGTGCCTCGCCTCAAACCTGATTTCCGGCAGCGCCGCAACCGCGGCGTCGATGTCCCGCCAGGCGGTCCTGAGGTGAGCCAGCCAGGATTCCCGGGTGGCCGGGGCAGATGGGCCGGTGTGATGCCGCGCCAGTTCCCGAAGGTGACTCCGGGCGAACGGAAACTGCATGACGGCATTCGTGCCGTCGGCTGCCGCCGTGACAAGCTGTGCCGCCGCGTCGAGCGCCGCACGCATCACGGACCCCGCCCCCGCCATCACCTCCCGTAGCTCACGCTCCACCTGGACGTGGCGGATGCGGATAGACAGCGGGTGGGCGGATGCCGCCAATTCCTCCCTGAGCCACGCTGCTTGCGGCGCGTAGCCACAATCAGCGATCATGCCGGGAAGCTCATCGCGGTGGGCTAGCTCAATACTGAGGGTGTCCAGTTGTCCACGGAGCATGTTGGCACGCTCCACGGCCTGGCGGAAGACATCAATCCGGCTGTCGGTCCCTGCATTCATGGTGTCGGGAATCAGCGGTTGGTGAGAACTTTGCGGAATGCCTCGCACGCGGCGGTCAGGCGTTTTGCCTCGGCGGCGATCTGCGGCAGGTCGGCAAGAGTCTTGTCCAAAACGGCAAGGGCATCCTTGGCTCCCCTGAACCGGAGGTCGGGCGAGTCAGAATCCAGTGACGATCCCGGCCAGATTCCGTCAAGCGCCTCCCGCTGCTGCATTGCCATGACATTCGGTAGGGCTGCCTTGACGGCCAGTCCGGTTGCCCCTTCCGTCTTGGGGGCGTCCGGCTCTGGTTGGGTGGACCTGAGCAGTTCAGCGAATGCCGCGACTGACTCCGCCGTCGCATCGGTTAGAAGTTTGTCGGCTTCCGTGAAGGCGTCGATGCAGACCTCGACCGCGCCAGTGAACGCCTGGTCGATGTCGGCCTTGAGCCGTGGCTCACGGATGCGCTTGATGGTCACGGCTTCCTCGGCACGCGTGAGGTCAGCCAGGAGTTTTCGTGCCTCGGACTCGTCGCGGCAATCCCCGATGCGGGCCTTGATCGCGTCGAGATTGCGGATGGCGGTGTCGAGGGTGGTGAGTTCCGCGTGAAGTATGGCGGCTTTGCCGACGATGGAGCGGAAGGAGTCGATTTTGGGAGTTGGTTGGTGTGTCATTACACCAACCGTGCCGTGTCAACGAATCGTCGGTTTTTTTTCGCCGACTCCCAGCCGCTATGCCTCGGGGCGCGTCACCTTGCCCGTTGCCGTGTCGCCCTGCTCGTCGCGGGTCAGGACAGGGCGAGTGCCGTTCAAGACGTCAATGGCCCGGGCGACGGCCTCAGCCCCCTTGCGGTAAACCGTGACGGCGAGCAATTCCCCGTTCACGACCACCGCCCAGTTGCGCGTGGCGTAACCATCGGCTTTGCGGTAACGGATGACTTCGACCTTCATTTCCGCCACTCCTCCCTGCGGGCGCGTGTTTTCACAGAGTTGGGCGACAGTCCGAACTTCTCGGCGGTCTTACGGATGCAGTGGCACTCATCCCAAAAGGCGCGTGCCTGGATCCAGAGATCGTCACCGAAACCGGGATTGCCGACCTTGCTGGCAACGGGTGCGGGTTTGACCGTGGCCTTCAGACCTGCCTTGGATGGCGTCACCTTCGCCTCAGCCGGGTCGGCGGCGGGGGCGGGACCTCCGACCTCCGGGGCAGGTTCGGTGCCGGTGAGCGGCACGACGTTCACGTCGGGAGTGACGCCGCCGACGAGGATTTCCGCCACGATCTCACGGATCAGCGGAACCGGGATTTCGGTGATGGTGAAAATCACGCCCGAGAGGCTCTTGCGGCCGATCTGCTCCTTGAGGAATTTCAGCGCCGAGCCTCGGGTGCGTCCTTGGTGACGGCCTTCAAAGAGCGTGGTGTCGCCCTCTTCGCATACGATCCAATACAGTTTGTTCATGGTGTTGTTCGGTTGGTTGTTGTTGGTTAGGGGAGAGTGTTTTCATCCGGCCAGCGGGCGGTTGATCTGGATGGTGCGGCCCTTGCTTTCGCCTGCCACGTAGCTGCTGGAATCAACCCGGTGTGTCCGGTGGGTCCGGGTGCGGAGCTTGCCGTAGTTCTCATCGACGAAGCGGGTGATCGCCTCCTGCTGGTCCACGACCACCAGCGCGTATGTCTGCCGCTGGCCGGCGGCGTAGGATTCCTCGGCCCGTTGCTTCGCCGCCTTGAGTTCGGCGTTGATGCCGTCGCGCAGTCCCCGATAGTAGGACGCCTTGTCAGGGTTCCATGCCGTCTTCTTGAACTCGTTCCAACAGCGGAAGAAGGTTTGCCGCAGGTAGTTGAATGCATAGATGGCGAAGTCCACGTCATGAGGGGCACCGATGATGTCCACTGGCGTTCCCCGACCGTCATGCATCAGTATGGTCCGCACGTTGAAATGCGTCTGGAGCAGTGACAGTATCATGAAGTCCGCTGGGTTGAGCGTCTTGGGGAGATCGACCTTGCCCTTGTTGACCGTCGCCGTGGTGCCGCCCGATTCACCGTGTTCCATGCGGAACAGTGCGGAGTCGATGTTATGGCGGGTCATAAGTTCCTGAGCCTTGGCCAGCGCCACCTTGGCTTCGTTCTCGGTGGAACTGCGTGAACGGTCGGCCAGGCAGAGGAGCTTGCGGATTTTGTCGAGGATGTCGGATTTCGGTTTGTTAGTGTTTGTTGTCATGGCATCCCTCATCTGCCAGTCTGACAACTTGAGTCCATGTCTTTTTTGTTTTTCCGTCGTGTTTTTTATCTATCATTCCCGTCCTGTTAGAGACTGTTGGCACGGTGCCTGCACCCCATAATCCATGCCACCTTTGGCATTATTTCCGGCGCTCCACTTGGACATGGACAGTGGGTGTGAATCTGGCAGAGGCGCGACCATGGCATACCACCTGATGACACCACGCTTCCCGCTTGGGAAAACCTACGCCACGCCCGGCGCACTCGCACTCGGCATCGACCTCGCGTCCTACCTCCGCCGCCACCATTCTGGAGATTGGGGCGAAGGGCTGTGCGCCGAAGACAAGGCGGCGAACGAGCATTCGCTCAAGGACGGCACCCGCCTCCTGAGTTGCTACCAGGTCGGCGGCGGCAGGCGGATCTACATCATCACCGAGGCAGGGCGCGGCTCGACCACGATTTTGCTGCCCGAGGAGTATTGATCGCCGCCATTTGACCGGGCAGCCAAGCCGACCGGAGAGTGGGAAATTTCCCACTTTGGCGGGTGGGAAATCCGGTGGGAAATTTGACCCTGATTTCCCACCTTTTTGGAGGTTGATTTTCGGCCATGATTCGTCGGAAACCATTGATTTCACGAGGTTCCAGATACCTCAGCGACAGCCGTCCGACCCTCCGTTATGTGGGAAGTCGTGTTGGTACATTGCACGGGAAATGGACACGGGTGGGAAGGTCCCGGCCATGAAGCGGCTTCCCTAATAGATTCCTTTCGGCAAGTTCCGGCAATCTCTGTCTCAGGTGCCAGTTTCGCATCAAGTTCCGCATGGGTTTCGGCGATGGAACTTGCAACGAAGTCGGCATGATCCTGTGGCTCCCCTGCGGAACTCCCGACCAATCGAAGGTGTCGGTTCGCATCAAGTTCCGCATGGGTTCCTGCCGATGGAACCTGGAATCCCGATGCGTTTTGGCTCGGGTCTTGGGTCTTTGATTTTTCAATGTCTTATCATCTAGTTCCGAGTTCCCCCATATAGGGGGGGGAACTAGGAACTTGATGGATATGCCGAGTTCGGAACTCGATGGAACTTGATAGGAACTCGGAACTTGCAACGAAACCGGCATGATTCTGAGCTATCATGCGGACTTCCTGACCAGCCGGTAGGTGCATGCAGCCCGGACGTTGAAGACATGTTTCTTGCCGTCCTTGGATCGGAGGATACGGCCTTCCTGCTCAAGCAGTTCGATGGCACTATCAACCGTCTGCGATTTCCCGAGCTTCCGCAGGTCAGCCTTGGTCGCCTGCTTGCACTCGTCCATCAGTTCCATGATTTTCGCCATGGTGCGCAGAGGCTTGAGCGATGAGGGCTGAAATTCTGGAACCCGGAACGAAACGATGGTCCGGTTATCTGCGGCGGGCATGAAATGAACCTCGGCCATTGGCTTGCCCTTCACGCCGACACCCCCGTTGCGGTCCTTGGCGACGGTGAGCATCACAGAGCCGGCCACTCCCGGCGAATAGGCGTCAATCAGGCTGAGCGCGTAGGAAACGCCGTCGTAACGCCCCATCTTCGCGCCAGAGCCGCGCGACCAGAGCCCACGGTCTTCCCAGCTTTTGGTCACGTGATCGGAAATCAGGACGGCGGCACCGGCCTTTTCAGCGAACGGCCTGACTTGTTGTTTGATGAAGTTGAGAACCTCTTCCGCCTTGTCCTCGTTCAGGCCTGCGGCACTCATGCACTCGGCCATGCCGTCGATCACCACCAGCGTCGGTTTGTGGACCGCTGCCCAACGTTGCGCGAGCAGGATTTCGCCGGGCGCCGAATCGTTGAGATACTGGCATCGGTGGATCAGGTCTTCGGGATCGGCACCGAGTTGAAGCGAACGCCGGGTGAAACCCGCAGGAACATCCTCCGGGTCGATGTAGAGCACGGTGCCACCGGATTTCATGACGGCATTGCTCAGGGCGATGGCGACGTTGCTCTTGCCGGTTCCGGGTTCGCCGTGGATTTCATTGATCCGACCCGCATACAACATCCCGGTGCCGACGCCCACATCCGCCACGGTCGGAAGTTCAGGCTGGCAGCCATTCTCGATGAACTCCCGCAGGTCGATGAACTTGGGCATTCCCGACCTGCGTTTCGCTGGCGCGGCGGTTGGTTCAGATGATTGGTATGTGGGCATCGGATGAATTCAGGGGTGTGGGTCGCATTGGAAATCCGACGAATCGTTGACACCGCCCGCATTCATGGACGGCCTCTTTTCTAACCGGGTTTGAGTGTTCGTCTTCGATTGGTCATCACTGGCGGCGGAGGGATTCCGGTCCTTCCGCCGCTTTCGTTTCATCCACGCCTGCTTCGCCGCCTCACGCTGGATGTGCCGACGGATCTTGTTCCTGAGCGGGTAACCGAATTCGTTGGCGAGACGGGTGACCTGTCGGCTGATCGCCTGCCGTGTGCAGCCAAGTTCCTTGGCGCATGCCTCCATCGACCGTGACTGACGGTTCAGGAGGAATGACCACGCGACCTGGATGATGAACGGATCGCCGCGCAGATAACTCCCGCCGATCCACTCGATCATCGTAACCGAATCGGGTGTGCGTCTGGGGGGAGGCTCGTCCTCGGGTTCAAGGATGTCCACCGGATGGGTCTGATCCACCGCCACCGGACGTCCGTCATGTTCAAACCATGCCATTGTCGTTCCTTACGTGTGTTAGATTTACTTGCCGCCCCGGGTCGCCTTGGCCTTGCGTGCCGCCGTGTCGGCTTCCAACAGAATCGCGTATTCCGCGGTGAAGGTGGCACGGATCTGTTTTGCCTCGGCACGGGATGACGCGATGCCATCAATCATCTCGTCTAACATCCTGCTGAGGACGTGGTAGGCAGAGCCTTTTTTCCCGTGCCGTTCGGCGGCAAGCAACGCAGCGCGGATCTTGAGCAGCCGGCCATCGTCCATGCGCTCGGAAAACGGATTCAAGGGACCGGTGAGATTCTTCGCTGAACGCGACTCCAAATCCTCGCGTGTCATGGGAACCAGGTCTCCGGTCGCAAGGTCAAATCTCGTCGGGCACATGTCCTTGCCCTCGCCCAGCATCCAATCAGCATCCACTCCGGTGACATAGGCGATGCGTTCGATGTTGTGATTGGAAATGGTGTCATAACCCGCTTCCACGCGCTTCAGAAAACCGTGGGACATCCCCACCATTAAAGCGAATTCGCGGGCATTGAGACCGAGGACGGAGCGCAACTGGCCGATGCGCGTGGTGGTGTTGATTGGTCGAGGCATGCACGAAGGATAGGGCATACTATCCTACGTGCAAGCGGTTTTTTCACTCCCAGTGTTTTTTTATCCTGTGGGGCGTCACGCGGCCTGAGGTTTCGTGCGGAACCTGAGCCGCCATTCCGCAGGCGGCCAAACCTCGGGCGGCATGATCGAGAACCACGCCTTCGACGCCTCGCCGTCCACGACCTCCCGGTAGTGGCGGAAGATCATCTTCGGGGAATTGCCAGCCTCCAGAGCGGTCCGTGGCACGTCGCCGGTCTCAGCAACCCGGTAGCTGATGAACGAGTGTCTGAGGGCATTCTGACGCCATCCACCGGGAATCTGAGCTTTGACGGCCACATCACCGAGAGCCCCGGACGAGTCGGAAATCGGGACGATGGGTCCGGACGCCTCGCGCCATGGTGCCAGCCATGCTTTCAGGTTGTCGGACAGCGGAACCAGCCGCCGCGCCGCCGTCTTGGCTTTGCGACCGGCGATCTCGATGTGGCCGCGGTCCCACTTGATGTCTTCCCAATCGAGCCGCTTGATTTCGGCCGACCGGATGCCGGCAAATCCACCGATGGCCACCAACGGCAGGATACGCACATGACTGGCAAGGAGCAGGCGGCCCATTTCCTCGGGCGTGAAAATCTCAATCTCGGTTTCCTGTGCCTTGAACGTCTCGCTTTGCTCGGCGACCGTCTTGCGGTCGGGATGGAGATACCTCTGACGCTTGGCGAAACCGAACATCGTAACGATGTTGCGGCGGATGCCATTCTTGCTCACCGGACCTAGGCTCGTGAGTCCGTTTAGATACCGGTTCACGTCGGCCACCGTGACATCGGCGATATTGCCGCCGATCTTCGCGGTGAATCCCTTGAGGTGGAGTTTGGCACTCCGGACATAGATGGCGCTCACGCCCTTGCATCGCAGGGATTCCACGAACTCATCAGCCACCTGGGCCACGGTCCGGGTGGCGAACAGGTCGGCGCGGTTGGACTGATAGAACCGGACCGCATCGGAAAGGGTGACACCGACTGCCGTCTTGCGGGCACTCGTCCATTCCTCGACGGCGGCAACCAGCGTGACGCCGAATTGCTGGGCGAGTCCCTCGCAATGCCGCAGGACCTCGATGTCGCGGCGGGTCACTTCATCGCCCAGCGACCAGCCGTTAGCCAGCCGCACGCTGATTTGCTGGGCGACCATCTTGGCTTCCTCCATGCAGGCGAACGAGCGGGTCCGCCGTCTGCCGCCTTCCTTCCAGCAAAGGGTGTTCTGCTGGTATCCATCCTTCCGGGTGATCGGGTAAATGCGGATCGTTGCCGCTCCCCGTCCGATAATCACCGTGCCTTTTTTCCGACGCTTTTTCTTGTCCATCAAGGATGGCTCTCGCGTCAACGATTTGCGTGGATTTTTGCTTGAAATCGCGTCTGAGGCTGCTGTTAGAAGCTCCAAAAGCGCTGCAACGGAGTCACTTACGGGATTACTCCCGCTCTGTCCGCCATTCTTCGCTTCCTGTCGGAAGCTACGAATGGCAGGCCATCCAGGGAAACGATTCCGGCACGAGCGGATCCCCGCATGGTTTGAAGGAAGCGGAGAATGCCCTTCGTAGCTTTAGCGAAGAAGGGTGGCGTAACCAGCCGACCGGCATGGTTTGCCATCAGGAATCCAACATGGAATCGCCATGTATTACGCCTACATTCTGAAATCCACAAAAGATCCGGCCGTATTCTACCATGGGTTCACCTCCGATCTCCGCAAACGTCTGTCCGTTCACAACCGGGGCGCCAATCCCTCGACCCGGGCCATGCTGCCATGGATCGTGGCTTGGTATGGCGCATTCGATACCGAGGAGGGAGCTCGCGCCTTTGAACATTACCTGAAAACAGCTTCAGGTAAAGCATTCGCGAGAAAGCGACTTCTCTCCCAAAACTAACACCCCTGCGAAGCACCGGGTTCGAACGCGCCGGTCGTTGGTAACGACCTCGGAAAAACCCCGCGCAGCGCAATCCCGCATGGCCGCAACAAAGTGGAGGCAATCCCTCCCTGTCCGCCGGTTTTCAATGGTTTGCGACTTCGGTCTAACGAAAAGCCTAACTTGGCACTGCCACTTGACTGCCATTATTCGCGAGTCGTTCCCTTTCACCCGATTCCAGCGCGGCCCCTATCTTCTACCTGATGAGATGCGGCGAGGACATCGCGGGCCACCCGCAAACGCCTTGGCGGCTGGTCCCAAGCGGATGCGTCGGAAGGCTACGCCTGGTCCGGTGCCTTGCCGATGCTGAAAACGGCAATCGACAAGATCGAATTCCCCGGCGTGGATTTCTCCGCCCTCAGCCCTAACGGCGGCGATCAATAGCCCGCTTCCCGTAGCGGGTCGGAGAGGTCCTCGCCAATCGCGACGGCTTTTCGGCTTTTAGACCTTGTCAGTTCCATATCACCGCCCTTAATTGCTTCCATGAGACATATTCCGGGAGAGTCGTCATGGCGCGGTGTATTTCTTCTAGGCTACATGATCCCAATACGACTGATAGCAATGGCAATCTTGGGGCCGTTGAGTGTGATGTCATTTGCTGTTGGCGCTCCCGATGCAAGTGCCGCAGCCGCAGCGGTGTGGGCAAATGCGCTTTTGGATCAGATCCTCTCACCCAAACCACGAGAGGTTAGAATCAGAACCGAAGGTGAGCCATCGTACGATTACCAGAAAGATGCTCTTATCGCGCTCGGTGACATCGGCTGGGAAGAAACGTTCAAAAGACTTGCCGACGGTCGTATTCATGGAGCGCTCGTGGAGGTTTTGACCTGGAGGTCTTTGCGCTCTAACGAACCAGAGAAAACCCAGAAGGTTCTGAAACTGCTGGAGGGAAACGACTTTCGCGGCAGGAAGAGGATACCCCAAATCATCGCCAAATTGGAACCTGTCGATGCCAACAAAATGTTGCTGCCATTTCTTGCGGATTCAGATCCCGAGGTTCGTGAGGCATGCTTCGTTTCCTTGTCGTGCTCCAATGCCGCGTCTCCCGAAATTGAAACGGCAATCAGGCTTCTGGACGATCCATCCGAAGGAGTACGGTTCCGAGCTATCACTTTTCTTGAACGCTCTACCGGTCACATTCCGGTCGGAAATGATCTTCCGAACGATATGAAAGCGGTATGGTCAAAATGGTGGAACGAGCAAAAGTCCAGAGGAGTGGAACCCATCCTGAAAAGCGAACTAACCCAGTGTGCCAACCTGTTGAAGAATCCCGATGAGCAGATTCGCGAAAGAGCGGGTTTGACCTTGATCGCTCATTCCGGACAGACGTTCTTTGGCTTCCATCAGAAGAATGTGTGGTGGGGCGTTCACAACGGCGATCACTCGGCGGAATGTTGGCAGGAATGGCTGAAACTACGATACGCTGGCAAGGAACACATGGAGGCAACCATTTGGGAGAATGAGTTTCACATGCTGCACCCAGAGATCCCATTGGACGTCCTTCGCGCAACGATCTCCATGAACGTGAAAGATCTCCGCTCTCAGATCAGCTCGGTTCGCTCCATTGCTCGAGAGAGCATCGCTTCGATTTTGGGGAAATCCTGTCCTTTCCATATGGGGTATGACCGGGTAGGAAGCAGCTATCGTGAAGACGACTGGCTCAATGAAGGCATTGAGCGCTGGTGGGAGCAACGGATGCGGGCAATTCAATAACCCGCCACTCGCTGGCGGGGTTACTTGAGCGTAAAGGTTTTTCCATGATTCTCATTTCAAAATCGTATTCAAAAAATCGTTTCTCTGAAATGGTGGATTCCCGCCCCAAATTGTGTAGCTAAAAATTCTTTTTTCTGTGTTCAAGAATTCTCTTGTTTATTTGGATACGTTGTGCTAGATTGTTAGCATGCCCGCCAAGCTCCTATCCAAACGCATCCCGGTTGCGATCCTTGTCCGGGTATCGACTGACAAGCAAGACACCTCCCGACAGGTTCACGAACTCCGACAGGTGGCTGAAGAGAAAGGCTGGGAAGTGGTGGAAGTCATCGACGAATCAGGGGTCACCTGCACGAGAAGGTCTGACGAGGTCTTGATCCATGCCTTTCCGTGAACAGTTTGTTTAGATGAGCAAATTCCAACCAGAAAAAACGGTGCCTCTGAGGATTTAGTGCGCCGCGGGACGCCCCTTCAACCGCTATGTCGCCTTCTGCTTCAAGAGCCGGGGTTTTGTCGTTCTTGAGAGCATCGAGCCGAACAATGCCACCTACATCCTGGGAATGGATTGGGCGCAGGTGTCGCAGATGTCCAAGGGCGAAATTCTGGCCGACAACCTGCATCTTGCCCGGTTTATCCATGGCAAGGGCTGGCGGGTGGAATTGGAATCCTGGTTCCGCAGGCATGCCGCCTAATGCCGATTTCGTTTGAGGACGGCGGGACCGGTTTCATGCCGATTCCGATTCCCCGTCCTCTGGCTTACCCGATGTTGCGTTCATCCCGCCTCAGCAGGGAAAAGGGAATCACCGCTTTTTCCAGGCTTCTGAATCTGCTATAATCATCCGCATGAAACGCCACCAGTTTCAGCCCTCTGAACAGCTTGCGGAATTTCTCAAACTCATCAATACTGGCCAGCTTTTCAGGGTTCAGGACCAAATGGGAGAGGTGAATTCTTCAGTACTTTTGGATGAATCAATCCCTGCCAAGTTCTCACCATTATTGCGGGCAGTTGAAACCGGTTTTCACAGCATGGTCGAAGTCGTCTTGAAGTGCGGCCGATGGGGTAAAGAACCACTCAATCAAGCGCTGAGTGTCGCACTGGAAACAAAACGCTGGGACCTGGCAGAGCTGATTATCGATCAAGGGGCTTCTTTGGCTGAAATCGATTTCGGAGAAATCTGTCGAACGTTGAAGCCCGAATTGATGGAAAAGGCATTGCGCGGTGGTGCCGATCCGGCGGCGAGAAACACTTTCGCGTTTGCGTTGGATGAGATCAAGGCACGTCCGCTGCTCCGGTTCATCAGGGAATTGAAGGACGAATATCCGGTTCTTTGCATACAGGCATCGCTGGCTTTGATCGAGGCGGTCCAGAAAAAGAAAGCCCGCTGGGCCGCTCTTTTGAAATGGGCTGGTGCGGACCCATACATGAATGTACCCTATGAGCTAACCGAAGAGGAATGGAATCCGGAAGACTCCGATTTTGGAACAACTGCCGCCGAAAAGGCATGCTCCATCGGCGATTTTGAACTCTTCAAGGCCCTCAATCTGCGTCCGACTCCGGAGCAAGCCAAAGATCTGCTCGAACGGACCGCCTTTTCCTGTTCGCTCGAAATCATGAAGGAGATCATGCGCCACATTCCGAAAGAGTGTATCAATTTCGGAGACCCTCCCACGTGTGCCGCATTGGAACACCTTCTGAAATATTTCCCGAATTCGTCGGATTCATATTACCGCTATTCTCGAAGCGAAGAGCAGGTCGTGGAATGCATGGAGTTCTTGCTTGATCGTGGCGCACGCTGGCATCCCTCTCTTGAAGACATCGCTGACCTGCGGCGGAATCTGATCCGCCTTCCCTCCCGTTCGATTTCGAAGGCACTTCGTCCCATCGTCTACACGCCATCAGCCGCCTCGCCGGAAATGCTCAAGGAACTATGCAGGACTCCGGCGATCAGAGTCAAAATCGCACAATGCGACACGCTGCTGCTAGAAGACATTGAGGCCTTGTAGATTCGGTGCGATCAGCGTCTCGGATACCGCAGCCAGAATGGATAGGTTTGCGGCGCCGGAGGAGACGCACTCCAGCCCGTGTGCTGTTCGACAGGCGGAGGGATTTTAGGCATGGTAGGCGGACGGGGAAAGTTCCTTGTGGCTGGATAAGGACCATCAGGCGGCACATTGGCAGGATCAAATTCGCCGTCTTTGGCGGGATCCGGGTAGGCCATCTGAAATGGTGAAAGTGCTTCTGACTGCTCATGAGCCCACCGCAGCCAAGACTCCTGTTCCTCGGTGAGTTCGTCCGATTGGCTCGAACGCCAATTTTTCTCGCAGCTATCAATGAAATCACGTGCTGTCCGATACAGACGCCACCATTCGGCAGCGATCAGCAAGTCTTCGGTTCTCTGCCGGGCCGCAGCTTCTGTGGATGCCGTGTGTTTCATTTTTCGCTCTTCCTCCTGTTTCAGCTTGTATTCTTCGGCATGTTGCTGGCGACGCTCCTCCTCTCTCACCCGCTCGCGGTCCAGCTCCGCATAATGTTCGCAGATTCCATCGACCACCTCCCGCAAGGTTTCTTCGAGCGTTTGGGATTCGGATTCCGACCAATTTTTACCTTTGCCTCTGGTCCGCAGATCGCTGCCAATGGTGAACGTAAGCTTTTGGGATGGCTCGCGATGGCTAGTCTTCCACTCCCAAGGGGGCCGGCGCTTGTCCTGGCTGGCCGGATCGACTTTCACTGTGACCACTGGCTCGTGGATTTCGATACTGAGTCGGCTGTTTTTACGTTCAAAATAGGCGGTGTCATACGAGCTCCGCGCTTTCTTGAATGGTACGCCCCGATTCTCCGCCATGTTTAGAATCGAGCTCAGGCACCGGATGGTCCGATCAATCAATGCAACGGAAACCTCGGCACAGGGAAATGTGCGTCCCTGCACCTTGACCAAACCCTCCGTGTCCGGTGTTGCTGCTCGCAAGGCAGCGAGCAAATCCTGGGCAGCCGGATGCAATTGCCGTTTATTCTCCGGAATTGCCACACGACGGGATACCGGATCCTTTCCCAGTAATTTTTCCTCATCGCCCGCGGGCAGGGGTTTCTTCGCGGGTTTTCTGCCCACCGCGATCTTGGCCCAATATCCCCGCGGGGGACGCGGAATGTTGAGTTTCTTGCAGCGTTTCGCGAACGCGACGTCGGAAATGCCCATTTGAGCGGCTAGCTTGGTCGCCGGCATTGTCCAAACCAACTCATACAGCTTTTCACGGCTTGGTTCATTCGTTGGCGGCACGTCGGATTCCATAAAATTCGAGCGATTTTTTAATGTGTAACACTTTCATTGCCAGCGTCAAGCCGCCGCGTAAGCCGACGACAAATTCCCTGAAATTTTGGGTAACAGGGAATCAGGGAATTGCCTCCCCAAAATGCCCAAGTGACGGGCTTTTGAGACCATCGCTTTGTCTCGAAATGCCAAAAATCTCCGGTTTTGGCCCCAAACTCCCTGTAAATTGCCCGGATCAGGGAATACGGAGCGGTTCTTTCGATTCGGATTCAGTGCTCTCCGCCATGGCACGAAAACCCTTCACCGGGTTCACTGAAAATCTGGAGCAAGGCCTCACAGAATGCGCTCTTCAGGCAGAGTCACCTGCAGCACGGTCGAGGTTTCCAGCGCGGTGAGCGGGGCCGCGGCGCGGGGCAGGAGGAGGAATTGACCCTTGGCGAAGCGGCGGCCGCCGGCGCATTCCAAAGCCCCCCCGATCACTGATAGAATCGAGAAATTCCCCGGTTCGGGGTTGGTTAGAGTTTGCCTGGCGGTGAGGGTTTTTCGAGTCGTGGTGAAATACGCGCAGGCTGCGAGGGTATCGCCGGCGGGGCGGTCCATCGCGGGTTCGAAGTCCGTGAAATCGATGCTGGCGAGGGATTGGGCGACGTGGAGTTCGCGGGATCGGCCATCGAGGCCGGGGCGGTTCCAATCGAAGACGCGGTAGGTGGTATCCGAGTTCTGTTGGATTTCGTGGATCAGGAAACCGGCACCGATGGCATGGAGGCGGCCGGACGGGATGAAAATTGAATCGCCCGGCTGCGGTGTCACGGCGTGCACGCAAGCGGCCACGGTGCCGTTAGTGATGGCTTGTTCGAAGTCCGCCTTGGTGACGCCACGTTTCAGCCCGAGATAAAGTTTCGCGCCCGGCTCACAATCAGCGATGAACCACATTTCGGTTTTCGGTTCGCCGCCGAGCCCGGCCGCCAGGTGGACCGGCGGGTGGACCTGAAGTGAGAGATCGGCACGCGCGTCTAACACCTTTATGAGCAGCGGAAAACGCGGCTGCCTGCCCAATCCCGCGCCGAAGATTTCCTCGCGGCGGGTGGTCCAGAGTTCATGAAGCGAGGTGCCGGCCAGCGGCCCGTGATCGACGATGGATTGTTCCTGCTCGCGGTCCACGATTTCCCAGGACTCGCCGAATGGCTGCCGGGGATCGGGCAGGGTGCGGCCATAGACGCGTTCGAGTTCGCGCCCGCCCCAGACGCGTTCCATGTAGAGCGGCTTGAACGTGAGCGGTTCCATCGGCTGCGCATGCTAACAGACAGTCAGACCAGCGGGAATTCCCCGTCGGCATCGACGCCGTGCCAACCGAGACGGCCGAAGGCCCGCAAGATCGAGACGAGCGGTTCGCCATCTTCCTCGCCTTCGCCGTGTTCGATGGTGGCGGAGTTGCTGAGGCCGCAGTTAGACTCGATGCTGATCACGGTGTCATAACATTCGAGATAGATCCAATCGCCCCAGGCCTTGGCTTCGTGGCGCGGGGTGAGGTATTCCTTGCGGAGCGCCGCGAGCACCTCCAACAAGGTGGTAGGGGGGGCGGATACGGGAAGGCGGACGAGAGTTTCCATGGAGAAGGGATGATGGAGGGAAAAGAATCGCGTGTAGTATGGACGAGTTCACACGGCAGGTCTAGGATCGATTGCAAAACCAGCCTCACAAAGTTTCGCGTAGGTGCCGTTGCGGGCCAGCAATTCCGCGTGGCTACCTTGTTCGATGAGGCGGCCGTGGTCGAGCACGCAAATGCGGTCGGCTTGTTGCACGGTGGATAGCCGGTGCGCAATGACAAAGCAGGTCCGGTCGGAGCGCAGCGTTTCAAGTGCCTGTTGAACAAGGCGTTCGGTGCGGTTGTCGAGCGCGGAGGTCGCTTCATCGAGCAGCAGGAGCGGCGGATTCTTGAGCAGGGCGCGGGCGATCGAGAGCCGTTGTTTTTCACCGCCGGAGAATCTTCCGCCGCGTTCGCCGGCGAGGGTGTCGAGTCCGGCGGGGTTGGCACGGACGAATTCCGCGGCGTTGGCGGCTTCGAGAGCGGCCCAGAGTTCCGTATCGGTGGCGTCGTGTTTGGCGAGCCGCAGGTTTTCGCGCAGCGTGGTGTTGAAGAGGAAACTTTCCTGGGTGACGTAGCCGAGTTGGTCGCGCAACCATTCTTTCGAAACGTCGGCAAGCGGGACGCCGTCGATGAGGATGCGGCCGGCGTCGGGTTCGTAAAACCGGGTGAGCAGATTCAACACCGTGGATTTTCCGGCACCGGTGGCACCGACGAGGGCGACGGTTTCGCCGGGTTGGGCCTCGAGCGTTAGATCGCTGATGGCGGGCGCATCGCCGGCGAAGTGGAACGAAACATTTTCGAAGCGCACGTGACCGTGAATGATGGCGGGTCGTAGCCCTTCGGTGAGATGGGATTCATCCGGGGTGTCGATGATTTTGAAGACCCGTCTGGCGGCGACGATACCGCGCGTGAAGGTTTGCGCCAGCGGGTTGATGCGCGAAATCGGATCGAACAGGAACCCCCATGCCACAAGGAAGGAAATGACCACCCCGGTCGAGAGTTTGCCGCTCAGCGCCCAATACGCGCCGAAGGCCACCATCAGGATGATGCCGGATTCCGCAATGAAGGAAACCGCTGGCCAGACGATCGCCTGGCCGCGCATGACCGTCAGGTGTTTCTCGCCGACTTTGCGCGAGGCTTGATCGAAGGTTGCGAGAGCCTTGGGTTCCACGGTGTAGGCTTTGATCTGACGGATGCCGGCCAGGTTGTCGTGGAGGATGGCGTTGAGGGCGGACGAGGCTTCGGAGGACGCCCGCCACATCGGTTCCGAACGGCGGGCCCACCATGAGGTCAACAGGCCGATGAAGGGCAGCGGCAGCAGCGTCACCAGTGTGAGTTGCCACGAGTGATAGAGCATGTAGCCCATGACGATGAGGAACTGGAGCAGCGCTGCGAGCGCCTGGTCCACGCCCTCGATCATCACGCGGTCCATCGTGGGAACATCATCGGCCACGCGCGACATGATCTCGCCCGAGGCATTCGAATCGAACCACTTCACCGGCAGCCGCTGGAGTTTGTCATAAAGTTCGACGCGCACGAGGTGGGTGAGTTTCAGTTCGAGCGCGTTGTTCACGTAGGAGCGCAACGTGAACAGGACCTGGCGTGCGAAAATCGCGCCGATGCCCAGAGCGGCGGTGGACAGGATGAGATCCGGCCGGTTTTTGGCGATGATCACATCAATGAAGCGCATCGTCACCCCGGGCAGCACCAGCACCAGCAGGGTGCACATCAGCGCCATGAGCAGCGAGAGCGTGCTTTGCAGCGGAAAGCGGAAGGTGTGGCGGAGTATCCGCACGAGGATGGACATGCCGACATGATGGACCACTAAGGACGGATTTGGAAAGGGGAAGAATTCGGCAAGCCATCTCAATGGTCATCCCACCCGGTCATGATCGAAGTCAACCGCTACCGGAAATACGAAATCAAGCAATTCGATTACGAGTGTCGGCGACCAGATAACGAATCGCCCATTCCAAGTCATCGAAGTAAAATTCCCGGACATCCCCTATTTCCCCGTTGAGTCCTCACAGTTTGCAACCCTTGAGTGTTTTGAATTTATGGATCATCATGTTCCCTTCCTCCTTGGAGTTTTGGAGTTTGGTTTCTGCTCGATAGGGGCGTCCCGTTCACCTCGGGTTGTTGCAAAAACCGGAGTCAGCGCGCTCCGCACGGAGTCCAACATGTGGATGATGCGCCAACAGGGTTGCCACCGCCATGGGGTGAAACCCTACCGCGTTACCATGGTGGCGGCGTTCCATCGGCGGCAGGGGCATGTGATTTCCCGTTCGTCCCACCTTAGGGTTTCACCCCATTGCTGCGGATTGCCGCAGGCCGTACTCTCCGCTATCGCAAAGAGGAGCACGAGCACCTCACACCTCAAACGACATTCACCCAATCCAACCAAACCAATGAGCACCGTCTCCCACATGAAATCACCCATGAACCAACTGCCAGAAACCCCAAGGGAAATTGCTCGTCAGGCCACTGACGTGGCCGAGGAAACTGCCAAGCGTGCCACCGTCGCCGCAAAGAACGTCACAGGTGCTGTAAGAGACGTAGCCACAGATGTCACCGATGCGGCCAAGGACGCCTACAAGACGCTTTCGTCGAAAGTCGAGGAAGGCGCCGGGCGCACGAAGGAATATGCGCAGCACGCGGTGGATGCCACCAGAGACGCGGCCCACCGCGCCACGGATACGGCCAAGGACATGTATCAATCCGCAGCACTGAAAACCGAGGACACACTGGCGACCTCCAAGGAGTATGTACGTCAAAATCCAGTGCTCGTGGTCGTAGGAGCCCTCGCCTTCGGTGCGGCCATCGGCTGCATGCTTGTGATGGCCCGGCGACACCCTACGTTCCGTGAACGGTATGTGGATGAGCCTTTGGACTCCGCGCGCGAGGCCATTCTTGCCGCACTCGCGCCTGCCACGCGACGTCTTCACGAGGGATTTGATTCGGCGCGGGATGACGCGGGAAAAGCAATGGGTCGAGCGCATCGGTTTAACCCGGGACGCACCGTTGATTCCCTGTCCGGGCAAATCGGTCGCATCGGCAGCAACCTCAAATTCTGGTAAGCCATGACCGGAACATCAAACCAACCGGAAGCGCCACTGTCCATGGAGGAAGGCATCAATGTTTTGTTGTGCAACGCGCGGCAAGGCATCCGCCAGCGTTATCAGCGGTGCCAGAATCAGATTCGGAAGTCCCCGACGACAGCGCTGCTCGGTGCAGTCGCAGCCGGCTATTTTCTGCATCGGCTTCCGGTGCGTGCAATCCTTGTCACGCAGGTCCGCGTGCTTTCGGCGCTGGCACCACCTGCGCTGTTTCTTTTCGGGGCGGCGAAGCTCTATGAGTTTTTGCAATGGCAGGAGAAGGCCAAGCAGAAATGAAAGAAGTTTGGTATTCACCAGCCGGTGTGTGGCGGCACAAGTAGGCGCATTATCTCCATACCTGACCCCGCAATTGACCAGCAGACACGAGATTTTCCCGCATCCGCTGGCACCACAAGCAGGCCTATTTGCAGCCGCAGGAAGCACATGCTTCCTTGACCGCCTTTTCGACCGCTTCACGGCTTTCGCCGGTGCGCTTCTGAATCCGGCCTAGCAATTCATCGCTCTTGCCTTCGACGTATTGGAGATCGTCGTCGGTTAGCTTGGCCCATTTTTGTTTGAGCTTGCCCTTGCTGATGTTCCAGTCTCCTTTGATTTCGAGTTTGGTCATGGTATTGTGTTTCCAGGTTAGATTGCCAGTCCGGGTGGCACCGAATGTGTTCGCGCCGGAGGCTGGCAAATCGAAGCTACGCCCAAGACCGATCTTGTCCTATGGGAACAAACCCTACCGGTGACTTGATTGCAACCTAGGTTCGTGGTACCTGTGTCGTCACACAATGACGACGCGTCCATCATCACACAGTCTTCTGCGGCTCACGCTGCCGGCGCTTGCCGCCACCGCACTCGTGGCTTGCCCGTCCTGCACCGGGGAGCCCATGTCAACTGCGGGTGGTTTCCGTGCAACTCTTGCTCGGGGCGAGCCACGAACGGTTGCGACGCCCAACGCGTCGCAGTCCCAAATCCGGCCGGCGAAGGGGCGTTACCCGGATCCGCGTTATCGGCCGGCGATGAATTTTCCCGAACTCCAAGCGGTTGCGGGCCAAGTGGCCAAGACCTCCGGGCGCAAAATCCGCTGGCGCCTCGAACTTGGAAAAGATCCCGGCCCGCTGGTCACCATCCGTGGCGGCTTGGACGATTGCACGCTCGCCATCCATCCGGTCGCCGCCCGCAAAGTGCCACCGAATACCTGGGCATTCATCTTTGGCCACGAATTCGCCCACCTCGTCGAAAGCTTGGGGACCCACTCTCAAACCAACCCATCCTACGAACTGAAAGCCGACATCGCCGGTGCCCGCTATGCGATGGCTGCCGGTTACCGGATAGAAGCCTTTTTAGGGTGGGTGCTTACGGAGCGGGATCAATCGTCAGACTCCCATGGCACCCTGGGTGAGCGCGTCCAAGCAATCGCCGCGCGCTTCGGCGTGCGCCAAAACGTGATCCAGGCGGAAGCCCAACGCTATTCAAGGTATCGGACGAACCGTTAGGCACCGGCTCATCCCCAGTGAAATCCAATTGCCTCCGTCAACTCCTCCCGCCTTTTCTGATCACCGTTCACTCCCGGCCGGTCCATGCGGGTAGGGTGGTTCGTTGCTTCCGCCGCCGCCCGGTTGACCACAAAGTCCTGAAAAGACCATTTTCCGGCAATTCACCTATTTACGCCGACGCAGTCCAAGCAGAGGGGGCGTTCAATTTTCCGTTAATCTGCTAGAGGCCCGAAGGGCTGGCTAACGGGATGAGTGATGGCAGTTGCGGCACCGGTTGGGAAGGCAATTCTTCCCGGCGGGCGCAATTTTCTTCTCTT
>Ga0268284_1000559_pt1 | contig 24035 bp, 20 predicted proteins | sample saktaG_14_FD_190137 | JGI IMG/M metagenome (GOLD analysis project Ga0268284, IMG submission 190137) | Saline water microbial communities from Sakinaw Lake, British Columbia, Canada - sak_2013_06_06_40m | ecosystem: Environmental > Aquatic > Non-marine Saline and Alkaline > Saline ...
CCTGCCTTGAAGAAATATCTCTTAAAGAAATCGGCTTTAAATTATTACATTGGTTTTGGGCTAAATCTATCATCGCCCTAAGCGCATATCTTCCCCGAGTAGATAATTTCATTTTTCTTACTCCTTTATTAATTTCACTAAAAAATTATATTATTTATGACTGTTTTTGTCAACATTCCGCATTTTTCGCATTTCTTTAATATGTTTGATTGCGATTTACACTTCGTATCAATTTTTTATAAAAAATAGTTGAAAGGTAAAATGGAAATAAAATGACAAAAGAGAAGAATTTAATGAGTAAAAAATGTTCTCTAATCAAAGAGGGAAGGAAAGCAAACTTTTAATCTTTTACCTTTATTAATAATAAAAATAATAAAGAAGTTATTAAAGCAAATATCAATCCAGCCCAGAAGGGTGATGAGGGACCAAACTGGAATTTTAGATATCCTCCCAGGGAAGGTCCGATAGATCCGATTAAGCCAGTACAGGTACCGATAAAACCAATTACCAATCCCCTTGATTGTTGATGAGTAATATCAGCCAGAAATGAATTATAAGCAATGTTACAACTTTGAGCAAAAACGTTTAATATCCCAAACATAGAAATAATTAACAACCAAGCAGAGCTTAAGCTCCACAAGATTATAAATATTCCCAGACCTAATGCACTGCACAATAAAACCTTTTTACCACCCCATTTATCAATGATTTTTCCTCCCCGGAGACTGTATATAACTGCCGCGAACCCTCCTAACGCAAAAAGTAAATTGATTTTGGATTTATCTAAATTCATTACTTCATTAGCATATAAAGATATAAAAGGTCCAGTGGTAGTAAGATTATACAGAAGCGTAAGAGAGGATAAAGCTGAAATAATAAGGAACATCTTTTTATTAAATAATTTTTTATAAGAATTGAAATTATTTTCCCTTATTCGAAGGTGATGAGTTTCTTTTAGCCAAAGCATCCCGGCTATAGCACACAAAAAAGTAGTAAAAGAAGTAAAGTAAAACAGATATTTGATTTCTACTCGGGAAATTAATATCATTCCTAAAGCAGGGCCTAAAGTAATTCCCAAAACCAAAAAAAGCTCAATTAAAGCAAAAGCAGTTCCTCTTTTTGTTTTAGGAACAGATTCAGCTATTATAGAAAAAAAAGAAGGTCCTTGAAGGGCGTTTAAAATATTAGCCATAGCTAATAAAGATATTAAACTAAGCCAATTATTAGATTTAGCGGCTAAAAAATATAATAAGGGAAAGAAAAAATTGGTTATAACAATTAACTTTTTTCGTCCAAAACGGTCAGAGAGTATTCCTCCTATAAATTGCATTAAAGTAAAAGATAGAGCAAGTAAAGAATAAGAAAACCCTACTTGTAAATCATTTGCCCCTAATTCACGAAGGTAGATGGGTAAAATAGGATACCATGTAAAAAAAGCGATTAGAATAAATAAAAGCGTTAAAGATAATACGGTAACATTTTGTTCGATAAATAAAGATTTGCGAATTTTAGTCCAAAAAATCATTAAAATACCCTCTTAGGTTAAGTTAATACTAATTTTTTATAAAAACTTATGGTAAAATATTAAATATTATGTCATAATTTACCTCTGTCTGATCTCGAACACAATGGGTTACAGCTCTAAAAACTACAAGATCTACTGTATTAAACACTCCCAAAGCCAATTCTTGGCAATCGTCTGTGGTTATCTGATAATACGCTAACCATTTATTGAGAATATTTAGTTTTCAAAGAGCATATACACTTAAATTTGCTGCTTAGGTTAAATTTATTATATTAAAACCTTAGTTTTTGGGAAATAGTTTGTTATAGATTTATAATTTTATATATATTTAAATTCTGTTTTACCATGTGCTCAGCAACATATCCTTCTAAAGAAAGAGGTTTACTTGAGATAATATATATTTCATCAATCTTGCCTAATATATCAACTTTTATTTTTCCATTCTTCTGGGTAAATAGTATTTTATTGCCCAGGTCATCTCTAAATATATATTTTTCTTTAATTTCTCCTACCATCATAAAGCACAAATTATGATATAGATCAACTCTATTCCCTACATACCCTCCACTTTTAAAGTTATTATTTAAATTAAAAGGTACTACAGAATTATTTTTTATAAATACTGGAATTTTATCGAGGTCACAGATATATCTAATATATTGTTGACCGTTATATTTAGTACCATTCCAAAAGTCAATCCATTCCCCTTCAGGCAGATAAATTTCTCTTTGTCTTTGCCCTTCTTCTGTAACTGGTGCAACCAGTAAAAATCTCCCAAAAAGGTACTCATCTTCAATATCATACACCCTTTTATCATCTGTATAGTCAAAAACAAGGGGACGCATCATAGGCTCACCTTTTTCTGCCACATGAATAGCTTCATTATAAATATAAGGTAAGATATTCATTCTTAAATTTGCATAATCCCTATATATTTCAAGAGCCCGTTTATCTTCATTTCGTTCAGCTATATTCCAGGGAGTTCTATCCCAATTCGAATTCTGTGTGTCAGAATGAAATTGCATAATTGGGCAAAAAACAGCCATCTGAGTAGAACGAATAAACAATTCAGCAGTAGGAATCTCCCCGGAAAAACCAGCAATATCCCAACCCCAGAAAGGAATCCCGGAAATATTTATAGATAAACCTGCAATAATTAAACTTTTTAAAGTTTCAAAAGAGGAAAGTTGGTCTCCACCCCAATAAAGTGAATATTTCTGAGCTCCTGTAAAACCTGCCCTACTAAAGGTTACTCTATCTTTACCTATAAATTCATTATAGGCTGCTATATAATTTAAGGGATATAAATTCCTCATTTCGTCGCCTTTTAATCCATTATAAAAAGTCAAGTTATCATCAAAAATAAATTCCCCTCCATCAGTTTTAAAACCATCAACGGAAAGATCTTCAATTAAATATCTTCTCTTGTTAAACCACCATTCTTTCGCTTCAGGATTGCTAAAATCCAATAAAAGACTATTAGCAAACCATCCATAAGGTATTCGATAGGGTGTTCCATCTTCATTCATTACGCAGAACCCCTTTTCTATAGCATATGATTCATCTTGAATATGTTGCTCATTTTTTGTTCCTTCTTCAAAATATTTATTAATTATTGGAATTTGCCATAAAATAATTTTAAGATTGTTTTTATGGATTAAATCGATCATTCCTTTTGGATTTGGCCATTTACCCTTTTCACTAAAATCGAAATTTTTGTACGAAAACTTTTGAGCACCTAATTTTGACTTGCATATAGCATCATTAAAAATATAAAATGTAATTTCATCACTCCAAGCTTCTATAACTAAAACAGTAGCGGGAATTTTAAATTTATTCATTGCCTTAACTTGCTTTAAAATTTCTCGTTGTGTATTCCAACTATTTGCTGACATCCAGGGGCCAAAAGCCCATTTAGATGGAAGAGAAGGAAAGCCTGTTAATGATAAATAATCAGTTAAAATCTTGCGAGGTTCGCCAAATAAAATATATAATTCAAGGGCAGGATTGCATTTATTCAATCTCCCTTTTATCTCTATTAAATTTTCTAATTTATTACATAAATCAAACTTTAAATATTGGGATGATTTAATATACATACCATAACCATTTTCAGTAAAAAAGAAAGGGATAGGTATATAAGTTCGTGATTGCTGATTTGTATATCGATTATAAACACAGATATCCGGTTGTAATCCTTTTTGATTCAGCCTATCATACTTTTCTCCAAAGCCATAAAAATTCTGACTTTCAGTTTGAAATCTCAAGCTAATATTTATTCTTCCATCAAAATAATCTTGCCATTCTAAATAATTTAAAATATCTTGATATGATCCTAATAATATGTTCCCCTTATTATCCTTAATAACAAATTTAAAAGGATTTTTTATTATCTCTATCTGGCTTCCAGTTATTGAATCTTTATAGACATAATGATTGTCGTTTATAATAGAAAATGAATTTTTATCTTCACACTTTTTATCTAAATCCGCTAAACTAATTAATATTTTTAAATATCCTTTTTCAAAATAAAAATTTAGTTTTGGTTTTAATGAATTAGTTTTTTCAAATTCAACTGCAATAATATTATTACTGACACTAACTCTTTCTACCTTACCTAAATAAAAATTTTCTCCGACGCTAAAATCAAAAGTTTTTGAGCGGTAAATTTCTCCTTTATCTTCTACTTCAATATAATATTGAATTAAATCTTTTTTTATAAACCTACCTATCTCAAATTCAAAGTACTCCTTACCTTGGACATGATCAATTATTCTTCTGCCTATATGTGGTTTCTGTTTATTTCCATTCAAACTCCACTGCAATAAAACATTTTGTTCCGGGGAATAAGGTTCAATTACAGCTTTAATTATAACAAAATCACCTTCAATCGGATTTCTTGGGTATCTTTCATATTCATAATGTTGATAAGGATCATTTAGACCATTTGGTATATGTTTAATAGTAATACTGTCTTTCATTATATTTCCCCCTTATATATGGTGTGCATATGAGTATGATATCAAAAAATAAGTTAGCAGCTGTTTCGCAACTGCTAACTTATTTTTTAGCCACTAGAAGCAAATCATATCATTTCATTTAAGCTTTATCTTTGTTTCTAGTTCTTTTTGTGCTTCATCTAAAGCTTCTTGTGGTGTTTTAACACCATCCCGAGCTTTTGCTAAATGTATACCCATAATATCAGCCATTTCAGCAAACTGCTCAATAACTGGTGGTGTAACTAAATATTGCAAAGAATCAAAAACAACCTGTCGACTTGCTGGAGGAGTTTGTTCTAAATAGCTTGCTAATACATCAGGATATGTTACTGCAGGTAATTCCCATCCTGAATCCACTCTAATTTTCGCTGCCTCTTTGCTAGCAGACATAAAACTAATCCATCTATATGCTTGTTCCACTTTCTTGCTATCTTTATTAATCACCAATCCGTTTGAGAAGAAATGAGTCGCCTTTTTAGTATTCCCTGGTTCTATAGCAATATCCCATTCAAAATCACAGGTTTTAATAAATTCAGGAAAAGCCCAAATACCTGTTACAATCATACCTACCTTTTCAGCTTTGAAAAGCTCCCAGTCTCCCATACCTGATACCTGAGCTTCTGTAGGCATAACATTGGATTTCAGGACTCTATCTACCATAAATTGTAAAGTTTCCACATTTTGAGGTGAATTGACCATAAATTTTGTTTTATCTTCATTAAATATGCTGCCGCCATTCTGCTGAACTACTTTATAAAATTCCCAGAAATGAACCGGATGGCAGATTCCAAAAATATTATTTCCTAAGGCCCTTATTTTCTCAGCAGCTTTTTGTTCATCATGCCAGGTCCAATCAGCTGTTGGGTAGGATGCTCCTGCTTTATCAAATAAATCTTTATTGTAAAATAATACTACATCTGAAAACATAGCTGGTAATCCGTATTGTTTCCCTTCTACGCTAAAAGCATTTAAGGCATTATTATCTAACACTGAGGTATCAAATTTATTTTTTACAAATAAAGGTTCAAGATCCAAAAGTACTCCTTTTTTGGCATAAGTAACAAAATTCTCATAATTTAATTCATAAGAATCAGGAGCAGTCCCACCAGCAATTCTCGTCTGTAATAAAGTAAAATACTCTCCAAAACCAACAATTTCAATATTAATTTTGATATCTGGATTTTGTTCCTCAAAAACTTTTTTCATCTCTTCTAAATATTTTGAGGGCTCTCCAGCACCTGAAAAATTTAAAAAATCAATAGTGACAGCCTTATTGCTCTCTGCTGTGACCCATCCAGCAAAACTTCCGATAAACACTAAAGATATAACTAACACTAAAAATATTTTCTTAAACATAATTTTATCCTCCTTCTATTTTTTTAAAAATTTTAAAAACCTAAGAAATTCAAAAAAATATTCTTACATCATTTTCATCCCCCCTTTAATATTTTTACTCTTCCAAAGAAAGTATTATTAAAAATGCAAATCTAAGTGCCAAGTCTATCCCTTAATACCACCCAAAGTTAATCCTTTTTCAAAATATTTTTGTGTAAATAGAAACACTATCAAAATTGGTATTATTGATATAAGTGATCCTGCCATTAATAGATTATATTCAGCTCCATGTTGTCCATTTAATAAACTTAACCCCACTGGTAAGGTCATCTTATTTTTACTAGTCAAGATAATTAAAGGCCACAAATATGAGTTCCAAGTTCCCATAAATGTTATAATACCTAATGCTGCTATAATAGGCTTACTTAATGGCAAAACTACTCTATAAAAAATTGTAAAATGAGAAGCACCATCAATAACAGCAGCTTCGATATAATCATTTGGAATAACTTTCATATTTTGTCGCAATATAAAGGTTGCAAAGGCATTAATTAGAGAAGGTAACATTACACCTGTAAATGTATTTAATAATCCCATATATTTAAGTACTAAAAAATTTGGTATCATAGTTACCTGACCAGGGATCATTAGAGTTGCTAAGTATAATACAAAAATCTTCTCTCTTCCTTTAAATTCTATTTTTGCAAAAACATAGGCTGCCATTGCTGCTGATGATATAGTTATAAATGTAGTCATTATCGCTACATACATACTATTAAATATTGCACGTCCAAAAGGGAAAATTTTAAATAATTTTTGATATGCTTCAAAACTAACTTTATCTGGAATCCATTGAATCGGGATGGCCATTAAAGCACCTCTTTCTTTTAAGGAAGTGGAAATCATCCAGAAAAACGGAATTATAATAATTACTGCAATAATAGATATAATTGAATAAAATAATATTTTTCTCCAAATTTCCTTATGTATCATACCTAACCCAACTTTTTTGTAATTTTAATTGAACTAAAGTAACAATAAAAATTATTAAAAACAATAACCAGGAAAAAGCTGAAGCATACCCCATTTTATAATATTCAAAAGCATATTTATAAATCCGCTCTACCATTACCTGAGTTGCACCATGAGGACCTCCTTCAGTCATAATCATCACTTGGGGAAACAATTGAAATGAATTTATAATGGAAACGATGACTACAAAAAAGATGGTCGGGGAAAGTAAGGGAAGGGTAATTTTTCTAAATTTCTGCCACCCATTCGCTCCATCTATTTCTGCAGCTTCATAATATGTTGGATCAATACCTTGCAAACCCGCAAGGAAAATCAAACCAAAAAAACCAACATCTTTCCAGATACTAGCAAGGACAATTCCTGGCATAGCCCAAATTTCATCATATAACCATCCTGGTCCATTAATCCCAATATAACTTAATATAGCATTAACCACACCATACTGAGGACTTAAAACCCATTTCCAGATTAAAGCACCGGCTACCCATGAAGTAATCACAGGGATATAATATATTGCTCTATACATAGCAATCCCTTTATATTTACTATTAAGTAAATTAGCTACAGATAAAGATGTTAAGAGCATCAATGGAATATATAGTACTATAAAATAAAGGGTGTTTTTTAAAGTTCGCCAGAATTCTTCACCTTGTAAAATATTTAAATAATTACTAAAACCTAAAATTTTAGGCGAACCACTAATTACATCCCAATCTGTTAAGCTAATAAAAAAAGAAGAAACCATTGGAGTTAGGCTAAAAAAAATTAAACCAAATAAACTTGGAAGAAGAAAAAATATAATAGTTAATCTCTTGCTATTTTTCCCATAAGATATCATTTAACTTTATCCTCTATTTTCTATTTCGCACCATTGCTAATCAAGTCTTCTTGTCGAACAATAATCTCTTCTACGGTTTTTTCATCGCTAATTAACACATCCAAGAAACCGCTTCGTAAACCGCCTACAATTGCTTCAATAGTATCTAAGGAGGTGGCTATTCCAACTACTGTATCAATTTCCTTTAACTCATCTAAGCTAATACCGATAACCCGTTCATTTAAATTTTCGTCACAAATATTCCCCCGAATATCATAAAAACGAAAACATGTCTGTCCAACTGCTTTTTCATCCTCTAATGTCCGTAGATCGTCTTCACTTAAATTTTCTACCTGTACTAAAGAACGATGTCTCCATAAGGCATCTAACCCCACAATAGCTATATCTACATCTTTCCCCAATGCCAAAATCCTATTAATCTCTTTATCTTTTTTCAAACTATCTGCAATCTCTTTCTTACTGGTAATCCCGGGCGCATGCAAAAGATGACAAGTACCGTTAAATTTAGTAGCTAACTGTTTAGAAAATTCAAATGATTGCAATACAGGAGCTGTTTGACCTAATCCACCTATTAATTGAACTACTTCTATACCATTTGCTTCAGTAGATTCAATCGCTTTAACCATTTCATATATAGAAATTCCCCAGGAGACTCCAATTTTACAATTATTTTTTACTATGCTATTCAAATAATTAGCAGCAGTTTTTCCTATTACTTGTCTAATCATATCAGGAATATAATTGGTGGTTGGAACCACAATTGCGTCTTTTAGATTGAAATATTTTTTTAGTGAAGCTTCTAAATCTTCGCAAGAATCTACTTTATCTAAAATAGTAATTTTAACTATCCCTTCTTTCTTTGCATCAGTCAACATTCTCGATATCTGAGGGCGTGAAACTCCTATTAATTTAGCTATCTCTCTTTGATTCATATCCTTTTCATAATATAAATGAGCAACTTTCTTTAATAATCTTAATTTATCTCTCATAATAAATCACCTTTGTGAATTATTTTAACATATGTTCATTATTATTGCAACTAAATACTTGCTATTTTTTGTTTTTTATTTTACTATATTATTATAATAATGTCAAGATAATAAATGTTATTTATATTTTTTATCGGATCATTTTGCATTTTTTACTATACTTCTAATTTCACATATGTTATATTTTATACAGAACATTATTACACATAATATCTCAAAAACATTAAAAATCTATGCATTTTTTCGTACTAAAGTATTATTGGCCTTCTTTATTATTGTTATATTTTAATATCTTAAAAAAGGTAAAATTTAATATTCACTTTAATGATTTTAACTTCACAATTTTCATAAAACAGAATAAGTTTTTCTGATTTAACTTTAAAAACTTTAAATAATGCTTTATAATGATTTTTATCAGATTAAAATTTATTATATAAATACAAGTAATTATTTTTAAAAGATACAGGAGTATAAAATGGAACAAAAATGGTGGAAAGAAGCAGTGGTATATCAGATTTATCCCAGAAGTTTTAAGGATAGTAATGGAGATGGCATCGGAGACCTACCGGGGATTATTCAAAAATTAGATTATTTAAAAAACTTAGGAGTAAACGTTGTCTGGCTGTGCCCGGTCTATAAATCTCCCAATGATGATAATGGATATGATATCAGTGATTACCAGGATATAATGGATGATTTTGGTACTATGAAGGATATGGAAAATCTTTTAACGGAAACACATAAAAGAGATATGAAATTAGTTATGGATTTAGTAGTAAATCATACTTCTGATGAACACCCCTGGTTTATAGAATCCTGTTCCTCTTTAGATAATCCTTATCGAGATTTTTATATTTGGAAAAAGGGTAAAAATGGTTTGCCTCCCAATAATTGGGGTTCTGTTTTTGGCGGCTCCGCGTGGGAATACGATAAAATTACTGATGAATATTATTTACATCTTTTTTCCAAAAAACAACCAGACTTAAATTGGGAAAACCATCGGGTAAGAGAAGAAATTTACAAGATGATTAAATGGTGGTTAGATAAAGGGATCGATGGCTTCCGGATAGATACGGTAAATATGTTCTCTAAAGTCCCCGGTTTACCCGATGGGAAAATAATAAAAGAATATAAATATGGTGATGGCAGCCCCTACTTTTTAAATGGCCCGCGTATTCACGAATACCTGCAAGAGATGAACAAAAAAGTGCTTTCAAAATACAACATTATGACTGTAGGAGAAACTCCCGGAACCACCCCCCAAATCGCAGCTAAGTATGTTAATCTGGATAGACATGAACTTGATATGGTCTTTCATTTTGAATTAATGGAAATTGACCATGACCCTATAAATAAATGGAAGCCCAAAGAATGGAAATTGACTGAATTAAAAAAAATCTTTACTAAGTGGTACGAGGGCGTAAAAGAAAAAGGTTGGAACAGCCTTTTTATGAATAACCATGACCAACCACGAATGGTTTCCCGATTCGGTAATGATAAGAAATACCGCATAGAGTCAGCCAAGATGTTAGCCACTCTTTTACATACTCTTCCCGGTACTCCTTATATCTATCAAGGTGAAGAAATCGGAATGACAAATGTTGCTTTCGATAATATAGAAGACTATCGTGATATAGAAACTCTAAATTTCTACCGCGAAATGACTAAAAAAGGTCTTCCTAAAGAAAAAATTATGGAAGCTATTCATCGAATAAGTCGGGATAATGCCCGTACCCCCATGCAGTGGAGTGATAGCCCTAATGCTGGCTTTACTACCGGTGCCCCCTGGATAAAAGTTAACCTAAATTATCCAGATATAAATGTTGCCCATGATTTAAAAGACTCAAATTCAATATTTTGCTATTACCAAAAAATAATCCAGCTTAGGAAAGAAAATTTAATTATGATCTATGGAGATTATCAGCTTATTTTAGAAGATGATGAACATATTTATAGTTATTCGCGCACTCTTAATAAAGACCGATTACTAATTATTCTTAACTTCTTTTCCAGCCAAACAATTTTTCATCTTCCGGTAAATATTAATTATCAAGAAAAAGAACTGCTAATCAGTAATTATAATGTTAAAGAAAAAGAAGATATTAAAAGTATATATCTGCGTCCTTATGAAGCAAGAGTATATAAATTATACTAATTGTTAAAATAAAAAGGAGCAGATTAGTTAATCTGCTCCTTTTTATTTATATTATTTTTTGTATTGCTTACTTATTTTACTCACAAGTTATGGCTTCTACCGGGCAACCATCGGCAGCCTCTTTGCATGATTCAATCAAATCATCCGGTACCTTGCTAACCTTTACTGCCGCTACATCATTTTTCATTTCAAATACTTCGGGACAGGTATCTTCACACAACCCACACCCGGTACATAAATCTTTATCAACCACAGCTTTCATTTTGCATTTTCCTCCTTCTATTATAATTTTCAATTTTGAAATTTATTAGTCAATTAATGTAAATTCAACACCACTTTAATTTTTATTTCTTTGTAATTACTAATCAATAATTTCTTAACTATTTTATCAGATAATTCTTCTTGTTAAAAGAAAAATTATTTACAACACCAAAAGCATATCTTAAAAAAAAATAAATTTCAAGTTTTTTATAACTATTTTTATATTTCACCAACAACTCTTATATCTCATACTCCATAAAATCCTCAGCTAATATAGTTTGAGGAAATACATTCTGGGCTTCAGCAAGTAATTCACTTTCGGTTATTGCCGGTTTATTATGGCTTGAACTATAACGTGGACTAATGTGGGTTATTATCAATTTTTCAACCTGGGCATTTTTAGCAGCCTCGGCAGCTATTCTGGTAGTCGAATGAAAATTTCTCTTAGCCAGGTCTTCTTCCTGTTGGGAAAAAGTTGTTTCATGAATTAGGAGATCGGCACCTTTGGCCAGATGAACTAAATTTTCACAATAGGCAGTGTCGCCACAAAAGACAATCTTTCTCCCTTTTCTATTTCCGTTTACAAAATCCTTACCCTGAAAGATTCTTCCATTGGATAATTTAATTGTTTTGCCTTCCTTTAGGGTACGATAAATCGGACCCGGAGGGATATTTAATTGATGGGCCTTTTTTATTAAAAAATGACTCCTATCCTTTTTTTCTTCGATAGAATAGGCATAAGTTTTTATATTATGATTTACTTCCGTATATCGAACTATACAGTCCTCATCTTCCCAGATAATTCCCTCGGTTAGATTTGGGGGAATAATTTTTATCTCAATTTCATAGGGGATATAGGTTTTAGTTATATTTTGGGTCTCCTTCAAATATACATCTAAGCCTTCAGGGCCAAATATTTGAACTTTATTCTGATTTTTTCCACCCCTTAAACCCCGGGAAGCTAATAGCCCAGGAAGTCCAAATAGATGATCCCCGTGTAAATGAGAAATAAAAATCTTCTCTAATTTAGATAATTTCAAAGAGGTTTTTTGAATCTGCTGTTGAGTGCTTTCTCCGCAATCCCATAACCATAGTCTGTTTTCATTAATAAAAACAAGAGCGATAGAAGATACATTACGTTTCAAAGTAGGCATACCCGAACTGGTGCCTAAAAATATAACTTTCATCAATTTTCACCTAATTTCTTTGTAGTTTCTTCCACATTCGGTGACCTGACCTTTTAAAACTTCTATACCATGAGGCAGGGCATCTAATACTATTTCCAAAGATTCTCTTACCCCTTTAGGGCTGCCGGGTAAATTTATAATTAAACTTTCCTTTCTAACTCCTGCCACCCCTCGAGACAATATTGCTCGATTAGTTTTTTTAAAACTTTTAATCCTAATGATTTCACTAATCCCCGGAGCTTCTTTTTCAATAATTGCCAAAGTAGCCTCTGGAGTGACATCTCTTTTCCCCAGGCCCGTTCCTCCGGTAGTCAAAATTAAATCCAAGTGCAGACTATCAACAGCTTTTATCAACTCCTCTTGAATAATTTCTTTTTCATCAGGAATAATTCGATAGTATTTAACCTCTCCATTGATCTTCTTGACTATTTCTTCGATTACTTTTCCGCTTAGATCTTCTCTCTCTCCTCGCGAGCCTTTATCACTTATGGTCAAAATCCCGACTTTTATCATTCGTAAAGCACCTCGATTTCATCGTTAACTTTTACTTTACCACCATTTAAAACGCGGGCGAAAATTCCTTCCCGGGGCATTATGCAATCTCCGATCTTTTTTCTTATTTCACAATCATAATGGCATTTTTTTCCAATCTGAGTAACCTCCAATAGCACCTCTTCTCCAACTTTTAACTTTGTTCCTATTGGAAGCTTATACAGGACCAGGCCTTCTACAGTTAAATTCTCAGCAAAATCCCCAAAGAATAATTGATAGCCTTTGTCTCGCATCTTATTTATGCTTTCGATTCCCAAAAGACTAATCTGCCGATGCCATTTGCCTGAATGGGCGTCTTTTTCTAATCCAAAGTCTTTAATTAATATTCCCTCGGTTATCTCTTTTTTTACAGTCCCCTTCTTTTCACTTCGGCATACAGCTAATATCTTTCCTTTTATTTTATCCCTTTTATCTTCTTTCGCCTTATCATTCATTTATAGGTTCAATCCCCTTTTTTAATATTCCTTAAAAAATGTCCGCTCTTGCCGCCGGATTTTTCTAAAAGATATATCGATTCAATAGTCATCCCCCTATCTACCGCTTTACACATATCATAAATAGTAAGGCCAGCAGCTGCTACAGCAGTTAAGGCTTCCATCTCCACTCCCGTCTTGCCCACAGTCTTTACTTTAGATTGAATAATAATCTTATTTTCATTCTCATTGATTGTAAAATTAATTTCCACACCGGAGAGCATTAAAGGATGACACATAGGAATAATTTCGCTAGTCTTTTTGGCAGCCATAATACCAGAAACTTGGGCCACCCCCAAAACATCTCCTTTGGCAATCTTATTATCTTTGATCATATTTAAAGTCTCGGGTTGCATGAGTACAGTCCCTTCCGCAATTGCTACTCGTTGGGTATCTTCTTTGTTTCCCACATCCACCATCTGCGCCCTTCCCTCTCTATTAAAATGGGTTAATTCTTTTTCTTTCATTTTATTACCCTCCAATTTGGGACATCTTAAAAAAATAATTATTTTGATTTTTTATACCCAATTTATGCCCTTTCGGTTTTAGTTTAATAGCTTCCATTAATTTATCCTGTATAATCTTTTTTCTTATAACAGCTGCATTATAGCTGTCTTTATCTGTTCCCCTAATTGCTTTCTTAATATCAATTTCCTTATTTGAGAAGAGACAGGGTCTTAATTTACCATTAGAAGTTAATCTGATTCGATTACAACTTGAGCAAAAATGTTGGCTCAAAGCGGTAATGAAGCCAATAGTACCTTTAGCTCCCTTTATTTTATAATAATTTGCGGGTCCATTACCTGAATTTATATCAGCCGGTCTAAATGAGTATTTTTCTGCTAAACTCTCTTTGATTTCCAAAACTGAAATAAATTCATCCCTATAATTATCTTTTGATTCTTCTCCGGAGGGCATCAATTCAATAAAACGAATACTTAATGGTCTTTCTAAAGTCAATCTTACAAAATCTTCTACTTCGTCATCGTTAATTCCCCTAATTAGTACCGTATTAATTTTAATAGGCAGTAAATCTGCCTTCAAAGCAGAGTCAATTCCTTTCAGTGCTTTTTCCAAACTTCCTCCCCGGGTGATTCTATTATACTTTCTTTCCTGCAAGGAGTCTAAGCTGATATTAACCCGAGTCAGTCCAGCATCTTTTAATTTTTTAGCATATTCAGGAAGAAAAAAACCGTTAGTAGTTAAAGATATGTCTTCTAATTTATTTATCTCCCTTAATCGTCTTATAAAATCAGTAATTCCTTCCCTCGCTAAAGGTTCACCGCCAGTTATTCTGACTTTGGTTATACCTAACTTAACTGCTTCTTCAACAATTTCTACTATCTCTTCATATCTTAAAATCTCTTGATGGGGGATAAATTCAAATTGTTTTTCGGATTGACAATAAATACATCTATAATTGCACCGATCAGTAATAGAAACCCGAAAGTAAGTAATTTTCCGCCCAAAACTATCTACAAATTGAATCATCCTTCTATCACCCTTCCGCTCTGAGAAAGATCGTATCCGCCCAGACTCAAAACTTTTTTCTTAAATTTTTCCGATCTAATGATAGTAAATAATTTTTGAATTTTTAAAGAAGAGTAGTATTCTTTGGGTATAATTATATCATATCTCTCCTTGGTCACCGGTACAAAATCTAAACCAAAGGCTTTGGCAGCAGACAAAATACCCATACCTGTATCCACATTCCCCTCTGCCACTGCAGAGGCTACCATCAAATGGGTATACTCTTCCCGGGAATAACCCTGAATATTCAAAGGATTAATGCCTTTCTTTTTTAATAAATAATCTAATAATACTCTGGTTCCTGACCCTTTCTGTCTATTAATAAATTTTATATCTTTCTTAACTAAATCATCTATTCCTTTGATATTTTTTGGATTTCCCTTTTTTACCATTATCCCCTGTTCCCGGTAAGCTAAATTAACTACTACTAATTCACTTTGAGGAAGTATCTTTTTTATATAAGGAAAATTATACTCTCCATTCTCCGGATCTAATAGATGAGCTGTGGCAAAATGAGTTCTTTTCTGTTTTAAGGCTAATAATCCTCCCATGCTTCCTACATTAAAGCAGACTAAATTAAAAGCAGAAATGCTTTCCTGCAATTCATTCCTTAGAATATCCAAAATTAGATCATGGCTCCCGGTCACAATGATATTATTCTTTATTCTGCTTAAATCTTCTAAAAGTTCGGCTCTTACTTCTTCTCCAAAATCTACTCCTTCTTTAAGTAAAGGAATGCGAATCAAGGCATCTGCTTCTACTAAAGAAGTAACTACTCCCGCCCCTCGAGAAAGCGGAAAAGCCATTATTTTTCCATTTATATTCCCTAGTTTTACTCTTAAAAATTCCTCATCTCCTAAATGAGAAACAACCTTGTGAGCCATATGTACTTTAATCTCTTCTCGCTTTTTTACAGTCAATCCTAATTTATGGAAAACTAAAGGTTTTAAAAATTGTTCCGCAGAGATAACCGCTGAAACCGGATAACCGGGAAGCCCGATAAAGGGAGTATTATCAATGATTCCCAAAATTGTCGGTTTTCCAGGCATAATAGCCACTCCGTGAACTAAAACCTCTCCTATGCTTTTAATAATCTCAGAAGTAAAATCTTTAGAACCAGCAGAGGAACCGGCAATAACCACTACAATATCATTTTGTTGTTTGGCCTCCTGTAAAACTTTTTTTAAATCTTGAGGAATATCTTTCACTATTCCGTATACTCTTGCCTCTCCTCCCCACTCATAAATCAAACCTTTAATTATTTCAGAATTATATTCAATCATTTTACCAGGTATAATTTCTTTTCCCGGAGCAATCAATTCATTTCCGGTAGGTATAATTGCTATTTTAGGCTTCTTGCGGACCGAAAACTGATTTATTCCTCCGGCTAACAAAGCTCCGATATCTACTGGACGGATTTTATGATTTACCGGGATAATTAACTGATTGGCCACTACGTCTTCACCAATATTACGAATATGCTGCCCTGGAAAAGCAGCAGAAAATATTTTAATTTCATTAATATTTTCTGCTGGTAGATTATCAGTAAAATTACCGGAAGTATCTCTACTCTTTTCTTGGCTAACTTTACTTAAAAGATTTATATCTTCAATCTTTATAACTGCATCAAAACCAAAAGGTATGGGATTACCGGTATTTATAAAATAAAAGTCCTGGTCAACTTTTAGGATAACGGGAGAAGATTCAGAAGCTCCATATGTATCCTTTGCTCTAACTACTACCCCATCCATAGCCGCTGCCTGATAGAAAGGGGAAGATATCCTGGCAAAAATTGGTTCAGCGCTAATCCGCCCTAAGGAGTTTTTAGTAGAAATCAATTCTTTTTTTAGAGGCTGGGCGAGTTTGTATTTTAATAAAGTTTTATAAAATTTTTCTTGAGCTTCTTTTAAAGTTAATTTACTCAAATAAATATTTCTTCTCAAATCAATTTTTCCTCCCCTAATTAGTCGTTAGTGTATCGTATCGCGTATTGCGTGAAGAAAACTAAAAACTACGAATTCAGGGCCAGGGATACTATATATCGTGCCCAAAGAAGTGCAGGCCTCTCAAATGTAGCAATACGGTGGGCCATGTTAAATGTTAAAACAATTTAACCATTACTTTTCTGCCCTTTTCTAATCCTTCGATATTTACTCCTATTTTTATCAAACCTGATGCCCGAACCATGGTAGAAATTAATCCTGATTTTCCCAAAATAGGCTCAGCATAAAATTTTTTATCTTTTTCGTATACAAATACCCGAATATAATCTTCCCTTCCGGAATCTGATAATACATTGCAAGTAAGTTCGGCTTCCAATTCCTTTCGGGAATCAAAATTGTAATTATAATCTCTTCCTTGAAGCCAGCTAATCAAAGGACGCAAAAAAAGATCAAAGATTACCATGGCTGAAACCGGATGACCGGGCAAACCAAATATCGGTCTATTATCAACTATAGCAAGTATCGTAGGTTTACCTGGTTTTACTGACACTCCATGAATTAATACTCCCGGTTTTCCTAACTTATTAAGCACTTCCAAGGTAATATCTCTTGCTCCTACTGAGCTTCCTCCGGAAATAATTACGGCTTCTACCTTATCTTTCTTGATGGTTTCCCTTATATTCTGCTCTAATAGATTAATTTCGTCTTTAACAATTCCTCTATAAACAGGGATCCCGCCAGCTTCTTCAATACAGGCTCCGAGGGTATAAGAATTTATATCCCTTACTTGACCTATTAAGGGTTTTTCTTCAGCCGGAATTATTTCATTACCCGTTGAAATAATCGCAATTTTTGGCTTCCTATATATTTTGATATTAGTCTTTCCTATTCCAGCTAAAACTCCGATATCTTGCGGACGTAATCTGTGTCCTTTTCCTAAAATAATCTCTCCTGTTTTTAAATCTTCATCCTCCCTGACCACGTTTTCCCAGGGAGAAATCGGTTTTCTTACTTCAAGGACAGAATCATCAATCTGTTCGGTGTATTCTAACATCATCACCGCATTTGCCCCTTCAGGTAACATTCCTCCGGTAGAAATTTTTGCCGCTTCTCCGAGTTTAATTTTAAAATCAGGCCGAACACCCATCTTTATTTCTCCCATAATTTTTAAATAAGAAGGCAGGCTTTCATTTGCACCAAAAGAATCTTCTGCCCTAATGGCATAGCCATCCATGGTAGAGCGATTAAAACCGGGTAAATTACTGGAAGCAAATATCTTTTCCGCTAAGATTCTGTGTAAAGCAGTTTTAATATTGACTACTTCAATATTGCTCCGGACTATTTCCTCTAAATTCAAATTATCTTTTAGCATCATAATTACTTCCTGGGGAGTGCTAACTTTAAATAAGGGTTTTGTCATATTTATTTTTCATCTCCTAATGCTAAGTGCTAATTTAGAAATTATTTTTATTTTTAAAAATATCTCATTTCTTAAAACTAATACAACTAATATAATTTTACCGCTGAAGCCTTAAAAGTTAGGTAAATTTTGCTTCCCAGATTGAGATTCATATCCTGAAATGACTCTCTGGTAATAATGGTTACCAGGGGGACGCCCACATCTACTTCTAACTTTACTAAATGATTTTGTTCGGCAATTTTTACTATTTTTCCTAAAAATGAATTCCTGGCACTTGATTGGAACTGTTCGTAAGATAAAATTATATCCTTGGGGTCAATAGAAATATATGTTTGACCAACTTTTTCACTCACTACAGCAAATTTTATATTTTCCACAGTTTTAAACCATTCCAAACCATCTTTTTCTTTTATTATTTCTCCCCGAAAAAGATTTTCCGGAACTTGTTTAATTACTTTACCTTCTAAAAGGGAAATTACTTCATCAGCCAAACGATAAGCTTGAGAAAGGTCATGAGTAGCAAATATTACAGTTGTTTTACTCTCTTTTTTTATTTTTTTAACGATTCTTTCCACCACATCTATATTCTTTTGATCTATATTTGCTGTAGGCTCATCTAATAAAAGAACTTCTGGTTTTGTCGCTAAAGCCCTGGCAATTACTGTTCGCTGGGCTTCTCCGCCCGATAGTTGATTCGCTTTTTTATTTTCAAAACCGGAAAGTCCTACCATATTTAAAGCGCTTCTGATTCTGTTTTTTTGTACTTTAGAAGGAATTGCTCTTACTTTTAATCCATAAGCAACATTATCATAGACTGTAGAATGGAATAAGAAAGGATTCTGGTTTACTAAAGTCATCCTCCGTCGAATCTCTAAGGTATCAGAATTTGATTTATCAGTAATCTCTTGATTATAAAAAAATATTTGGCCTTTATCCGGTTTCTCCAATAAACTTAAAATATTAAGCAAAGTGGTCTTACCCGACCCATTTGGACCAACAATAGCATAAATCTTACCCTTTTGAAAATTCAAATTATCTACATCTAATACAGTTTTACCGTTATAAACTTTTTTTAAATTTCTTACTTTAAGTGTTAATTTATCCATATTTTAATTTTATACTCTCCTGCTCTGAAAATAATGGAGTAAAATATTTGCGACAAGAGCAATAAGTAATAAGATAATACCCAGAGCAATGGCAAAACCAAACTCTCCTTTGGCAGTCTCTAAAGCAATAGCAGTGGTCATAATCCGGGTGCTGCCTTTTATATTACCCCCTAACATCATTGCTGCTCCAACCTCGGCAATTACTCTCCCAAATCCAGTAATTACCGCAGCCAATACTGCATAGCGGGCTTCTTTAATTACCGTCCAGGCAGATTGAGTTTCGGTTGCTCCCAGAGTTAAAGCAGTATTTCTAATTCTTTTATCAACTCCCTGTACCGCCGAATGAGTAAGGGCGATAATTATAGGGATAGCCAATATAAACTGACCGATAATCATAGCTGAAGGGGAATATAATAGGCTAAAAACTCCCAGTGGTCCTCTTCGAGAAATTAAAGAATAAACAATCAATCCTATAACTACTGTAGGTAAGGCCAGTAGAGTATTCACTAAGGCTATACTAAATCTTTTTCCCCAATAATCTTTCACCGCCATTAAAAATCCCAAAGGTATGCCTAAAAATGAAGCCAATATTATAGCGGTTAACGAGACTCTTAGTGAAAGCAAAACAATATTAATTATTTCTCTATCTAAAGAAAAAATTAATTGTAAGGCTTTTTGTATCCCTTCGATAATAAAATCCAAAATAGCACCTCAAATAATAAATTCGTATCGAGTATTGAGTATTGCGTCAAAAATCAGTATCTCGTATCTCGTGAATCGTATTTCGTATGTATTATATTAGTTTTCCAGTTACCCGGTTTGCCAGTCTACCAGTTAAATTAGTCTTTAGTATATAGTATTGCGTATTGCGTTCGGATTTAAAAGACAAAAAGAAAAAATCTACAATCTTAAATATATAGCCAATTAATTACTACATTTTACCCATAACTATTTCTTTCTGTCTTCTGACTTCTGGATTCTATTTTCTTCACGCAATACGCAATACGCGAATTACTATTCGCTATTTAATTGCCATAGGATGAAAAAGGATTTCTCCTTCCTTTTTATATCCCTCAATTACCTTCTGCCCTTCCACAGAAGTAAGCCAGGCGATTAATTGCATTGCTTCTATATATTTAACCTGAGGGTAACGGGCAGGATTAACTGCCATTATTCCATAAGGGTTAAAAAGTAGGGGATCGCCTTCGAAAAGAACAATTAAGTCTATCTTGTGCTTGTAGGCTAAAAATGTACCTCTGTCACATAGAACGTAAGCTTGTCTTTCATCGGCAACCTGTAAGGTTGTTCCCATTCCCTGGCCAATTTCCATATACCATTCCCCCTCAGGAGAAATTTTTGCGTTTTGCCATAAATCTTTTTCTTTTTTATGGGTTCCGGAATCATCACCTCGGGAAACAAAATAAGCTTTACGATCAGATATCCTTTTAAAAACTAAGATCACACTGCTTTCGCTCCCAATCTCTGCCGGGTCATTAGATGGTCCAAGAATAATAAAATCGTTAAACATAACATCTCTTCGATTTACTCCATGTCCATCTTGAATGAATTTATCTTCCGCTTCCCGAGCATGTACAAATAAAATATCTACATCTCCATTTTCCCCTAATTTAATAGCTTGCCCGGTACCAACTGCAATAACATCAACCTTAACGTCAAATTTTTCTTCAAAGGGAGGCAATAAAACTTCCAGTAGTCCTGAATTTTCCGTACTAGTAGTAGTGGCCAATTTTAGGTGAATAGGACTGGCATAAATTGGACTAATTAACATCATGCTAACTGTAAATAAAAATACTATCTTAAAAATAATATTTCTTTTCATCGATATCTCTTTCCTTTCTGGTAATTAAGTTAAAACACGCACAACAAAAAAACCAACACTGTGTCCGGTGTTGGTTTATAAATTTTGCTATAATATCAGTCCTCCTTTCCAAACACGGGAGGAATAAAAGTTTCCTCTTATTCCCTATCGGCTAACTCACCATTGTTTTCACCTTAGATGTGATAGCTCGGAGAATATTTTTTTATAAAAGAACAATAAGTAAGAAATATCTTAAAATATTATACTATTTTTTCTTTATTTAAGCAAGAATTATCTCGTATTGCGTATTGCGTATTGCGTATTGCGTATTGCGTAAAGAAAAAGAAAAGGTACAAGAGAAAAAAGAAGAGAGAAAAAACAAAAGCAATAACTATTATTTTCTTTCTAAAAATACCCCACTAAAGTTTACACTAACCTCGTATCTCGTATCTCGTATCGCGTGTTGAAATACAGTAATAAGTAATATGTAATGAGTAATGTGCGATAAAGAAAGAGATGCGGACAGAGGATATGGTGGGAAAGATTAGATCATGGAAGAACTATTGTAGAGTGTATAAAAAATGGTCGAAGTAGGGGCAGACCTTGTGTCTGCCCATTATAATTCGAAATTAAAAATAAAAAAGAGTTTAAATTTTAAAAATTAATTAACCATTAGTACTTTATAATTTTTGGCATTGGGGGCAGATGAATGAGCTTCTACTCTCTATCCTTATAACTTCTATAGGATATCCGCACTTTACGCAGGGTTCTCCTTTTCTGGCATAAACCTGTAATTTTTTTGCAAATTTTCCCTTTTCCCCATCTGTGTCTCGATAAGCTTCATCAGCTATCGTACTCCCCCGAAGCTCGACTGCTTCACTTAGCACCAGTTTAATTTGCCGATACAAATTTTTAACTTCCTCTTTGTCAAGAGAAGAAATTAGCCGTAAAGGGTGAATATTGGATTGATACAGCACTTCATTAGCATAAATATTGCCCAATCCAGCGATAAACTCCTGTTTCAATAAAAAAGATTTTATCTTGCTATTTTTCTTTTTATTTAATATCTCAATAAAGACTTCTTCTGTGAAATAATCCTCTAAAGGTTCAACCCCTAATTTGGACAGTGTTTCAATTTCATTAATATTAGAAACTAAATATATTTTTCCAAATCTTCTAACATCATTAAAAACTAATTGGGTATTATCTGTAAAAGTAAAAATAAGATGGTTATGCTTGGGGTTAACTTCTTTCGCTGTAATTTTATTATCATAGGGATAGATTAACAGTCCGGTCATCCCCAGATGAATTATTAATTTGTTTTCAGAATCTAGATGAATAATAATATATTTCCCGCGACGGTCTATTTCCTTAATCTTTTTTTTCTTTATTTTGGCAATAAACTCTGCCAAAGGTGGTTTTTTGACTATTTTATCAACATTTATTACTATATTTTTTATCTGTTTATTCTTAATTTTTTTTTGAAGGCCTCTTCTGATAGTTTCTACTTCTGGTAATTCAGGCATTGTTAACACCCCTTTATGTATTCACCAATTCACCAATTCACCGATTCTCCGATTAAGTAGTGGTAAGTGAATAACATTTGTTAAGCGAAAAACGAAAAACCATAATTCAAAACTCAAAACTTTTTCTCTCAATATTAAATCTTAAGTTCTGTTTTTGCTTCTTTATTTTTTCATTTTCACTATGTAGTATGTATAGTGTGCGAGATGAGATAATAAACTCAATATACATTAGCAAATATTTAAATTTTAAATTTTGAGTTATGGCTTTACATTTTGCGCTTTTCGTTTTTCACTACATATCGTAATTATATACTATATACTATCCTATAATATTCTCTATTATTTTATTAACTTCTCCCAAATTATTTATAACATCTTTTCCCTTTTTTCCGTTACTGCGGTCTAAATAAATAACATTCATTCCGGCTTTCTGGGCAGCTAAATAATCAAATTCCCAATGATCACCTATATGCAATATTTTTTCGGGACATATATTTAAGGTCTTGGATATCTTTGAATACATCTCAGAATTTTTTAATTCTTTAAAATCGGATAAAGCAGAAAAGCTGAATTTAAAATATTTTTCCAGCTTTTTCATTTTGGGTATTAAAAATTCGCGAGGCATTGCAGTAATAACAATAAGGATAAAATTCTTCTTTAATTCTTCCAAAAGAGGGATTACTTCGGGAAATATCTTAACTTGAGATTCATATTTTTTCAATATTTTTTTAGAGGAGACTTCTAATCCAAAATAGGTCACCCAATAATTAATATCATACCAATTTAAATTATGCTCACCTAGCTTGGTATATTCATCGCATACATATTTTGAACTTTTTTCGAAACTAATATCCATTTTTTTAGCTACTAGTTCGGGTATTTCTTTAAACCATATTAAGTCGTTATATTCTAATCCTACCAAGGTGCCGTCTACATCAAATGAAATAATTTCAAGAGTATTTTTACAATTCACCAATTCTCCGATTCTCCAATTGACCAATTTGCCAATTCACCAATTGACCGATTTTAATAAAAAAATACGGAGGACAGGCGTCTCGCCTGTCTATTAGTTTTCGGCAATCAGTTATTAATATATAATAAAAATTTAAAACCTTTTTTTGCATATTGTATATCGTATCGTGTATCGAGTTAAAGAAATTAGGATTCAAGCGTAGGGGCACAATGCCTGCCTGTGCGTGTCCGCACGCAGACAGGAATTGTGCCCTTTTTTTGTAATTCATAGACAGGCGAGACGCCTGTCCTGCGGTTTTTTGTATATCGTTGCGGGCGTAGGCAATACGCCCCTACCTCTCTCTGCAAACTGGTTACTTATTACTCATTAATT
>Ga0268284_1000560_pt1 | contig 24017 bp, 41 predicted proteins | sample saktaG_14_FD_190137 | JGI IMG/M metagenome (GOLD analysis project Ga0268284, IMG submission 190137) | Saline water microbial communities from Sakinaw Lake, British Columbia, Canada - sak_2013_06_06_40m | ecosystem: Environmental > Aquatic > Non-marine Saline and Alkaline > Saline ...
CCGACACTTCACTTCAGCGGTTTTTTTATTATCAAAAATTCGGGTTTTTGATACAGTTTTTCCCGCTGCTGATTATATCGAGCAAAATCCAAAACAAAGGTGATTTAGTCAAACAGGAAACGCCAGAGGGTGCAATGTTTAAACCGACAACATCCGACTTGAATAGTTTTAAAGTTTCCTGCGATTCTGAAAACGGTAAAATCCGTCTACTGGAGTAGTTCAAGGCAGAGTTACTAAATTACAGTTAAATTTGATTTAACTCCATCCTTAGATTATTCAAGTATAAAAGGTTTCTTTTCCCTAAACTAAACTGATCAAATATAATTGCAAAACATGTTGTACAACATATAAAATAATTAGGTAATATGTAATATATGTATCATATTTACATCAGTTAAGAAACAATTAAAAAACGACAAAGGGGCGATATTCTTTTTTTTAATATTTATTCACAATAATTTGAAACGAAAATGAAAACGGAAATCGAGATTAAATCTATTTGGGGTTCAGTATTGTTTTCACATGAAAAAGAAGACAACACAATTAAAGATACTTTGCAGGGAGCCTATTTGCGGGGAGCCAATTTGCGGGAAGCCGATTTGCAGGGAGCCAATTTGCGGGGAGCCAATTTGCAGGGAGCCAATTTGGATATGTGTGCTTATTCTTTATCATGTGCCAGTCTAAAATTCAAGTCAGATTTGCGAATCAGAACACAAATGGCATTTCATTTTGCTTCACTAATTGCAAATGCCGATCAGGAAAACGTAACAGACGTAGAAAGAAAAATCTATTCTACAATGCTTGAGTATGTCAATCGGTTTCATCGGACAGACGTTGCCAAACTTCCAACATTAGAGCCATAAAAAAAGCAGCAGAGATTTTAACAGCATTTTTGATCTTTTTATTAACCTTTTTATTGTTACAGATATGACAGCAACAGTATCACAAAACGAGGCCATCAAAGCACATTTACTCAGCGGTAAAAGCCTGACATGTTTGGAAGCTCTTTATAAATTCTCATGTCTCCGATTAGGTGCAAGAATTTGGGAACTGAAAAAACAAGGGATGAACATTAAGCCTGAGTTCATCGAAATCAACGGAAAGCACATTGTTAAATATTCATTAAACTTTTTATCATGACAGACAGCAGAGGACCAAAGCCAAAACCAGCCGGACAGACGGTTAAAAACGTCACTATCTACGTCAAAGAACTCGACATAATCGCACTGGGCGGGATCGTTCGGGTACGGATGATCGTAAAGGACTTCATTGCAAACGAACTTAAAAAACTTCAGCCATGAAAAAAATAATATGGTGGATGTGTTACCTGTTAATTTGCGCTTCTTGGTTCTGTTTAGGACTTAAGATAAATAAAGACAAAAACGATGACCTGATTAGGCTTACTTTTAAAAATGGGTACTACAAAGGAGCATTAAGCCAATGGAACAAAGAAGGAAATTATAGCATGCTTCGTTGCCAATTCAAAATCGACTCAATTTATTTTGAAAATACTTACATTAAAAACTAAACAAATGACAGCACTATTAGCAGCACTATTCTTTTTTATCCTATCGTTATCCTGTTACGTTGTCTATCAGCTTCAGGTTGAAAAAAACAAGCGTAAACAGCACGAAAGCGAAACCAGGAAGCTACTCAGGAACCAAGACCCTGACGACATTAGAGACCGTAAGATGATCGAAGAGGTCAGAAAGTACAAATGGAATCATGAATTTGATGAAACAAAGTACAGCGATGAAGTCTACCGGTAACGTATTTGTGCTATAAGCAGGGCGGGATAAGTACCAACGTGTATACCGAATTTTATTTAACTTATAAACACCTGAAATGATCGAAAACAAAATACTGCCCAACTTGACTGATGGCACGTGTTATATGCCGCTTTCCCTTCGGCACGGCTCATTATTTTCCGGTATTGGTGGCTTTGATCTGGCCGCCAAATGGATGGGATGGGAAAACGTATTTCATTGCGAATGGAACGAATTTGGACAGAAAATATTAAAACAACATTTTCCAAAATCAATTAGTTATGGAGATATTACAAAAACAGACTTCACTATTCACAGAGGAAACATTGACATCCTTACGGGTGGATTTCCCTGCCAGCCATATAGCGTTGCTGGAAAACGGAAGGGAAAGGAGGACGAACGCCATTTATGGCCTGAAATGCTTAGAACAATACGGGAGATTTACCCAACATACATTGTGGGGGAAAACGTTCCTGGAATTATTAGTTGGGATGGAGGGTTGGTATTCAACGAAGTGCAAACTGACTTGGAAAATGAAGGGTACGAAATACTCCCGTTTTTACTTCCAGCTTGCGGCAAAAATGCACCCCATAAAAGAGAACGAGTTTGGTTTGTGGCCTACGCCAGTGGTAAGCGATGCAACGAACGGAGCGATGATAGGGAAAAACGACACGTTCAAACAAACTGCGGGATTTCCACGGAAGATAAACCAGAACGGAACGGACGGATCGGTAGGTTTAGCGAGATTAGTTCAATTGATACCGACACCAACAACCAGGGATTACAAAGGAGCGAGAAGCAAGGAAGCATTAAAAAAAGCAGGTCGAAACCAAACGAACAGCCTACCGGATTATTTTGCTCAGACTGGGAAAAGTTCCCAACTCAATCCCCTATTTGTGGAGGAAATGATGGGATTCCCGATAGGGTGGACAGAATTGAAGCACTTGGAAACGCAATAGTTCCACAAATCGCACTCCAAATTTTCAAAGCGATTGCGATTCACGAAGCCTCTTTAAGTGGCATATAACGTTGAAAATATGGGCTGATTGCCCAACCAAAAACAATAGAAAATTTAATTTAAAACACAAAGATTATGAAACTTACAAACTTAATTAAAAGAACGGCAATTTGCCTATATTTAGTGTTAACGGCTGGGCTTTACTCATGTACAACCCAAACAAACGAAAACACTAAAAACGAACCGGAATATAGATGGCAGATAAAATGCTATTACGATAATAATTTTAGTTGGACGACTGTAAAATGTGATAGCTTTCAAATGGTGAGCAAAACTGAAGCTTATGTTTGGGTTGATGGCAGAAAGACAAAAATAATTGCAGAGGAACTTAGACCATTGCACTATTAGCCTTGCCGTTAACGTTGAGTATATGGCAAGTTGGGGATTAAAATGTACTGACCTATCAACTTGCATAAAAGTAAATTAAAGGTACAAATATAACAAGTTGGAACAGCACGCCAATTTGCTATAAACATTGTTAGGTGCAGTAATTTATTAATTATGAGCTATAATATTGATACTTGGAAAACAAAAAAATTGGAAAACTTAACAATTCCATTAAAAGCATTTTTTGAACACGAAAGAACTGATTGGCATCCAAAACAACCTGAAATTGTAAATGCTGAAACTATGGAAATTGAAATGAAGTGTGGTTGCGAACAACTAATTAAAGGCACTTTGAAAAATGGTATTATTCACGTAACAGAATTAGAAATGTATGGTGAAGGTTCAGGAACTTTCAAAGGTTGGATATTAGATGAAGCACTTAAACAAAGTAAAGGCGAATTAGAAGCTGTTTTAGTTTGGGAAGGTGGTGATTCAATTACACGAATAAAAGTAAAAGATGGTGTAATCGAAGAAACGGACGTTGAATTGTAGCACGTCCGTATTATTGCACCTAACGGTTTGCAGCTAACCGATAGTTTTTGCTTTTCGCAAAAATTTTGGTTAGGTGCTGTTAGCAGTAGTGCCTTTATCGAATTAAAATAAAACTTCTGGGCGGAGTTATAAAACCCACATAAATAAAATGAATAATTCACAAAAAGAACCAATGGTGAAGCAAAGTAACCAAGTTCACACAACAACAGATTACTTTCTATTTAAACTAATAGAAGGCAACAGAAACAAGAACCTGTTACACATCAACAGGCTGAAAAAATCAATGTCAGATAACTATTTATTTACGGTTATTATCGTGAACGAAAAGTATGAGATTATTGATGGGCAACACCGATTTGATGTGATACAGGAACTGAAATTGCCATTACATTACATTGTTTGCAAAGGTTATGGATTAAATGAAGTTCATATTTTAAACCAAAACTCAAAGACTTGGAATGCTGATGATTATTTAACTGGGTATTGCAATCTTGGGTATGATGATTATTTAAAATACGCGTCATTCAAAGAAAGGTATAATTTAGGACACAACGAAACAATGTCATTGTTAGCGGGAATACCTAACAAAATTGATATTGATGTTTTTTACAGAGGTGATTTTAAAGTAAAGTCTTTAAAAAATGCTGAAGATATTATTGAAAAAATAATGATGATTGAGCCTTATTACAACGCTGTTAGAAGAAGGTCTTTCATTTATACGATGATGTCTTTATTTAAAAACGAAAACTTTGAATTTACCGAGTTCTTGCAAAAGTTAAAGATACAACCTACTGCGTTGCAGGATTGCACAAATGTTACTAATTACAAAGTGTTGATTGAAGAAATCTACAATTATCGCAGACGTGAAAAGGTTAATCTTAGATACTAAAATTATGGTGGTTTGTCAGTCGGCTTGTGGGTCGGCTGGCATTACTGCTAACTCGTTGCTAAACGCACTTTTTGTATTACAATCATGCAACAATTAACTGAAATACTAACAATTAAGATCACTCCAGAAATCATAAACTATTTGGAAGTAATCAGTGCGAAGTACAAGGTTAAGCGATCGGATTTTGTGCGAAAAGCGATTATTGATAAACTGAAAAGAGACGTTCCAAAAATGAGAACATTAAATAAAAACAAACCATGCCCATTCTGAAAAAATCAGTTAAGAAACTAAGCGATGCGACCAGAAAAAAGATTGAATCAGTTGAAAAGCTGAATGATTTCTTTGAGGCGATTGACGCAATAATAAAAGATTATGAGGTTAACGTCAAGGACAAGAGAGATTCAGACGACAATGAATTTATCTAAATCATGTTATACAACATGATTTGTAAAACGTATTATATGTATTAGTAAATTGCAGGATAAATTTAAAACGAAACGAAAATGAATTACGAAACGATCAAACAAGGATTAACCAGTTACGACAATATCCATGTAGGAAACTATATCGGTTATTTGAAGTTCTTAGAATCCGAAAAAAAGACCGATCAGACGGTTAAAAACCCGTGGTATGCAAGACAGACCGAGGATCAGTTAATTGATGTATTCAAAAAGGTCGCATCGGATAACGTCTTTATTGATGGCGAAACTATTACAATCGGATTCAGGGGCAAACTTCTGGTAACATACAATTACCAAGCATACAAAAACCTGGTTTTGAATGTGTATCCGGAAACCCTTTTTGATATGCAAAATGTTCACGAGGGCGATACCTTTTCATTCAACAAAGAATCTGGCAGGGTGATTTATTCACACAAAATAAATGATCCTTTTGCACTGGATAAAAAAATTATTGGTACTTACTGTATTATCAAAAACAGCAGGGGTGAATTTTTGGAAACCCTCAACATGCAGGATATTGAAAAGATGAAAGCCGTTGCAACGACTAAGAACATTTGGAATGATTGGCAGTCTGAAATGGTTTTGAAGTCAGTTATCAAACGGGCATGTAAAAGGCACTTCAGGGATATTGTCGTGAACGTGGAAAAGATTGACAATGAATCAAACGATTTGGAGCGTGTCAACGTTGAAGATTTAGTTCAGGACAAGATCGAAAAAGCTACTTCATTCTCTGAACTTGAAAAAATCTACAAAAGCGAAAAGGACAGCGTGAAAGACAAAGTAAATTTCATGCGACTTTTGGGAGAAAAAAAGGAAGCACTCAAAGAACTGTTACCTGCCTATACTTCAGACAATGAATCAGAAGCAACAGCTATTTACAAGAAGTACGGCAAAGTTGAACCGCTTTTACTTCATTGGAAAATGACAGATGATCAGGTTATTTCACTACTTGAAAAAATCGAAACGAAATGATCTATCACTGGGATATTATTCAGCAATCGCCGGAATGGTTTGAGTTGAAAAAATGCAAAATGTCAGCTTCGCACGCTACTGCGATAGGCAACTGCGGCAAAGGTTTAGAAACATATATCCGTAGTTTGGTAAAAGAATTGATTATTGAACGGCAATCCTACACCAATAAGGACATTGAACGTGGCAACGAATTGGAACCAATCGCACGGCTTACGTATGAATTTGAAACCGGTTGCACTGTTAAACAAATCGGGTTTATTACCTACTCTGATTATGTTGGCTGTTCGCCTGATGGATTAGTTAACAATGACGGTGGGATCGAACTGAAAGCCAGAAACGATGATATTCATTTTGGCTTACTTTTAGGCGATTCTGTGGACTCTTCAACTGTATGGCAGATGAATATGTGTATGTTGGTAACAGGTCGGGGATGGTGGGATTTTGGTAGCTACAACCCAAATTTCAAACAAAGTCTATTCATCAAAAGATTTTATGCTGATGAATCCAAATTTTCAGCACTGTTAAAAGGTTTTGAAATTGGTGAGCGGATGATAAAAGAACTTTTGGAAATACCGAATATTAAAAACGAACTACAATGACCAAAGACATTCACCGAACAGTTAAACGGATCTTCACTTCGCCGGACTTATCCAAGATGACCAGGATTCAGTTAGATGCGAAAACAATCATATTCAGGGAACCAATTAAAACTAAAAAAGTAAAACGAAATGGAAAACAAAACTTTTAATCATCTTCCAAATGGAAGCAACGGAGTTCACATTTACGAATGTACTCACATGGAAACAGCAGGAAAATATTTCATGCGTGGAAATTGCAAGGGCTTAAATGTTGGCGACACGATCACAAGATTCGACAAACCGGATTTAGTCGTTGCCAATTTACTCATTCAACAGGATGCAAAGGGAGTTTTCACGAATCCGGATGATAGGGTTATGCCTTATTTTGAGGCCGAAATAACTGGGCCCTATTATTAAGGAATGACCGGAACACCAACGATAGTAAAGTACAACGATAGTAACCACTATCTGCACGAGCTGATTAAATCGAAAGATTTGCACAAACATAAACAGGCCATTTGGAAGAGAATTAAATCCGGATGGAGCGTAAAGAGGGCAATTAACACACCAATAAGATTTAGACAAAAGAAATGAAATACATTGCATTTGAAGGAACATATAACGAGCAGGTTTGGGATTCAGAAACGAAAACTATTGTTTTTATAAAACCACAGGCCGTTGTTTACGATGTCGACATACAACTGGAAACAGGAACATGGAAGGAGGTAAAAGATGCTATTGAAAATCCGAACTGAAAGAGACAAACAGACAGCTGTTGATTACATCAATAAGCTACCTGATAAACCGTATGATGTTAGCATTAAGTTGCACAAACAGACACGAACGTGCCCGCAGAATCGGCTTTATTGGATGTGGATCAATGCGATAAGCAAAGATACAGGCAATGAACCTGACGATCTTCACGATTATTTTGGTTCAAAGTATCTGCCTAAAATTGCAGTTAAAATGTTTGGAGGGGATATTTTGGATAAAAATATTTCAACAACTCAACTGAACACTGCCGAATTTACGGCCTACCTTGAAAAGATTCAAATCTTTGCGTCCGCTGAACTTGGGATCATTCTGCCTAATCCGGATGATAAATATTTCGAACAAATGGCGGACTATTATAGTGATAAGTTCTAATCATGAACCTAACCGCACTCGACAAAGTATTTTCAATTTTTATCCGTCAAAGGGATGCTGTTAACGGGGTTATAAAGTGTATCAGTTGCGGTAAGTTGGTCCCGTGGAAAGAATCTGACTGTGGTCATTATATCAACCGTAAACACATGGCGACCCGTTACGATGAACAGAATTGCAATGCTCAATGTCGTTCATGTAATCGGTTTGATGAGGGTAATATGCACGGATATGCAAATGGATTGAGAAAAAAATACGGTGAAGATGTTCCGGAAAAACTTTTCATTAAACATTTTAACACGTGCATACTGTCACAAGTCGAGGTTAATATTTTAACCAAATACTATAAAAGAAAAGTGAAGGAACATGTTTTCTAACATGCGATTGAATAGTATCAGATCAAATTTTAAAGTATAAATTGCAGGATAAAACGAAACGAAAATGGATTATTTAGAATTTTTAGAAACGAAAAAACAACATCACATTAATTCTGGATTTGAGATAAAAGAGGATGATTTGAATACTCATCTTTTTGACTTTCAAAAGTATATCACTAAAACAGCTTTACAGGCCGGTAAATATGCCGTCTTTGCCGACTGCGGACTGGGTAAAACAATCATTCAATTGGAGTGGGCGCATCGAGTTTCACTGGATACCGGAAAGCCTGTTTTGATTCTTTGCCCTTTGGCCGTGTCGGGTCAAACCATCAAGGAAGGTGAAAAGTTTAGTATTCCGGTTCATCGGTATGATGGGAGCAAAAAAGAGATTCAAATTACCAATTATGAACAGTTAGAAAATATTGATTGTGAATTGTTTTCTGGTATCGTTTTGGATGAAAGTTCAATTCTTAAAAACTTCACAGGCCATTACAAAAATCTAATCATTGAGAAGTTTAAAACAACTCCCTACAAATTAGCATGCACCGCAACACCGTCACCTAATGACCTAAATGAAATCGGTAATCATTCCGAGTTTTTGGATATTTTAGACGCTCAAGATATGCGTTCTAAATGGTTTGTAAGGGATGAAGGAATGAATAACTATCGATTAAAAGGGCATGCAAAAAAGGACTTTTACGGATGGATAAGTTCATGGGCTTGCATGCTTACAAAACCTTCTGATTTAGGATTTGAATTGACAGGTGAAAAGTTTAAACTTCCAAAGCTAAGGTACATCGAACACGAGATAATTACCGACCTGAAATTAGGTAATGGAAGATTGTTCAATGAAGGTCACGTTAACGCAACAAATTTCAATGCTGAGTTAAGAGGTTCAAAAGAACAAAGACTTCAAAAGGCTATTGAAATAGCGAACCAAACCAAAGGCCAAGTTATTATCTGGGTAAAACAAAATGAAGAAGGCGACTATTTGCGTAAATACCTGACCGACTGTAAAGAAGTCAAAGGGAGTGATACAAATGAGTATAAGGAAAAGACTCTTTTGTCTTTTGCAAATGGCGACTTTAAGGTTTTGATAACAAAAGCTAAAATTGCTCAATTCGGGATGAACTTTCAAAACTGTCATGTTCAGGTGTTTCCTTCACTTGATTTTAGTTTTGAGTCATTTTACCAACAGGTCCGCCGGAGTTATCGTTTCGGGCAAAAATACAACGTGGAAATTCACTTAATCAAAACAGATACAATGGAAAACGTAGTCAAAACAGTTGAAAAAAAAGAGCGTCAGTTTTTTGAGATGCAAACTGAAATGAATAAAAACATTAATTCAGAGCGTTATGGCCTGATTAATGATTATGACAGGAAAGTCGTACAGCTGACAGATGCCTTATTAATTAAGGGAGATTCCTGCATTGAGGTTAAAACAATCCCAGATAACTCAGTAGATTTGATTGTCTTTTCTCCTCCCTTCAGTTCACTATTTACCTATTCAAATTACATTCATGATATGGGTAACAATGAAAATCATGAAGAGTTTTTCAAACAGTATGCCTATCTACTCAAGGATCTTTACAGGATACTTAAACCAGGTCGTTTAATGTGTTGCCATACCAAAGACTTGGGAGTATATAAAAATAGCTCAGGTTATACCGGACAATACGACTTTACCGGCGAACACACAAAAAGCGTATTAAATGAAGGATTCAAACTTCACTCAAAGATTACTATATGGACAGACCCCGTACTTGAAATGCAAAGGACAAAAACTCAAAGATTGCTCTATAAACAGGTAACCAGCGATTCAAGCAAAACAGGCGTAGGAATGGCCGAGTATATTACTGTCTTCAAAAAGTGGGACGGATCGGATGAGGAACAATGGGAACCAATCACAAACCTGACGAAACAAAACTTCGATCTTGATACATGGCAAGAATGGGCAAGTCCTGTATTCCGAGAAAACCTAATTAGTTATGATAAGGGTGAATTAGTGCAAACTATTTTGGCAATGAAAGCTGAAATATTTGAACTTAAATATGGATGCAATACCGGACTTCCTGCGCATTTCTATTCAGATGTTTGGTTTGATATTCAAAGGACTGATGTACTAAACGGTAAAGAGGGTACTGATTTGGGAGATGAAAAACATATTGCACCGCTTCAATTAGAGATCATTCATAGGATTGTAAATATGTGGAGTAATCCTGGCGAAGTTGTTTTCACTCCTTTTTTAGGTATTGGTTCAGAGGCCTACGTAGCTATCAAAAACAGTCGAAAAGCTATTGGAATAGAGCTTAAAGATTCATACTTCGATACGGCAGTAAAGAATGTGCGTAACGCCGAAGTTAAAAAAACTCAGTTAAAACTATTTTAAAAAGACCATCTACAACGAAAACAGATGAACTGTAGCACGTGCGAAATAGGCTGGAGAAAGCAGATCACTAAACAGATCAGGCAGAACGTCAAACAGCACGACAACAGCGAGTATGACCTGGTTAGTAACATTTGTAACTTCTTTAATTGTACCGATGAGGCTATTTTCAGTAAAAAAGTTAATATTGTAAACTATTCCGCACGTGACCTGTATACATTTGTAATGATCCGGTATTTAGAACGCAAAGCCGTTGATGTTGCTAAAATACTGAACATGCCCGAATCAAACATTTCCAGGGTAATGGCAAAAATGTCCGCTAAATTTAAGAGCGAAATTGTTAGAAATAAGTACAAATGTTTGATTAATTCAAAATAATTATGTACCTTTGATTTTTAACCGCTGAAATATTGCGGTTTGTTTTGAACTAAAAATTTAACAGATGTCAATTAAAGAAATAAGACAGGATATATTTACTCAGTCTGCTTATGCGAAACACGTAGGAAAAACGAGGGCATGGGTTAATCAACAGGTAAAAGCCGGTAATTTGAAAATACTCAAAATTAATGGAACAGTATTGATTAAGAAGTAAAATTTTTTGCACCAATTTTTAACAAATGTAAAATGGCACGACCGAATAAGCAGGGATTGGATTATTTTCCGATGGACGTAACGACAGATGATAAATTTGAGTTAATCGAAGCTAAGCACGGATTGATTGGATTTGGAATAATAGTTAAACTTTATCAGAAAATTTACAAAGAAGGGTATTATATTCGATGGTCTGAAGAGATGTTATTAATATTCAAAAAATCAATTAATGTAGACATTAACTCGATTAATGTTATCATTAATGATGCGATTAAATACAAAATATTTGATGAAAAACTATTTTCAAAATACAAAATACTCACAAGTTGCGGTATTCAAAAGCGTTTTCTGACTGCCTGTGATCGGAGAAAAACTGTAGATTTATGCAAGAACTACATTATTGCTAACATATCCGAGATTAATGTAAACATTAATTGGATAAATGATGACATTAGTACACAAAGTAAAGAAGAGGAAAGTAAAGAAGAGGAAAGTAAAGTAATCATAACATGGAGAAATAATTTTGAATTGTATACTAATGAATTAAATATTGTAAAAACCGAACTTATTTCAGATAATGAATTTATTAAAAGGCAGGAAGTATTTCACCCGAATGTTGACATTATTTTAAGCATCGAAAAAGCTGTTTCTAATTTTTGGAGCACACCAGTAGGATGGAGAAATAAAAAGAAATCCAAAACAAAGGATTTAGACTGGCGGGCGACTTTGATAAATGCAATTGATTTGAACAAGGTTTATAAACCGAAACAGGACAATTATAAAAAAGTTGAATATCTCACGCCACAAATACCAGAATACTAATGGAAGTCAATAACCTGTATTACAACAGCATAATTTCATCAATACCAAAAGATGAACTGAAGGCAATAATCCACAACGAAATTATTAACCTCATGATGGACTTCGGTCAAAAGGTTGTAGAGTCTGATTCTGAATTTGAACACGTAAAATACAGAACATTCAAACTCCTTACTGAAAGCTACCCAACTTGGAGAATAGGCCTATTTGATCAATGTTGCAGGGAGGGTAAATTGAATAGGTTTGACAAGTCAACAAGGATCACGGCACAAAGGATCGAACTCTGGATGTCATCTTACGAAAAGCAGTGTAACTATTTACGCAAAGAAGATGAAGAAATTATTTACCCATACCCGCGTGAGTTTTATCAAAAAACAGCCGCCAGATTTATTCCAATCATTAACTTCAGGATAAGCCACAAGCCAGATTATGACGGAAATAATTGGACACTTGAAGAAATTGAAAAGACAATTGAGTTTCAAGAGTGGAAAGAAACGCATAAAATTGACAAATTGGATCTTTCAAACATATTCAGAAAATGAGTCAATTAATACAAGGTCAAAAAAAATATTCCTACGCTGTTTCAAAGTTGGAAGAAATAGGCGAATCGGTGATTGGAAAAATGGCACAAAGCACTATTTTAAGACACTACAATGAAACCTTAAAGATGATGCAAATGGATGAACCCATGCAAATAGATGATTACATTGTCGAGGAGCAAATGACAGAACCGAGGCTATTTGTATTCTTTGGACCCGTGTCTGTACCCTTTGAAACACTTTGGAATGTAAAGAATAAACAACATTAAGAAGTTACCAGGAACCGGATGAACCATTTTAAAAACATGTTGCACAACATACAAAATAATTTGTAAATACATAATATATGAATTAAATTTGACTCATCAAACAGAATGAACTGTGAGATAAAAACCAACAAGATGAAAACCATTAAAATTGAATCATTAGACAAAAAAACGATTCTTTACAAAACAGCAGAATTTGTATTAAGAACAGAAAAAGCATATATGTGTAATGTTGGTGGAGTAAAAACGATGATTGTTAAATAAACTAAAACTGATAAAATGGAAACTGCACCTTTTTTCAAAGATTACAGACCTGAACAGGTAAAGAGACTTTATCAAAACAGTTTAGACGGTTTAACCTATATGAGAGACAAGTTAAAATCAACCGGTAAGCCAAAATACAACGGTTACACTTTGGAACAGCTCGAAAAGTTTGTAAAAGAGTATACCGATAAGGTAAATCAAATTTGTGTGAATTAACTTCACAGAACAAAATTAAACGATATGAAATACTACAAATGGGATCGAATTTACTACAAAACAAACGGAAAGCAATTAGAGAAGGTTTACGCATTACGCCACTGTTACGGCATTGAGGTAACCGATCATTTTACCGATATAGACAATGATCCTGATTTTGTCGAAATAACAGAAAATCAATATTTGAGAGTGCGTAAAATCATCCTTGCTAAAATTCAACAATCATGAAACCACGCGACACAGAATACAAGTGCCCTAATTGCGGATCGGATTCGATCATGAAAATCTCAGTCAGTCCGTTTACTACCGATGGCAAATGTCGTAACTGCTGGCACACCGATAACATTGACCAGTTCGCCGTTGAGGATGAACAGGAAAGAGCGGATCAAATTGCAAATTATTACGACTACCAATGAAAACAATAACAGATGAACAGATTCGGGAAGAAGCGGAAAAGTGGATAGACCTTAATCAAGACAATTATCCAAGTCACTGTGTGCAGAGTAGATTTTGGACAATTAAAATGCTGTCGGAGTGGCATCGCTCCTAAACAGGGCAGGAATGGGTTGATGGTAATGAGAGGTTGCCAGAAGATAATCACATCGTAGCACCAGGTCAACCTCAGACAAAAATAGTTCTTCTAAATGACGGAACTGTTTTGATGGGAAAATACGAATCACACGTTTGGAATATTTAGCGGTAATAGCCACAGTTAACGCAGCACTGTTTTTTGTGTGGGTAATGATTGAGAAAAATGTGAGTGATACAAGGTATTGAAAAATTGTTTAATTTTGACAAAGCATAAAAAGATATTTTAGTCTTTTACAATGTATTTACAACGTGAGAAGAGGTAACCCACATACAATCAAAGGGAAAGGATTTGACGCACATCCTGAAAACATCAATCGCAAGGGACAGCCGCGCAAGCTGCCTGAATTGGCTGTATTAATGGCTGAGGGAGTTAGTCAATCCGACCTTTTAGAGATTATTAAGGCTATGTCATTAAGGGCAAAGAAGGGAGATACCAGGGCAGCTGACTTTGTTTTTGATCGTGGTTACGGAAAGCCAAAACAGTCAACAGACGTAACTACCAACGGAAAAGACTTGACACCGCAAACAATCATAGTAAAAGACCAGCAGACAGCCAATAATCTAACTGAACTAAAAAAACGGCTTCATGGAAGCAACGACAGTATTCAGTAAGAACCTGGAAGCCTATTTATCAGGAAGCAGCCTTATAGTCAATCAGGGCGGAACACGATCATCAAAGACCTATTCAATACTTCAGTTACTGGCCTATATCGCTCAGGAGTCAATAGAACCCTTAATAATTTCTGTAGTATCGCAACACCTTCCACACCTAAAGTTAGGTGCAATGCGTGACATGGATAACATTCTCATTTCTTTGGGTTATGTACCGGATGACATTAAAAACAAAACTGACAATTTTTACAGAATAGGCAAATCAATCATAGAGTTTTTTGGTACGGACAACATAGGAAAGGTTCACGGACCATCGCGGGATATACTATTTGCCAACGAGGGCAATTACATGAAGTATGACATTTTTGATCATTTGATGGTCCGTACAAAGAAAACCGCTTTTTTGGATTTTAACCCTAACCGGTCATTTTGGTATCATGATAACATACAAGGAAAACAGCCGCACACATTCATAAAATCAACCTATCTGGATAATGAATACCTCACACCTGAACAGATCGAACGCATCGAAGCAAAGCGAACCAACCCTTATTGGTGGCAAGTGTACGGATTAGGGGAGTTGGGTAAACTTGAGGGCACTATATTCAACTGGCAATGGGGAGACTTTGACAATGCACTACCTTACATTTATGGTTTGGACTTTGGGGTGAAAGACCCGGACGCGATGGTAAAAGTGGCAATTGACAAGGGAAATAAAAAGCTGTATTGGAAGCAGGAAATATATCAAAACAGTTTAAGCACTCAACAGTTAGGGCAGATCATCAGAAGCAGGGGAGTTAAACAAAATCTTATCGTTGCGGATAACACAGGACTAAGGACAATAAACGACCTGAGAAATGAAGGATTTAACATTGTCCCAATCATTAAACCTAAGATAATCGAACGTATTAAATATATCTGGGATTATGAACTAATCATTGATCCTGGTTCGTTTGATCTTGAAAAAGAGTTAAACACGTATGTTTGGCTTGACAAAAAGGGCGAGGTGCCGATTGATGAAGATAACCACTTGCTTGATGCGGGCGGGTATGCCACATGGTATTTCAGTCCTGGATATAGTGGAAGTTATGTAATTTCATATTAATTTGCATTTGTTTAAATATTATTTGTAATTTTGATAAAAAATATTAATATGGGCTTACTCAATTGGTTTGGAAAGAAGTCATACGAGCAAGTTAACGACCCTGTTAACAACGCTCTTTTAGAAGCTCTTTATAAATTTGCCACTCATTCAGGTTTTGCTCATGTAATGACAGACGACCCAACGTCCTATCTGAAGCAGGGTTATTCTGGTAATGCTGACGTTTATTCGATCATCAACAGGATAAACCGAATGGCATCACAGGCACGTTTGGCACTGTACAAAATAGAGAATGGTAAATGGGTTGAAATACCGGATCATGAGCTTACAATGTTTATCAACGAGGTCAACCCAACGATGAAAACGAGTGATTTTATTCAAGGCCATTTGATATATAAACTTTCGTTAGGCAATTCATATTGGTACAAGCCAACACTTCAAAACGGATTAAACAAGGGTAAGACGATTGAGCTGTGGTTGCTTCCTGCAAACAATGTCCGAATAATGGCGGGGGCAACATGGATGAATCCCATAGGAGGGTATCAGCTCGATACAAATACTACCGTCACATTTGACATTAACGATGTTTATCATTCAAAGTTTTTCAATCCGCTGTTTGGAACCGAGACAAGCCTATACGGACAGTCTCCGTTAAAAGCCGCCGCCGAAACGGTAAGCAAACAGAACCAGGCAGAACTAACCGAGTTAAAACAATTTGAAAACCAGTCTCCGCCGTATGCCCTGTTTCGCAAAGCAAAGTCAATGACCGACCGACTCACGGAGACACAGCGAAAAGAGATAGGCGACATAATGAAGGACGCTACCAAAGCATCAAACAAAGGAAAGCCGGTTATATTTCCAGATGATTTTGGAAAGATTGATTTTGGTATCAGTCCTGTTGATTTGAATATTCTTAACTCAAGTATCGAGGGGAGAAGGATCTTATGTAACATATATGGGTTTCCTGCACAATTAATGAATGACGCCGCAGCTACAACGGATAATAATGTAATGGAAAGTAGGCGTATGGCATGGACTGATTGTATTATTCCAAATCTCAATGACTTTGCAAGTGATTTAACATCGTTTCTGATTAAGCCGGTCAAAGCGTATGAAGGTTTGTTTTTTGCTTTTGACTATTCGGCTGTCGCTGAACTTCAGAAAGATTTGGCAGTACAGGTAACTTGGATGAAGTCTGCCAATTGGACACCTAACGAGATTCGCGAAGCAACAGGAGCCAAACCGATTGACAATCCAATGATGAATGAACCCTGGTTTGGGATGAGTGAAAGTCCGTTGAGCGCAATGGCACTTGATGCACAGCCGCCGATCATACCGAATAAAGGAGACTACAAATAAAAAAATAGCATCAAAAAACGTTCTTTATCCCGTAAAATGATTACATTTGCATAATAAAATAGCAAATATTATGGGATATAAAGTTTATTATTTATCAGATCCGAGAATTGGAAAGCCAAGATATTACGGCGTTACTAAAAGCGAACTAAGTAAAAGACTTCAAAATCATTTGTTAAATATTGAATATGGAGCTAAACGACCTAAAATAGATTGGATAAATGAATTAAAAAAAGACGGATTAAAACCTGATATTACTCTTATTATCGAATATGAAGACAGAACAACAGCACTCAATCTTGAAACAAGTCTTATATCAAACGGGAAAGATCTTTTAAATTTAGTGGCAGGAAACGGTTACAGAAATTTAGAATACAATGATTTATATTTAAACAATCTGGAACTTTCAAAAAAAAGGAGAGCTACAAGGGAACTAAAATATGGAAAATATTCAAGGTCGAAAGAAAAACCGCAAAAATTAAAACGTAAAAGAATATTGACTGCACAAGAAAGAGAAAGAGCAATAAATAATTTAAGACCATATTGGTTTAAAAAGAAAAACAGTTAGTAATTATGGAAAACGAAGAACTTAAAAAATTAGTCGTTCAAATATTGGAAGAAAAAACAGCCATAGATTACGGATGTGAAGGTGGAGATGATGATTATGTAGACATTTCATTTTCTGATTTATTAGACGTGATAGATCGGGTTGTAAAAAACGAGAATATAGTTTCATGTATGTTCTGTGAGAAGAAAGTGGATTATAAGACTGGAATTTTTATATGTTTTGAATGTTCTAATCTATGAAGCCTATCGAACGCAAAGTAATCCTACAACGCAACCGACTAATTAAAAACGGTCGTAAGATATTCGCTAACGCTATCAGGCAACAATATCAACAGGCTATTAACACACTTGAAAATTCATCCTTTGATGATATGGTCGAAAATCTTCGGGGTGCAATCACTGATGAGCCGATTCAAAAAGTTTACGCCCCTTATTATTCAAGCGCGGCTGATATTGCCCTGACTTGGAGAAAGTACCACATGAGAGGACGCAAATCTTTAGAGGATGATTTGTACACTTCAAAATTCATGCGATCATTACATGATTATGGTATCAGATTGGGTAAAAGCAGGATCAAAGACATAACAACTACAACAGAAGAAAACATTATCCGTATAGTACAAGAGCAAGTAACCTACGCTTTAACGGAAGGGACTGAAATTGATTCGGCACGTAGAAATATTATGTACTTTGTTAATCAGCAATACGAGGAAATCACAATGGCACGCGCGCAACTTATCGCACAAACAGAGATGATAGCAGCAAGCAACCAGGCAGCAATGGAGGGCACAGCCTCGACCGGATTAGAGTTCAGAAAATTCTGGAGTACGTCAGGAATAGGTAACAGTAGGGAGTCACACATGGAAGCCGAAGCGGACAGCATTGCCGTAGGTGGATACATGGAGAATGAAGCATTTTCAAACGGTTTGCAGTTTCCAGGAGACCCCGCGGGAGGGCCGGAAGAGGTTTGTAATTGTCATTGTACATTATTAACGGAGATTATTTGATTATTCAAAAAAAGGAGGAAGTTCAAAATATAAGGGAGTGACAAAGTCTATTAATAGAGACGCTTTTGTATCTCAAATTGTAATAAATTATAAACACATTTATTTAGGTATATATAAAAGTGAAATTGAGGCCGCCAAAGCATATGATCGTAAAGCCAAAGAATTATTTGGAGAATTTGCACGGCCTAACTTTTCGGATTGCTTTTAATAACTGAAATAAATATTTTTCAACCGGACTAATAATCCGGTTTTTTTGATCCTAAAAAGATTTTTATGTTTTATAACATGTTTTCAATTATTATTTTATACTTTTGATAAAAATTAAGGTTATGAAGCATGATTTGAGATTCAAAAATTTCAAGGTTGACGGATTCAAGCAAGACGATATCAATCAACTTATCATAAATGGATGGGCTGCTGTCTTTGGAAATGTTGACAGTTACGGAGATGTGATACAGCCTGGAGCCTTTGCCAAAACAATCACAGACAGAAAAGACCGGATAGCGTTCTGTTATCAGCACGAGATAGATGAACCGATCGGAAAGATTCTTTTACTCGAAGAGCGTCCGTTTGGTTTATGGGTCGAGGTGGCTATCTCAGCATCAGAAGGGGATATTCAAACAAAGATCAAAGAAGGTATTTTAAAGGAAATGTCCATAGGATACCGAACTATCAACAGCACCGAAACGATTGTTAATGAGCAGACAATCTATAATCTGACAGAGATTAAGCTATACGAGATTAGCCTTGTAACCATCGCGGCCAACGAACTGGCAACCATAGAGGGCATGAAATCAGAGGAAAAGAAAACCTATTTTGATGATGCTTTTGAAAGGTTGATTGTTACAGAACGGGGAGAAAAGAAAAGATTTGAATTAATGAAACTTAAAGCACAAATAATTGCACTCATTGACAGGGAGCCGGAGACCAATAAGGAACACACTCCAATCATCGAGCCGCAGCCGATATTAATTGACAGTAAAAAACTTATTAATCTTTTATTTTAAAACCATGAATGAACTCGAATTAAAAGCCGCTATGTTGGAGGCTGACAAAAAGAGGGATGAGATGAAAGCAGAATTGAAAACTGCCATCGATACCCAAAAAACCGAACTTCTGACTAAATTAGCAGAGGTTGAAGAACTTCGCAAAACCATGCAAACGCAATTGGATGACATTGCAACCGATCAGGCCAAAGCAAAAAAAGAAGGCATCTCAAAAGAGGTTGTTTCTTTTGCCAAAGAACTGAAATCAGAACTTCAGGCCAAGATCACAGAATTGCAGTCATTGAAAGCTCGTAAGGGAGGGGCTGTTTCGATCGAACTGAAATCATTTTTGGAAAGCGCAAATGCTTCCATCACTACCGGATCGTTATTGCCAACACCTCAATTTGAGGTAGGAGTTTCAAAAGCTCCTGACCGGATGCCTTTCCTGTTAGACATCATCACTACCGGATTTTCATCCAGTAACGTAGTGTATTGGGTACAACGCAAAACTCGCACCGACAACAGCGGAACAGTTACAGAGGGCACAGTTACGAAAGTAGGCGGCGGTTCTGTTACTCAATCCGTTTTGGGTTATGAGACAAAGAACGCTACAATGCAGGACATGTTGGCATTCATTAAAGTTTCAAACAACTCCATTGATGATATCGACTGGCTGTTGTCTGAGGTTCAAACCGAATTGCTGACACTCATGGCACTTGATTTGGATGCAAATCTTTTGACTGGTGCAATTGCAACCGAAGGCTACGATGGTATTTTGACCGGAGCAACAGCATTCGCAGCCGGTGGTAAAAAATTGAAAACAGGAGTAGTTCCGAACAATTATGATGCTCTCAAATTTGCCGCAACGCAAATCAAGAAAGCTCATCATCGTCCGAACTATGTCGTTCTCAACCCAGACGACCTTTTAGCGATGGAATTGGAAAGGGATACAGACGGAGCATATTTGTTCCCTCCTTATCTGGCCGTACAGCCTCAATTTGCCGGTGTTCGTATCATCGAAAATACAGGTATCACATCGGGAACTTACCTGATTGGTGACTTTTCAAAAGCAAAATTCTGGATGCGTAAGGGGATGGATCTGAAAATCCACGATCAAAACGAGGATGACGCTATCACCCAATTGAAAACCGTCACTCTCTACATGAGGGGTGTACTGGTTGTAAAAGCAGCAGATGCAACAGCATTTGTTACCGACACTTTCGCTGATACTATCGCTGAGATCACTTCGGCAGGAGCATAATTAACCAGGGAGGGTAACACCTCCCATTAATACATTTTAAATATGAAGAAGTTATTTATAGTTCTTTCGCTGGTTTTTGCAGTATTAATCAGCAACGCCCAAATGGCAACAGTTTACGTGCCTGTTAATCAGACATACGTTGCAGCTCCTACCACTTATGTATTAACAGATGCAGTTACACAATATCTTTTAATAAAAGCACCTCAGCACAATGTAGCAACGCAGGATTTACTCGTGAAGCTTGATTCTCTTACGGGGAACCATACTTATATTGCAGTTGGACTGTATGGGAGAAAATTTGACACCTCTGCATGGGTGCAAATCGGTTCAACAGTAACTTGGAAGGGAACTACATCTTCACATGATACTACTCTTGTGATAAGTAATACAACCGGAAATCGCTATAGGGATTATAAAGTCAGTTATACCGGTACCGGTACAGGCACAAGTAGAATCACACTACAACAGTTTAAGCTATATTTTGAGAATTAACCGTATTTGGAATTTCGGGGGAGTTCGTTTCTCCCCTACGGTTCAATGTTTAATACATATAATATGAGTAAGTTTAAACTTTTAAGAAATTGGAACGGTCACTACATGGGAGATGAAGTCACTGTTCACGATCAGTTAGATGGTCGGATGATACGCAAGAGCATCGGAGTAAAAGTTGAATCTAAAGCTATTCAGACCGCACCCGAAAACAAAGCTATTTTAAGCACTCCAAAAAACAAACGTAAGCATGTATGACGTTAAACGAACAGTGACAGGAGCGGAGCCGGTAACGGTTGCAGAGATGAAAGCCTTTATTCTGAATCGTTACGATGAAACAGACCAGGCATCATTATCGCAACTCGATGCAGTCATTACGGCTGCGCGTGAAATGGCAGAACAATACTGTAATCGTTCGTTTATCGTTCAGGAAATAGAGCTGACAGATTTTGTTAAAGGCTGTTGGAGTGACGATGTACCTGAGTTTGTGCTTCCTTTCCCGAATCATTTGGCTGTCGTTGAGGTAAAGGTTGACGATGTTGCAACAAGTGATTATACTACTGTTGGATTGAGCCGTATTACTGTTCAATTTACCTCACGTTATTTTACAACAGGAACTACAGGCACAAAGTTTTACATCAAATATACAGCCGGTGAATGTCCGGGACAGGGAAAGAATGCTATTATGCAACTGGCTAAAGAGATGTATGAAGATCGCGGAGGTATGCAAGGGACAATTAAAGACGCTTTGACTAAGTTTGCAAACGGGCTTAATTTACTTAATTCACTTATAATCTATTAAATGGGTGCTTCGATTACATTGGATAAAGGCAGTTTAGACCATCTCGATAAGCAGTTCAAGCTGTTACAGGATGCTGGTCCGCGCTCTGTTTATTCGGCAATAATGAAAGTAGCCTATAAGATAGTAAGTGATGCAAAATTAAGACTCAAAGGACAATCGCACGTTGTTACTTCTCGATTAAGGAATTCGCTGTTTGTAAAGACAGCAACCAAAGCAACAGCGAACTATTCAGATAAAGACGGCAGAGCGTTCACTGCTGAATTAGCATCGGTTACACTTGCAAAAATGGAGGTAGCAATAGGCACTAATGTTGAGTACGCTCAAAAGATTGAGGATATGGATTCTTACCTTTATTGGGCTGTCCAAAATGTTGACCTTTCAAAAAGTTTGGCCGATGATGCAAAACAGAATCTTGAAAACGCAATGAAATACGGACCTGGAATACTACCAAAATGACAGACGTACGAACCATATTGATTACAGCATTAACCGCAGCACTGGCAACAGCGACAGGGCGAAAAGTCTACGGAGATATGCCGATTCAATTGGAAGGGACGAAAGTCTATCCGCACATTTCAATATCTGACGTACTGGTTCAGGAAGAAGGTCCGAAGAACGCATATCATTATAATGCCAATGTGTTGATTGAGATAGTTCATAAAAATTTGGCTTCGATGTCAACTATGCACAATGACCTGAATAACGCTTTGGGAATCGTGAATAACGCTGTACCATTTGCCCTCGCTTCGCCTTATTCGATAATGGATTGTAAGTTAAACACAACCACAACCTCAAAGGCAACAGCCGACAAAGGATTGGTAGATGTAGGAATAATTCGTTTAATTTTTCGCATAAAATAACCTTTTAAAAATAAAGCTATGACAAACGTAGGTACTTTGGTGATGTTGAAACTTGGAACCATCCTGGTAGTTGGTGAATCTTCAACATCGTTCAAATCAGCTCAAAACATGATCGAAGTGAGCAATAAAGGACTTGGTAATGTTGCTTCGTTCAAGGCCGGACGCATCACACAAACCATGTCAGTTAGTTCTTTGGCCTCTACCGATCCATCCGCTTCAACATATGGCTATAAAGCTGCTTTAGACGCTCAGGCAACTTTGGCAGTAGTGGCTTTCACGTTGACAGAATACGGCGCAGCCAACGGAACTACACCAGCAACGGGAGCAATCAAGCTATCCGGCAACTGTTTGATCAGTAACGTATCGGTCGAGTTTCCAGATAACGACAAACTAACCTTTTCGCTCGATCTTCAGATTACTGACGGAACAACAGTAGGCACGAACTAATGACAAACGTCGGAACCCTTGTCTGGCTGAAGTTAGAAGCCAGACAGCGGGAGATTGTCACACTAACTGGAACAAGTGGCACGGCTAATGTCGGTGCGGTCGGAGGGTTGACTAAGTTAGCGACCTTTACAACAGACCTGACAACATCGGCTACTAACTTTGTCACTTCGCACGCCGCAGCTTATTTGGCTGTTGGGGTAGTAGTTACTTGTTCAGGTGCAAAGCTATGTTTTAAACCTACTTTGCTGAATACGGCAATAACCGCACCAACGATTACCAATGCAAGCGGAAACCTCGCGGGCACTGTTGCACACGTGAACGCTAATAACGGCGTATTGCAGTGCATCGGCGAAACGTCTACTTCACTGAAGTCAGCACAAACGATGATAGAAGTAAGTAGTAAGATCAACCAAAACAAAGCATCGTTCAAAGCCGGGCGGATTACGCGCACTTTGTCTGTTTCTTCCATCGCTTCAACCGATACCGCTACAACTGAATACGGTCATGAGGATGCACTTGCAGCACAAGTTCAACTTGTTCCGATTGACTTTACGTTGACTGAATACGATGTTAACGGTGCAGTTGTTCAAGGTGCTATCATCATATCAGGTAGTACACTTTTGTCAAACGTGGCTTTGGAAAATCCAGACAACGACAAAACAACCTTTTCGCTTGATTTGCAGATTTCAGATACAATGACCGTAGATGTAAACCCATGAAAGACGAACTGATTACATGTTTGCCATATCCTCGCAGTCTGTTTGGATTGACTA
>Ga0268284_1000562_pt1 | contig 23815 bp, 18 predicted proteins | sample saktaG_14_FD_190137 | JGI IMG/M metagenome (GOLD analysis project Ga0268284, IMG submission 190137) | Saline water microbial communities from Sakinaw Lake, British Columbia, Canada - sak_2013_06_06_40m | ecosystem: Environmental > Aquatic > Non-marine Saline and Alkaline > Saline ...
GACCATTGGAAGCCCGCCGAGAAAGACGAACGCCAGATCATCGAAACCGGCCAGCCCGTCACCGGGCTCATCGAACACGAAACCTGGCGCGAGGGCGAAGAAACCTGGGTGATAACCTCCAAGTTCCCATGGCGGGATCGCCACGGCCACATCAAGGGCACCTTCGGCGTCTCCAGCGATGTCACCAAACTCGTCAAAGCCCAGCGCGAAGCCACCGATCTCGCCCGCCAGCTCCAGCAAAAAAACCAAGCCTACGAAGAAGAACTCCACCTGGCGCGGGAAATTCAACAAGCCCTGACCGGCAAAGCTTTCCCCAGCATCGCCAACGGGCGCAAGCACGTCAGCTTCGAATCCCGCTACATCCCCATCACCGGCCTCGCCGGAGATTTCTTCGAAGTCATCCATGTCCGTGATGACTGTGTCGGGTTCCTCATCTGCGACGTCATGGGCCACGGCGTGCGGTCCGCCCTCATCGTCGCCATGCTCCGCGGCCTGCTCGAAAAACAACGCTCCCAGGCTGCCGAACCCGGCGTCTTCATCCAAGGTCTCAACGACGGCCTCGCCGCGATCCTCGAACGCGCCGGCACCACCATGTTCGCCACCGCCTTCTATGGCGTGATCGACCTTGCCGCCGACACCTTCAGCTATACCTGCGCCGGCCACCCCGGCCCGCTCATCGACGGCCCGGACGGCGTCCGCCAACTCGCCACCGAACGCCACGAGAAAGGCCCGGGCCTCGGGCTGATCCGCGCTTGCACCTACACCGCCACCACCATTCCGCTAGCCTCGTTCCAGCGCATGATCCTTTTTACCGACGGCATCCTCGAGGCGGAAAACCCGCAGGGCGAACCGTTCTTCGAAAAGCGCCTGCTGAAAATCACCGCACACAATTCCAAGCATTCCCTCGCAGATGTGCTGGATGGCATTCTCACCAGCGTGCTCGCCTTCTCCGAGGCCCGCACCTTCGATGACGACGTCTGTCTGCTCGGAATCGAGATCTCTGCAGCGCCTGGTTGAAGCGCAACACCTGATGCACCCGCCACCGCAGCGCCGCCATCCATTGCTGATTTTCCACTCATCCGGCAATCAAGCAGCTGGATTGCCGGTGTCAAGGGGTTAATTAAATAATTAACTCTTTTTACGGATTATTGGCGACATGGCAGCGTGCCTGTCCACAAGCGGGGTGGGCAGCGGCAGCCGGTGATACCACTTCTCCCAAGCAACTCGTACAAATTATTGATGCGACCGCATCAATAATTTGTACGCAAGCCCGAGTTGCTCTCGTTTCCACACCAGGCATGCCGGGTTCTTTGCTAGGAAATAATGTGACACTTTCGGATGGGGCTGTAGGAGTTCACGAGGTGGCGCGGCCTCGATGAGGCCGCAGCCAAGAGAAGCCAAAGCATGCCGGAGATTCGGCACTGGGAGTTTTTTGACGGGCCTTTAGCCTGCGCTCTGATCGAGAGCGCGCTACCTTTGGATGTGGCATCCCTGTGGCCTGCGCTCTCATCGAGAGCGCGCTACCTTTGGATGTGGCATCCCTTTAGCCTGCGCTCTCATCGAGAGCGCGCCACCAGATGGCGGCAATGTTGCACCTGGAAAGATCGGCTAAAGCCTTGACTCAGACGCGTCAGGGGAAAGTCGCTTTATTTGTGAGAGATGGGGTGAGGAGCGTGGTGGCTGGGATGGCGGGAGGCTCAACGGCCGCCTGCTGTTTCACGGCGGTGGTTCGAGCCGCCATGGCCAGGGGCTCACGGCAGCGGGCATGGGTTCACCGCTTCGAGGAACGCCTCGACATTTTCCCATGGGACGTCGGGTTCGAGGGTGTGGGTGGGGGCTAACAGCAGGCCACCGCCCTTGCCGACGGTTGCGATCAGGTTGCGCACGGTGGTCTTGATCTCCTGCGGCGTGCTGAAGGGCATGGTGGTCTGGGTGCCGATGCATCCCCAGAACGCGAGTTGGTCGCCGAAGAGTTCCTTCATGCGTGCGGGGTCCATGCATTCCGGCTGCACCGGGTTGAGGATCTCCACGCCGATCTCGATCAACTCCGGCACGATCCGTTCCATGTTGCCGTCGCCATGATAGAAAATCAGGATGTCCGGGTTCACCTCCTTGGCGGCGCGGATCACCGCGGCCAGCCGCGGCTTGAGGGTCGCACGCCACAGTGCCGGGCTGATCATCATGTCGATCTGGGTCGCCACATCGTCGCCGAGCATCAGGACATCGGCACCCGCCGCCGCATACCGGCGGGCCATGCCGACGCGGATGGTGGTGAGTTGGTCGAGCAGCGCGGTGGCGATTTCCTCCTCGCCGATGAGTTCCTCCATGAAGAGGTCCATGCCGCGCAAGTACCAGGCGATTTCAAAGATCGTCATTTCCATGAAGGCGCCCACCACCAGGTCGCGCGACTTGAGAGCGGCCACGCGGGCGGGGACATTCTGCCAGCGGTAGTCGGCCAGCCAATCGGGCCACGGGTAGGCGGTCACCTGCGCGGCGGACTCGAATTTGGCCATCGGATGGAGCATTTCCTGGAAATGGGCGGTCGGTCCGGGCGCCCCCATGATGCCCCATTCCGGATTCCAGTCGAGCGGGCGGGTGCCCGGCGGCAGGGCGTCGAAGAAGACGCTGTAGTCGGTTGTTAGACGGGTCGGGTCGAGTTCGATGCAACGCAGCGGGAAGTTGTAGTATTCCTGATAGTCATCGCGGCCGGTGCGGCGGCGGAATTCGTCCAGCAGGGCGGGGGAGAAGACGAAGTCGAAGCCGACTTTTTCGGGTTGTTGGCGGCGCAGCGCGCGCAGGATGTTGTCGCGGGAATTCATGGATTCTGCCTAGATCAGGATCACGACCATCGCGCGTTTGCGGCGGGCTTCGATCCAGCGTTCGTATTGGGCGGAGGTCTTCTTTTTACGCACCCGTTCTTCGATCATCTCGCGGACTTTATCGAGTGGCGGCATCGGGCCGTATTCGATCTTGATAGGCTTGACCAGGGTGAATCCCTGCGGGTCCATCAGCGGGCCGGCGATTTTATCGACGGGGGCATCGAACAGGATGGCGGCGAATTCGGGCGACAGGTCGGTGCGCGGGACGTTTTCCTGAAGTCCCCCTTGTTCGGCGAAGGCGTCCTTGGAATTGACCTTGGCGAGTTCGGCGAAATCCTTGCCCTCGGCGAGTTGTTTGGCGAGGTCCTCGGCAATCGCGAGTTGGCTTTCGGGGGTGGCCTCCGGATTTTTCGGATCGGATGCGGGAATGAAGATCTTCTGGAATGAGATCACGTCCTTGGAGACATCGCGCAGGGTGAGTTTCACCTCGTCGTATTCCTTCTGGATTTCGTTAGGGAGTGGTGGCGGGGCGTCAGAGAACTGTTGGGCGCGCATCGCCTGCACGATCATCTTTTCGCGGGTCATTTCGCGATAACCTTCCATGGTCAGACGGCTGCGTTTGAGTTCCTCGCGGAACTTGGCTTCGTCACCGTTGTAGAGTTCGCGCATTTGGCGTTTGATTTCCTCATCGATGATGTGCGGCTTGATCGAGGCGCCTATCTGCTTGAACTCGCCGAGGATGATTTGCCGGTCCACCAGTTCCTGGATGATCTTGGACTTGATGTCCTTGAACTGGGCCTCGAACTGGGGTCCGCGGCGCGGGAATTGGGCGGCGAGCTGGGCGTAAAGCGGGGCCAGCATGAAGGACACCTGGTTTTTGGTGACGACCCGGCCGTTGACCTTGGCCGCGATGCCGTTGACTTCAATGGGGCCAGTGGGAGCGGGAGCGGGAACGGGCGTGGCAGTGGGGACTGGAGCCGGAGCCGGAGCTTGTTGGGCGAGGGTTGGCAGGGTTGGCAGGCATGTGGCGACCAGCACCAGAACCAGAGCGAGACGCGGTTTCATGTCAGTGTGTGGATGAAAGGAAGCCGGGGCGGCAGCCCCAACGATGGCGGGAGTTTTCCCTTTGCATGCGCGGATTGCAAGCGAGGAAATAGCAAAGAAAGGGGATGTTCCAGGCAAAGTGCCACCCGGAATGCGAGGGGATAGTCGAAAAACTTGTGAAACTCGCTGGTCGACGGGCGAAAAGGTGATTAGAATCTGAGCCGAATGGAACCGCAGAGAATCAAGAGTTTCTGGAAGATCGAGCCTTTGTTGGGCGGTCTGGCGTTACTGTTGCTGTTGGCGGGGTGCTTTTTCGTGTTGCGGCCGTTCATCACGGCGCTGATGTGGGCGATGATTCTGGCGTATTCGCTGCATCCGATGCAACGCATGTTCACCCGCTGGTTCAGGGGCTCGCGGACGCTGGCGGCGTGTCTGGTGACGCTCACCGTGACGATCGTGATTGCCGGCCCGGTGGTCTTGATCGGAGTGAGTATCGCCCAGGACGGCAAGGATTTGGCGGTGGCGACGCGGAATTGGTTCATGGCGGTGTCCGATGAGCCGCCGGTGTGGGTCACTCAGGTGCCGGTGGTGGGCGACGAGCTAGCGGTTTACTGGACAGGATTTGCGGAAGACCGGAACCGCTGGATGGATCAGCTCGACAAGGAAGTGAAAACGCCGCCGCCGCGCCCGAAAATCGTGGTGGAAACCGGCGAGGGCCTGATCGTTCAGGACCCGCCTCCCGCGCTCAAGGATAGTGCCGAAGAGGACGCGGCGGCGGCGGACCGGAAAGCCGATTCCTCACATGCCGTTGTTTTGTTAGGCAGGTTGCTGTCATGGGCGCGCTCCGGGTTGATTTACGCCGGTTTGGCGGTGGGGCAGGGGGTGACGCAGGTGCTCATCAGCGCGTTCCTGGCGTTTTTTCTGCTGCGCGACGCGCCCGAACTGGCCGAGCGATTGGTGGTGGGGGTAGAGCGTCTGGCGGGCGCACGCGGCCGGCATTTGATCAAGGTGGCGGGCGATACGGTGCGCGGGGTGATTTTCGGGATACTCGGCACGGCGATTGCACAGGCCTTGGTGGCGGGACTGGGATTTTGGATTGCCGGGGTTCCGGGGGTGGTGTTGTTGTCGGTATTGACCTTTTTTTTCGCGGTCATTCCATTTGGTCCGCCGCTCATCTGGTTGCCGGCGGCCTTGTGGTTGTTTGCGCAGGATAAGCCGGGATACGGGGTTTTTCTGCTGTTATATGGATTTCTGGGGATCAGCAGCGTGGACAATTTCCTGCGACCTTACCTGATCAGCCAAGGCAACAAAATGCCCTTCGCACTGATTTTTTGCGGGGTGATTGGCGGGGCGCTGGCCTTTGGTTTGGTGGGGGTTTTCATCGGGCCCACGTTGTTAGCGGTGGCCTTCCGGCTGATCGAGGAATGGTCGGCTCATCAGACGAAGCCGGAGGCGGACTCGGTGGCGGGGCGCATTTCGGAATTGCTTGACGGCCCGGAATTGGTCAAACCGCCGCATGGCGGTAAGTCTCTCGGCGTTGGGTGAAGTGGTGGAGGTGTTCGAGCGGAATTTCCGTGACCGCGGCGAGCTGGGTGCCTCCGTGAGCATTTGGTGGGACGGAGCGGAGTTGTTATCGCGCGGCCAGGGATGGTGCGAGCGGGAGCAAACCCGGGAGTGGACCTCCAACACGTTGGTGCCGATCTATTCGGCGACCAAAGTCCCGGCGGCCGCCACCTTGCTGCTGGCGCTGGCAAACCATGGCTTGAGCGAACAAACTCCGGTGCGCGAGGTGTGGCCGCGCTTTCCGGTGGCCGCAGCGCGTTTCTCCCATCTGCTCTCCCACCAATGCGGATTGTCCGCGCTGGACCGGCGGGCGAGCGTGTTCGACCATGCCGGGGTGGTGGCGGCCATTGAGCAGCAAATCCCGGCCTGGGTGTTAGGTGACGGGCATGGCTATCACCCGCGGACCTTCGGCGCGTTGGTGGACGAACCGGTGCGCCGCCTCACCGGCCTGACCCTCGGCGGCTATTGGCGGGAAATGATCGCCGGGCCACTCGGCTTGGATTTCTGGATCGGCCTGCCGCAAAACGAGTGGCCCCGCGTTGCCCGCTTGTATCCCGGCAAGGCGGGCAAGGATGATCTGGCGGACGCCTTTTTCAAACAACTCACGCTATCAGGCAGCTTCACCCGCCGGGCCTTCGCCTCGCCGCGCGGGCTGCATGCGATCCATGAAATGAACGATCCCCGCGCGTGGTCGGCCTGCCTGCCCGCGCTCGGCGGAGTGGGCACCGCTTCGGCGCTGGCCAAGTTCTATCAGGTGGCGATCGGCGCGATCGAGAGTCCGCTGCCGGCGCGGGTGCGCCAGGCGCTCGCGACGCCGCAGTCAGCGGGTGACGACCGGGTCTTGCTCCGGCCGACGGTTTTCACCTGTGGGGCCCAGCAGGATCCGCGCGACGCTGAGGGGCGGAAAATCCGCACGTTTTACGGGCCGTCGAGCTCCGCATTCGGGCATCCCGGCGCGGGTGGGAGTCATGGCCTGGGGGATCCGGAGACAGGGATTTCCTTTGCCTATGTGATGAACCAGATGGATGTCAGCCTGATGCCGGGGGTGAAGTGTGTGGAAATGGTCAACGCCTTGTTTGCGGAGCTTTGAGAAATCAGGTATCCCATCTCACCGCTTGACCGGGTAAGTGCGGGCAAGCCATGCTCTGCGCCATGCGAATTCTCACCGGTCTTCAACCCAGCGGCAAGCTCCACGTTGGGAACTACTTTGGCGCGATCGAACCGGCCGTGCGCCTGCAGGAAATGGGCGAGGGGTTTTATTTCATCGCCGACTACCATGCGATGACATCCTCGCAGGATCCCGCGGCCTTGCGGGAGAATGTACGCGAGCTGGCGGAGGATTTCCTGGCCTGCGGGCTAGACCCGCAGCGGGCGGTTTTTTTCCGCCAGAGCGCGGTGCCCGAGGTCAATGAATTGGCGTGGATCCTCTCGACGGTTTGTCCGATGAGCCTGCTGGCCAAGTGCCATTCCTACAAGGACAAGACCGCCCAGGGGATCGCCCCCAACCACGGATTGTTTGCCTATCCGGTGCTGATGGCCGCCGATATCCTGTTGTACGACTCCAACCAGGTGCCCGTCGGCAAGGACCAGAAACAACACCTCGAAGTCACGCGCGACATTGCGGTGAAACTCAACGAGACCTTCGGCGAGGGCACCGTGGTGCTGCCCGAACCGATCATCCGCGAGGACACCGCCGTGGTGGTCGGCCTCGACGGCCGCAAGATGAGCAAGAGCTATGGCAACACCCTGCCGATCTTTGGCGAGGAAAAACCACTGAAAAAACTCATCATGAAAATCACCACCGATTCAACCCCGGTGGAAGCGCCCAAGCCGGTGGTGAACTCGACGATTCTGGCGCTTTACAAACTGTTCGCCAGTGCGGCCGATTATGCCGTGATGGTGGCGGATCACGAACGGGGCGGCATCGGCTATGGGGATTTCAAAAAACGCCTTGCAGACGCCTACTGGGATTTTTACGCGCCGATGCGTGCGCGCCGGGCGGAGATTCTAGCGGATCCGGGATATGTCGATCAAGTGCTGGCCGCAGGTGCCGCGCGGGCCCGCGAGGAGGCGGCCAAGGTGCTCGAGCGGGTTCGCCACGCAGTGGGTCTGCGCTGAGGACAAGGCTGAACCGCGGATCCGGTTTCAGCCGGCCGCATCCTGATAGTCCCGCTCACCCGGTTCGTGGACTTCCGTGAGAACCTGCGCGATGATGTCATCAACGTCGATGCCTTCGGAGTCGGCGGCGAAGTTGGTGAACATCCGGTGCCGCAGCACCGGCAAGGCCGCCAACCGCACGTCATTGCAATTGACCACCAGGCTGCCACGCATGATGGCTCCGGCCTTGGCCGCGAGTAACAGATATTGGGTCGCGCGTGGTCCCGCACCGCAGTGGATCCACTTGTTCACCGCGGCGGGTGCCCGCGGGTCGGTCGGGCGCGTGGCACGTGCCAGCCGGGTGGCGTATTTCACCACATGCTGCGAGACTGGCAGCCGTCTGACGAGGTTCTGGAGGCGCAGGATTTCGTCGCCGCTCATCCGCTTTTGCAACTCGACTGTGCGGTCCGAGGTCGTGCTTTCAGCGATTTGCTCTTCCTCGGCTTCGCTCGGGTAATCGACGCGCAGGCTGAACATGAAGCGGTCGAGTTGCGCCTCGGGCAGCGGATAGGTTCCCTCATGCTCCAGCGGGTTCTGGGTGGCGAGCACGAAAAACGGCAGGCTGAGCGGATAGGTTTCGCCCGCCGCGGTGACGTGGGATTCCTGCATCGCCTCCAACAAGGCGGCCTGGGTCTTGGGCGGCGTGCGGTTGATCTCGTCGGCCAGCAGGATGTTGGTGAAAACCGGACCGCGGATGAAACGGTAGTTTTTGCGCCCGCTGGCTTCGTCCACCTCTAACACATCTGTGCCGGTGATGTCGGTGGGCATCAGGTCCGGGGTGAACTGGATGCGCCGAAAGCGCAGGTCGAGCACTTCCGCCAAGGTGCGGATCATGAGTGTCTTGGCCAAGCCCGGCATGCCTATCATCAGCACATGGCCGCGCGACATCAGCGCCAGCATGAGGCTGTGCAGAATCTCCTTCTGGCCGACGATGGTTTTACCGATCTCGGCCACCACCGCTTCCAACTGCGGGACCAGGATGCGCAGTTGCGCGGCGGTTTCCGTCGCCACCTCCATCTGTGCCGGCCGCACGTCCAGGATGACGGTAGGCGCAGCGGATTTTTGCGCGGCGGGTTGCAGGCTGCCCTGGCCCGGGGACATCGCGTTGGTGTCGAAAGTGGAATCCTCGTCGAAAACCATCACGTTGTTAGCGATTTTGAGCTGGTCGCCGAGGTGTAACACGCGCGGCCATTCGATGCGCTCACCGTTAACGTAGGTTCCGTTCATGCTGCCCAGATCGCAAACCGACCAGACGCCGTCATGCTCGGTCAATTCGGCATGGTGGCGTGAAACGCCGACTTCGGGTGGCAGAATCACGCGGTTGTCGTCGGAGCGGCCGATGGTGAGCGGCGGTGCTGCCAGCGGGATGCGGATGCCAGTGTCCTTGCCGGCGATGATATTCAAACAATTCGCGGTGCTCATGGTTTGTTAGTTCGGGTGAGATCAATGGTCCCCAAGTCACGCGGGGTGGCGGCCACGCGCAAGCCACCCAGCGCGGGAAGATACCGGTGGGTGAGAAACGGGATGCCTTTGATACGGGGTGTTTCTTCCCGATAGAGATGGCGGGTGCGCACCATTTGCCAGTCGTCCGCGGCCTCATGCAGTTCGATGATTTCCAAGCGGCGCAGGCCGGCGGCAAGTTCCTCGCCCGAGCCGCGCAGGATCTGGCCGTCACGCACGCGTTCGGTGAAAACCCACGCGACCTCGCCGGCGATTCCCGTCCGGTGGCGGACGCGCCGGTTGAAAAAGGAATCCGCCTTGGCCACGCCCTGCTCGAGATGCCGGGCCCGGTCTGGCGGCAAATCCGCTGCCGCACCCAGCGCGAGTCCTTCGATCACCTGGTTGTCCTTGGTGACCAGCACCAGATCGAAGCGGCCGACCGGCAGGTTAGGGAAACGGAATCCCGCGCCAGCCGGATCGAGCGTGGCGAGATAGACGCGGGTGTGGTCGCGCTCGACCGCGATGGCATGGGTCAGCACGGCACCATTGACCTTGGCCGAGATGACGCCGGTATCGGTGGTTAGAGGCTTGGTATAAATGCGGCCGGGCACGTCCGCCCGTATCAGAGGGGAGGGGATTACCAACATTGAGGCTAACAATATTACGGTTTTGCCGTCCATAGTTTTGCCGCTTCGGCGCGTTCGTGTTTTGGATAGTCCCGCACCAGGGAATTCCAGATCTTGCGGGCCTCGTTTTTGCGCCCGAGTTCGTAGAGTGTCCTGGCCTGCCAGAAAAGCACGTCGATTTCCTCCGGGGCCCGGGGCCGTATCTTGAGGCTTGTCTCTAGATCCTGCAACGCGCGGTGCCACTCGCCGGCGAGAAACATCACGCGGGCCCGCCATAACAATTGGTCACCCTCGATTTTGGCGGCCGGGCGTTGCCGTTCCCACTCATCGAGTTTGGCGCGCGCATCGTCGAGGTGATTGCCGGTGACCAGGTCCTCGATGGCCAGCGAGTGCGAGCGGTCGATCACCGGCGCTTTTCCTGCCATTGCCGCGTGCCCGGGCACGGCCTCGGCAAAACAGCGGGCCGCCTCGTCGATCCGGCCGTTGCGCAGATGATAGTCGCCCAGACGGATCAGCGCCATGCTCGCGAGCGCCTGGTCGCCGCTCTTGCGCAAGCGTGCCACCAAGCCGGCCACCTGCGGGTCATTGAGCCCGAACACCCGCAGCTCGAGTTCTAACAAACCTGCCTGCCTGCCCAGCGCGGTGCGGGCGGGTGCCGGCAACCCGGCAAGTTTTGACAACGCGGCCTGCGGGTCGCGCTTGGCGGTTTCCCGGATTGCCAGCGTCATGGCCGTGACCCACGGTCCTTGCGCCGGCTGGGCCACGGCCAGCCAGGCCTCGGCCCAGCGCGCGGCGGCGGCCGGTGGCAGGAAAGCGTTGGCCAGCACGAAGCCCGCCCGCAGTGCCGGTTCGCCTAACACCGCTGGATCCTCCTGCTCCAACAAACCGGTGAATTCGGCTAACTGTTTCTCCCGATTGACCGAAGCCGCCTGCATGTCGCGAGGGATTACGAGCACGCTGCGGCCTTCGATCACGCGCGTGCCGTTGCGTAAACGCAGTGTCAAGCGCACCGGTTCAAGGCTCATCCACAAGCGGCGGATCCCGGGGCCCTGGTCCACATGCCCGTCCGGCCACAACCACTCGACTTGCCAGCCCTCGCCGGGGTTTGCGACCCCGCCCTTCACCCGCACATACCATTCGTCGCCATAACCGAGGTAACGCTCGGCCTCCAACAAACCTAACGGGACAGGCGCGCCGTCGTGCGATTCGATCAATCCGGCTTTCACTTGCCCCGGATGCACCCATGCCTCCGGCGGCACGTTGCCCAGTTTCCCGCCTTGTTCCCAACCGAGCACCATGGCCGCCGGCGGCTCGACCGCCGCATGGCAGTATTCGACACTCACCGTGCCTTTGGGCACGCGGACATTGGCCACCGGCACTTGTTCCGGATCTAGCGGCGGTGGATGGGTGCCCTGCCACTTGAGCGCCGCGCGTCCGTCGATCATCACATAGGAAACATCGTCGGAGAGGGTGTAAAACCGCAGGGTTCCGCCATCCCCGGTTTTCAACAGCCCGCTGTAACGGCTGAGAAAATGGCCGGCTTCGCCAAACGGATTGTCACCGTGGAAAATCAGCGGCACAAAGGCGGCTCCATCGACCAACCCGGATTTTTTCCACGCCGCCTGCCAACCGCCGAAGGTTGCCACGTTCGCTCCCGCCGGGAGCCGCCGGATTTCTAACAACAAACTCCGCTTGGCCGACCAGGATTGCAGCCGCCGCGACGTGTTGCCGCCAAAGTAGAGGGTCGCCGCCGTTTGACCCTCAGGCATCGATTCCGCAAGCGCCAGCAGCGTGCGCCCCGGGCCGCGCCAGACCGGATCGAGCGCAATCTCCTTGCCATCCCGGTCTAACAAAACAACATCGCGCATGTCGCCCCGGCCGGCACCGAAATCCGGCAAGCGGATTTCCCAGCCGGCCTCGGGCGCGGCGGGCGCATCGCCGGCCTGCAAGGCCACCCGGTAGGGCGCGCCATCCACGGCCCAAGCCGATTGCTTGCCCTTGTTCTTGGGAGCCGCGCAAATTGGCAAGACCCATAACAAGATGATTGAAGCACTGATCCGACCGATCCGGCCGATCTGACAGGTCTGACAGGTCTGACAGGTCTGACAGGTCTGGTGGATCATGGTGAATCGAGGGCGCGGAAATAATCGTCAACCGGCTGTTGGTAGCCGGCGGGCACCGCAACATCGGCGCCGCCGGGCAGGCGTTTCTCGCCGACAAACCGGCTGCCCGTGCCACCTAACATCTTGAGGTCGCCGGTGGCGGATCCTTCGCCGAGTTGGCGCAGGCTCGCCACGATGCGGCGGTGCAGGGCCTGGTAATCGGCCAGGCGTCCGCTCTTCAGGGCCGCGCGCGATTCGTCCATCAGTCTGGCCACCTCTGGCAGCGGGCCGGTGCGCAGATAGAACAAACGCGCTGTTGCATAACTCTTTGCCGTCTGCTGCGCCAGCAACGCCTGCTCGGCGGCCAGCGCGTTGTTGAGCAACTGGTCTGGCGTGTTGACCGCGCGCAGCGGCGCTTCGCCCGTCATGCCCGCACGCTGGCTCACCCCGCCGGCCTTGCCCCCGCCCGTCGCCTTGGCGTCCGCCGGCGCGCCGTCGTCCTGAACCTGTCCTTGTTGCAGCGGGTCATTGGTGCGCCGGGCTTCGGTGGAACTTCCTTCCAGCCTGTCGGCCCGCTGGTTGACCATTTCGCCGCTCGACATGCCTTCGCGGCCGCCGCTGGAGCGACCGGTCTGTTCATTTTTGTTAGGAGGGGTGTTGCCGGATTTGCCCTGGGCGTTGAAGCCGGGCATCGGCCCGTCGGCCACCTCCCAGCCGTTGGCGGGGTTGACGGCGAAGGCGTTGTTGGATGCGGCGTCCTGGACTTGTTCTGCGAGGCCTTCCTGTTCCTTGAGCAAATCGCCGACCAGGTCGGTGAACGAATCCGGCAATGGCAGATTGGGGATTTCCGGCATCTCGGTGAGATCGAAGTTTTCCATCAGCCACTTGGTGGTTTCGTTTTTGTCTGGCAGCCACATCTCCATGTCCTCCGCGGTCTCGGCGGCCTTTTCCATCGCTTCCAACAGGCTTTCCTCCTTCTGCACGGCGATCTCGGACGGCTTCAACTCGCCTGCCGCCGCCTGTTCGCTATCCTGCTGGATCACGTCCTCGTAGATTTTGGTCAACTCCTCGCGCAGTTCGTTCATCGGCCTGAGATCGGGAAACGCGTGCGCGTCGGTGAGCATTTGTTCGATCAACTTCGCGAGGGCATCCTTCTGGGCGGCCAACTCCTTGGCCACCGCCACGTCCTCCGGCCTGAACTCGTCTTTGGCCGCCAGGGCTTTGCTTTTCTCGACCACTGCGCGTTGTTGTTCCACCAAGGCCTCGAGCTTCCCGCGGATTTCGGCAGCCGCCTCTTTCAACGAATCCGCCTGGTCGCCGGCAGTGGCTCGCCGCGAGGTGTTCAATAGCTCCAGAACACGGGCGAGGTCCACTAACACCTGCTTGCAGAGTGCCGCCGCTGCGGGAAATTGTTCCCCCTCGATTTGTTCCGCGCTGCGGATCATTTGTTCGTAAATGTTCGCCTCGCCCATCAGGGCGGCAGCCTTGCCTAACACCACGCGGAATGCCGCGTCGCCGAGCGCGGCGTTTTGCGCGCCGTCCGCCAACGCCTGGCGCACCACCCGCGACTCGTCGGCCAGCGCGTCCTGGTCGCCGGCCATCGCCGCGCCCTCGCCCGCCACCGCTTTCAGGGTCCGGCCGTGCAACTCCTTCTGCCGGTTGAACAAGGTTTCCACCCGGCCTATCAGGTCGCGCACGGCCGCGCCGGCAGTCTCGTCGCGCAAATCCGCGGGCAGGCTTTTCAAGCGGGCGAGGATTGCCGCTTCCAGTGCTTCACCTTTTGCCAGCGCGCTGCGCCGGGCGCCGCCCATGGCGGTTGCCGCATCCCGCAGGGCCAGCACCGCCTGCGGAATTTCCGTGGCCACAAGTCCGCCGAGCACGTCACGCCACGCCGCCGATCCGGCCGGGGTGGCCGCCACCAAGCGGCCGGCTGCCTCCTCGATGCGCAACTGGCGTTCTGCCAGAGTCGCCACCTCGCCTTCGGCGGCAGCCCTCGTCTCGCGCAAGATCACGCGGGTGGCATCCAGATTGGTTTGCTGGACGAGCAAGAGATCCTCCAGGCTTCCTAACACCTCACCCTGGCGGTTCGCGGTGACGCGCCGCAATTCATCCGGAGTGACGATGCGCACGACCAGCATGCGTGACAGGGTGCGCCCGGGTCCGGTCACGTCATTGCCATCGCGCGCCACCACACAAAACCACGCTTCGCTTTCCTGCGTGCCGACCCACCGCGACAACTGGATGTCTGCGGCCGCCTTGAACGACGGCACGCCAGGTTTCCAGGCCTGGATCACCCGGCCGTCCGGTTTCTCAGGGGTCCCGCGGAATAGCGCGACCTCAGCGAGCCCGTAATCGTCGCTGGCCTCGAACGACAAACGCAGCGAGGCGTCCCTGGTGAGCAGCACTTCCTCTTCACCCGTCGGCTGGATCAAGCGGACGCGAGGGGCCTCGTCCGCCTTGGTGTTGAAGACAATGCGCCCTTGATCGGACAAACCCGAAACATCCGTCCAGCGTGCGCTCCACGCCTGACTGGCTGCCAGCCGGCCGGTTAGTTTCCAGGCCTCCGGCCTGCCCGCCGCGCTTGCCTTGGCAGCGTCGTGATCCACTAACAACTCTTTGACCCCGCGGTCGAAAGTCCAGTCCAGCGTCACGGCGGACCCTTGCGGAATGGCCGGCCACGGGGTGCCATCCGCCACCCGCACGCTTGGCAACTTCGTATAGGCGGGCGGCTCGAACGTGAGATGCCGGGCCACCACCTTGGCCGGGACTTGCACCTCGATGCGCCGCTCGAAGGACCGTGCGTCGCCGGCTTCAAACCCATAGCGGCCGCTCTCCTGCCACTTGCAATTGACCGTCCATGCCATGGTCTCGCCAACCCGTTTCGCGGCATGGCGGGCCCCCCGGCCGTCGCCCATGGTCACCACCAGCCAGACCCCGGCAGGCGCCTCGCCAGCCAAGGTCACCCGCATGGCCAGCACGGTGCCTCGCGCAACCACGCGGTCACCCGGCGACACCTCCAGCACCCGGGTCTTGGTGATCGGGGCGATTTCCCGCGCCGGCAATAACACCCGGCCCACACGCTGGCGGAATTCCTCCGGTTTCAGCAGGTAAAACGCCAGCCCTAACAGCACGAGCAGCCCGGCACCCGCAGCCCAGCGCCGCAGCAAGCGCCAATCGTAAATCCGCTGCCAGGCGAGGCCGCGCCACAAGCCGGCCAGCTCATCTAACAAAACGCCGCGCCACTGTGAGGATCCATCCAGCGCACGGTCGAGTTGGACCGCATTGACCAGGGCGTTGTCGGTGCGCCCGGTGGCCGATTCGAGGCGGCGTGCCAGGGCCGCGTCATCCAAGCGCCGCAGCCAGGACCTGGCGGCATGGGCCAAGGCGGCGGCCAGCGGCAGCGCGATGGCCACCAAGCCCGCCCAGCGCCCGGCCGCGCCGAAGCGTGCCCGCGCGTCCGCCACCAGCCAGATACCTAACACCACGCCCGCCGCCACCAGGCCGATTGCCAGCGAGGTGAACCCACGGCCGATCTTCAAGGCACGTCCCGCACGCCGCAGGATCTGGTGCGGCGACTGTCCGTCGGTTTCAGCGGCGGTGGGTAATGGGTTGGCAATCACCGCTGCAGGTTACGGTTTTGGTTGGGATTTTCCATCGCCATCCGCCGGTTCTACGCGAACCAGCCGGAAGTTGGCAAAGTAGGATTTTCCGGCCGCCATGGTCGCGCCGTAGTTGACCACCTTGACCGAGATATACTCCGGTTTCTGATCTTTGCCGGAGACCACCACGGTTTTCGGCACGGTGAAGTCACGTCCGGCGGTGGTCCAGATCCTCGAGGTGCCCGGCGGCGATGGCACCTGCGCCCGGAAACACCTGATCAACGCGGGTCTGCCGGTGGCGGGTGCCCGGCGGAAAATCGTGCGCTTTTGGTCGGGACGGGGATCGGTGCTCCAGACCTCGGCGTGAATTTTAGCGGAGAAATCCCACGTCATGCAGTCGACCTCGATATGATAGGTCCCGCCGGCCTCAACCGCCACCGGCACACTCTCGATTTTACCGCCCTGGTTGCCCGCGATCCCTGCGGGCAAATCCAGCATCACCGCCTTGCGCCCGCCCACCTCGCCCGGAGGAGCCATTTTGACGTAGCGGGCATTGCCCTTGTAAAATGCCTCGTCGGGAAAATCCGTGAGCCAGCCATGCAGCGCATCCTTGCCCTCAAAGCCGCCGTTAGGCAGCAGGTTCTTCCCCGCGCCGGATGCCAACGCGGCCGTTAGAACCAGCGCGCCGATGGCGACAGTGGCGGTTTTGTGAAGGCGTGCCCGGAAATTGGGGAGCGCCGGCGTCCCGCCGGCCGTGTCCGGCATCCTGCCGAACACTCTTCCGAGCATGGACCGCCCAGGTGATGGCAAGCTCTTCCCGATTTTCGATTTTCCAGACATTCGCGCAAAGGTCAAACATGCCATTTTTCTGCCCTGAGGCGCTTGACACGACGAAACTCATTCAGGTTTCCGGTCACCAACGTCCACGCATTCGCCCTGGCAATGCCTGCTATCAGATAGTCGATCGCCCCGATCGGGGTGCCGGCCTTTTCAAGCTCGGCGCGTATTTTGGCCGCTTCGGCGGCCTCGGTCATGCCGAACTCTGCGAGGGTAAACAATTCCAGCATCTTCTCGACTGCCCGGCGTTTCTTCTCAATTCGCACGGTCGCCTTGCATAAACCCAACTTCAGTTCATACACCGTGAGGATCGAGACGTGGATGTCGCCGCGTTTTTGCCCGCAAACATTAGTTAGAACGGACGGGTTGCCACGCAAAAAGCGGATGCAGGTATCGGTATCGAGCAAATACATGGCCTAGAATTCCACGGACCTTGAGTCCTTCGGGCGGGCGGGAATTTCCAAATCGCCGAAGTCGGCGGAAAACCAACTTGCAAGGTCCTCCGGCCACCCCTTGTCATCCAGCGGCGTGAGCACGACCATCCCATCCCGCGCTTCGATCATCACGTCGCCAACGGGCAGCGCGTATTTCTTGGGAAGTCTCACGGCCAGGCTCCCGCCATTCCTGAAGACTTTGGTCCGGTCCATGGCGGAAACCTATCCTGTTTGCGCCTGAATGCAATTAAATACACCATCGTGGTGTATTTAATTGCGTCTCACGCCAGCCCCATGAGGGCGGGGACAGTGGGGGTATCCGCCAGGTTTCCCACATAGTTGCCATAAGTCAGCAGCAACACGGCGGCGATGAGCAGCAGGAAGGCCAGGGCGATGGTCTGGTGGGTGAGTCGCCGGCACTGGCGCCATTCGCGCAGCGCGACACCCACCAGGTTGCTGATCAACACCAGCATGATCATGTGAATGGCCCAACTCGTGAACTTGTAGGCGCCCATCCGCACATGGCCGAGGTTGTAGAAAAAGAACTGGCCATACCAGAACAGGCCGGTGACCGCCGCCATGAGGAAGTTGACCGGCAGCGACGCCTCGGGCTGGCCGGCTGGCAACGCGACGAGTTCACCGATGGTTTTGTGCCGCGCGTGCAGATAGAAGCAATAGATCGCCGTGGTCAGGAACGCACCGGTGTTGGAGAAAATGTAAACGACATTGCCGCGGAACACGCCGGCACCGTGGGCGGTGGCCACGTCGGCGATCGGCTCGCCCGCTTCCAGGGCGAAGCCATACACTGCGGACAGCACGCCCGCCAACAGCGACAACAGCAAGCCCCTTACCAATGAAAACTGGCCGGTTTGCTGCTGCGCGCTGAGGTCACGTTCCTTCAGGCGCCCGGCCCAGCCCGCACCGGCGATGCCGAGTGCGCCGATGATGATGCCTGCCACAATCCACTCCGCGCCCGGCTTGCTCAGCGTCGCCCCCAGGTTGCCCTTGACCAGCGGCGGAATCAAGGTGCCTAACACACTCGAAAGCCCGACCGCAATGGCATAGGTGAGCGAGAAGCCGATGTAGCGGATGGATATCCCGAAGGCCGTGCCGCCGATGCCATAGGCGGCTCCTAACAAAAATGACTGGAGCATCGCCTGCCTGGGCGCTTCGCTGAGCACCGTGGCCAATTGCGGGATGGTGAGCCAAGCCCCGAGAATGGGCAGCAGCAACCAGCAGAAGAAGGCCTGGGTCAGCCAGTAGGTTTGCCACGACCAGCCTCTAACACGCTTCTCCGGCGTGTAACAGGTTGCGGCAAAAGTGGCACCCACCGCGTGCAGCGCCACGCCGAGCAGGGGGTTGGAGGCAATGGGGGTCATGGGATTTGCAAAATGCCGTTGGTTCAATCACAGTGGAAGACTTCTTCCATCCCGGCCCACCATTCGTCCGGGCTGCGCTTGTCGAGCGGCCGCTGGCATGGCATGCAGACGGCCCACCAGCGTTGTGTCGTGGGATCGGCCGCCATCGCAGCCATGTCGCCGGCAAAATCATTGCCGGTGTATTCGAAGTAGCTGAAGAGGTAGTGTTGGCCGTCGTCGAATTGGCGCAGATAGATCGAGTAGTTCCGGATGTGGCACTGCACTATCATCCGCAGCACCTCCGGCCAGACGGCGGCGTGAAGGTGCTTGTATTCCGCGATTTTGTCGGCATTCAGGCCGATGACCGTTCCGTAGCGTTTCATGCTTTTGTCGCAGTGGTTGGGGAATCACTCATGGCGCTTCGTCGAATCCGCCAAGATCTAACGGGTATTGGCCGTGCTCGCGAACCAGCTTGACGATGAAATCATAGGTCTGGCCCGACACGCCGCTGCTCACCGAGTGGTCGGACTGGAAGATCAGTCCGCCGCCCTTGGCGGCATTGAGCTTGCGCATCACCTCGCGCTTGATCGCCGCGTGCTCGCCGGTTTCCCAGATTTGGATGTCGCTGTTACCGCAGAAACCGATGCCGTGACCGTATTGGCGCCGCAGTTCGACCACATCCATGCCCGCCTTCACTTCGAGCGGATTGTAGGCATCCACACCCATCTCGATGTAATCCTGGAAGATCGCCTTCACGTTGCCGCAACCATGATAGATCACCGGCAGACCCGCCGCGTGCGCAGCCTCGACCATCCGTGCCACCCACGGCTTGAAATACTCACGCCAGTAGGTAGGCGACATGAAGGTGCATTTCTTGTAAGCCACGTCGCCCCAAATCACGAAGCCATCGAGCAGGCCGGCACCCGCCGCGATCTCGGCTTTTGCCAGCGCCAGATAGAACGCGCCGATGCGGTTGATGACCTCGCCCATCTCCTCGGGATACTCGCCCATCCACAGCAGGGCGTTTTCCTGGCCGATCAGGCGTGTCAGGCACTCGCTCACTTCGATGATGCTGCCATACACCGGGAAATCCGGCCGCAGCGATTTCACAGTCTCGATCCAGGCGGGCGAGTTGCGCTCGAACCCGTCGCCGACGCCCGCCACCTGGTTGTCGCCTGCGGCGAAAAAGCGCCGCGGATCATCAGGCGGATCGAACTCGGCGCTCTGGAGTTTTTCAAACGTGTCGATGTCCCAGGCGGTCATCTCGGGCATCGGATAGGAAAAATGTTTGTGCATGATCGCCCCGAAGCCGGTCCTAACGGTGACTTCTTCAGGGGTTTCACGGATGGTTTCAAACGGCCGTATCCACGGGTCGAAGTTCGGCACGGTGACGATCCAATCGAGATCGTAGTGGTAGTAGGGATTGGCGTCGGGCGCGAGGCCGAGTTCTGCGCGCCAACGTTTGGTGAAACCACCCCAGAAAAAATCGCTGATCGGCACGCGGTCCGGTTCCTCGTGGCGCAGCGCCTTGTTCATGCGCTCCAGTTTGCGCAGGGTGTTGTCCTTGCGGTCGGTGGTGTCGGTGCCTTTGCCGACCGTATTGAACATGCTCATGTGGGGCGCGATGATCCATAACCCGTGGCCGGTGTCACGTCATTTCGCGCCAACCCCTAGCAGCATGGTGCGGTCCATGCCGCCATTCCAAGGGTTTGTTGAAATCCCATGGCGGATTCTTGCACGGGCAACTAACCCGCGCCAAGGGGCTTGTCCCCTTGGACGGGAAAGGTTGGATCACGGGGGGATGCCCTGTTTTCCAAACCCGTTGCGATCCAAGGGCGCAAGGCCCTTGGCGTCGCCCGCCGGAAACCCGTGCGAACATCCGCCTTGGTTGCAATCTTGGTTGTCCCTTCCCGCTTGCCGCGAGCGCGGAAATCGGCACAATCCCGCCAGTGAATTCAACGCCTCTTGGATTTTTCGACTCGGGTGTCGGCGGCTTGACCGTTGTGCGTGCGGTGCAGGAACTCCTGCCCGCCGAAGACATCCTGTATCTGGGCGATACGGCCCGCTTGCCATACGGGTCAAAAAGCCCGGAGACCATCCGGCAATTCGCCGACGAGGACGCCAGGTTTCTCATCGCCCGGGGAGTCAAAGCCATCGTCGTGGCATGCAACACGGCGACGGCGCACGCGCTGCCTCGTTTGCGTGAACAATACCGCTTGCCCATCATCGGGGTCATTGAAGCCGGTGTGGACGCCGCACTTGCCAATCCCAACGCCGAGAGGATAGGTATCATCGCCACCCGCGGCACCATCCGCTCCCATGCCTATCAGCACGCGCTGGCGTTGCGGCGCACCGGCTTGATCATCCACGGCCAGTCCGCGCCCTTGCTGGTGCCCTTGGTCGAGGAAAACTGGATCGATCATCCGGCCACGGCGATCATTCTCAAAACCTATCTGGATCCGCTGGTCGAAAAAGGCATCGATACCCTGATGCTCGCCTGCACCCATTATCCGCTGCTCATCCCCGTGCTGCGCAAATTGTTGCCCGCGGAGCTGCGCTTGGTCGATTCCGCAACCACTTGCGCGGAGCATTTGCAGCAGGAACTCTGCCGGCTCGATTTGCTCGCTCCCTCTGACCACGAAGGAACACTGGAAATCCATTTGACCGACCTATCGGAGGAGTTCGAGGCCTTGGCGCGGCGGTTTCTGACCAAACCCCCGGGGCGCATCCATCGGGCGACTCTCGGCGGCACGGCGGCACAAAATACCGCTTGATTGCTGGTCTGAACCGGAGCATATACCGCTTGTCTTTTTTTGTTTGGCCCCGCCGCTTCCCCGGTATGACGACACCCGCACCGACGCGGGTTCGCCTGTTATTCCCGGATGAGGTCTTGAAACGGTTGGGATTTTCACCTTGATTCTATCCTCTTTTGTTGAACCGTGATACCTCCAACCACCACCTCAACCCCCATGAAATTATTTGGAACCGACGGCATCCGGGGTCGCGCGAATGAATTCCCGATCACCGCTGAAGTCGCCCTGCGTATGGGCAAGGCGGTGGCCAACGTGCTGCGTTCCTCCGGCCCAAACCGCAACCGCGTGCTGGTGGGCAAGGATACCCGGATTTCCGGCTACATGTTAGAAACGGCGCTGACCAGCGGGTTGGTGTCGATGGGCATGGATGTGTTCATGGTCGGTCCCATGCCGACACCCGCGGTGGCCCACTTGACCAAATCGATGGGCGCAGCGGCGGGCATCATGATCACCGCGTCCCACAACCCCTACGAAGACAACGGAATGAAGATCTTCGGACCGGACGGCTACAAACTCTCTGACGATCTGGAGGGCTTGATCGAGCGCCACATCCTCGGCCAAGAACCTGAATCCCCACCCTTGCCACCGCGGCAAATCGGCAAAGCCCACCGGATCGATGACGCGCGCGGCCGCTATATCGAGTTCTGCAAGCATACCGCGGACAATGTGCCCTTGCATGGCTTGAAGGTGGTGGTCGATTGCGGACACGGCGCCGCCTATTTCATCGCCCCGCTGATTTTCAAAGAACTCGGCGCGGAAGTCATCACCACGGGCATCCAACCCGACGGACTCAACATCAACAGCGGCTGTGGCGCCCTCAATCCGGAGAACGCCGGCGATTTGGTTCGCCGCTTCAATGCCGACCTCGGAGTCTCGTTTGACGGCGACGCCGACCGCGTCATTTTCACCGATGCCAACGGCCAGGTGGTCAGCGGCGACCGCATCCTCGCGCTTTGTGCCATCGGGCTGAAACATCAGGGAAAACTCAAGCATGACACGCTGGTGGCCACCGTCATGAGCAACCTGGGCCTGAGGGAGGCGATGCAACATAACGGAATCAAGTTAGAGACCACCGCCGTAGGTGACCGCAACGTGATCGAGTGCATCCGCAAAAACGGTTATTCCTTCGGCGGCGAGAATTCCGGCCACTTGATTTTCGCGGATCACGCGACCACCGGCGATGGAATCCTCAGCGCCCTGCAAGTGCTGCGCATGATGCGTGACCGCAATGCGACGCTGGCCCAACTCGCAGCCGTCCTCACCGAGTATCCCACCCAGCTCGCCAATCTGCCGGTGCTTGCCAAACCCCCGCTCGATTCACTGCCCAAGCTCAACGAGCTGATGCAAAAGGCGGTCACCGAGTTTGGCGACAACGGCCGTCACCTGATCCGCTACTCGGGAACGGAAAACAAGATCCGCGTGCTGGTGGAACACCACGATATCGGCGAATGCCGCGTCTGGATCAGCCGGTTTGCGGCCACCATCCGTGAGGAAATCGGCTGAGTCCACCGTCATGTCCACTGCACCATCCGACTGCCTGCCGCTCTCCCTGAACCGGAACATCGAGGATTTTCCGCTCGCAAATTGTCCGCTCGCGCAACACCAGCGCAGGGTGATCGGCGCGATGCCCGGTCTCACCGCCCATCCCCACGCCTGGCTGAACCCCGATGATCTAGCGGAATTCCTGGCGGGTGGCAAAACCACCTTGGCGGATGCGACAGGAAACCCGCTCGTCTGGCGCGGTGGCACGGCGGATTCCAGCAGCGTTTTCCTCGCCAAGGCGTCCTTTCTCATTCGCTATCCGTGGGATCTGCTCCGGGCCAATGAACAGCTTGTCGCCACCTTGACCGCAAACATCATCGAGGGTGACATTCATCCGTCGGCGGTCATCGAAGGCGTGATCTGTCTCGGACCGGGCAGCCGCATTCTGCCGGGGGTATTCATCGAGGGCAACGTGGTGATCGGGGCCAACTGCAAGATCGGGCCGAATTGTTATATCCGCGGCAACACCAGTATCGGCGACGCTTGCCACATCGGACAATCCGTCGAGATCAAGAACTGCCTGATCCTCGCGCAAACCCAGATCGGCCATCTCTCCTATGTGGGTGACTCGGTAATCGGCGAGCAGGTGAACTTCGGCGCCGGAACAACAATCTCCAACCTCCGCCATGACGGCAAATCCCACCGCTCGATGGTCCACGGCATGCTGATCGACACCGGACGCCGCAAGTTCGGTGCCATCATCGGTGACCGCGTCCACACCGGCATCCATACTTCGATCTATCCGGGCCGCAAACTCTGGCCCGGCACCACCACCCGCCCGGGCGAAATTGTCCGGCAGGATATCGAGACCTAACCCTTAACTACCTATGTGTGGCATCGTCGGTTATATAGGCAAAGCGGATGCACCCACGGTGCTGCTCAACGGGCTGCGCCGGCTCGAATACCGCGGATACGATTCCGCGGGCATCGCCGTTCTGGATGATGAACGCATCGTGATTTCCAAATCCCCCGGAAAAGTCTCCGCGCTCAACGAGCGTGTCCATGCCTCCTGGCCCGCGGAGCGCTTTGCCCGGGTCACCATGGGCATCGCCCACACCCGCTGGGCGACCCACGGACCACCGACGGAAGTCAATGCCCACCCGCATCTCGACCGTTCCGGCGAGATCGCGCTCGTCCACAACGGCATCATTGAAAACTACCGTGCGCTGCGTGCCCGCCTCGAGGGCAATGGCCACCATTTTGAGTCGGAAACCGACACCGAGGTGTTGGCGCACCTGATCGGCGGGTGCGACAAGGGCGACCTTTTCCAAGCGGTTTGTGACGCGCTCCATCAAGTGGAAGGCACCTTCGCCATCGCCGTGCTCTCGGCCAGGGATCCGGAAAAAATCATCACCGCCCGGCGCGGCAGTCCTATCGTCATCGGCATCGGTGACGGGGAAACCATCATCGCTTCGGATGCGGCGGCCATCCTCGCCCACACCCAACGGGTGATCTATCTGGACGACAATGACATCGCGATC
>Ga0268284_1000563_pt1 | contig 23806 bp, 23 predicted proteins | sample saktaG_14_FD_190137 | JGI IMG/M metagenome (GOLD analysis project Ga0268284, IMG submission 190137) | Saline water microbial communities from Sakinaw Lake, British Columbia, Canada - sak_2013_06_06_40m | ecosystem: Environmental > Aquatic > Non-marine Saline and Alkaline > Saline ...
TATGGGATTTATGGCCATCGGTGCCTACACTACGGCAATGCTTAATACTAACTTTGGAATTCCTGCAATTATCTTATTGCCAGTAAGTGCAATTGCAGCAGGTGCCTTTGCCTGGTTAGTCTGTTCGCCGATAATCCATTTAAGAGGAGATTACCTGTGTATTGTAACTATCGGAATGGGTGAAATTGTCCGGCTTACTTTGAATAATAATCCATTTGGAATTACCGGTGGTCCAAATGGAGTATTTGGAATTGATTTTCCTTCATTGGGCAGTATCTTTGTAGTTGATAATTCTACTAAATTTTATTATTACATCTGGTTAATAGTCGGCGTAACCATCATTGGGTTGATTAATTTGCAGAGTTCGAGAATAGGTAGAGCATGGAACTGTATACGGGAAGATGAAATTGCTGCAGAGGCTACCGGGATTGATGTCAGATCTTATAAGTTATTAGCTTTTGTTCTGGGAGCAGGTTTGGCTGGTGTAGCCGGTAATGTTTACGCTACTAAATTGATGATGGTATCTCCGGAGAGTTTTAATTTCATGGAATCCTGTTTGCTTTTCTGTATAGTATTAATCGGAGGAATGGGTTCTATACCTGGAATTTTAATTGGCGCTGCTGCCGTCAGTCTTTTCCCGGAATTTTTCCGAACCTTTGCCCAATACCGAATGCTGATTTTTGGATTAGCAATGGTGGTTATGATGATCTTTAGACCTGGCGGTATTTGGCCCAGAAAAAGAGGAGCTGTTAAATTCAAATCACTTTTAATAAAAGTAGGAGAAGAAAATGGCTAAAGATAATAATATGGAAACTATAATAAAAAGCGAACAAGAGAATCAAGAAACAGATAAAATTAATAAAGTTTTACTGCAAACCAATAAACTTACCAAAAAATTCGGTGGTTTAACCGCAGTAAACAATTTTGACCTAAAAGTGAGCAAAGGAGAAATCAGCAGTTTGATAGGTCCTAACGGGGCAGGGAAAACCACGGTTTTTAATGTAGTTACCGGTATTTACAAATCTGATGGTGGAGAAGTTCTTTTTAAAGGAGAGGACCTTGCTGGTAAAAAACCTCATCAGATTATAAAGAAGGGAATTGCCCGAACTTTTCAAAACATACGGCTTTTTTCCAATATGACTTGTCTGGAGAATGTTATGGCAGGTCAGCATTGCCGAAGTAACGAAGGAACCTGGGCTTCTGTTCTGCGGACTCCCAGACAAAGAAAAGAAGAATTAGAAATTAAGGAAAATGCTGAAAACCGCCTTAAACAGGTTGGCTTATGGAGATGGCGAGATGAATTAGCAAAGAACATTGCTTATGGTAACCAGAGAATGTTAGAAATAGGACGAGCTTTGGCCTCTAATCCTGATTTGCTAATTTTAGATGAACCAAGCAGTGGGCTAAATGATAAAGAATCTGAAGATTTGATAGTATTTTTAAAGTCCTTGTTAAATGAAAAATTAACTATTTTGCTCATTGAACATGATATGAATGTAGTAATGGGAATTTCTCATTGGGTAACCGTAATGGATGAAGGTAAAAAAATTGCTGAGGGTATGCCCGAAGATGTATATAGTAATCCTCAAGTAATTGAAGCTTACTTAGGCAAAGACGAAGAGGAGGAGGAATAATAATATGACTGAATTACTAAAAGTAGAAAATTTAAAAATATATTATGGTTCTATCGAAGCCCTTAAAGGAATTTCTCTTACAGTTAATGAAGGTGAAATAGTTACCGTATTAGGGGCAAACGGAGCGGGGAAAAGCACTCTTCTAAGGGCTATTTCCGGGTTATTGCCCATCCGCAGCGGAAAAATTAAATTAGACGATCAGGAACTTAACAAGGTTAAGGCATTCAAAATAGTTATGGGGGGCATTTCGCACGTACCGGAGGGTCGAAAAGTATTTGCAACTCTTACAGTCGATGAAAATCTTAATCTGGGTGCATATACTCGAAGAAAAGATAAAAAAAATATTAAGGAATCTAAAGAAAGAGTTTATAATTTATTTCCTATTCTTAAAGCACGACGAAATCAATTATCCGGAACATTATCAGGAGGAGAACAGCAGATGTTAGCAATGGGAAGAGGTTTAATGAGTACTCCACGTATCTTACTACTGGATGAACCTTCTCTCGGTTTGGCCCCCTTATTAGTAAAACAAATTTTCAAAATTATTCGTGAAATTAATGATCAGGGTATATCGATATTATTAGTAGAGCAAAATGCCCGTAAGGCATTAAGTATCGCAGATAGGGGATATGTGCTGGAAACCGGAAATATAACTATTAGCGGGTTAGCTTCCGATTTAAAGAATAATCAAAAGGTCCAGGAAGCCTACTTAGGAGGAGCTGCTCTTAAGAAGAGAAAGTAATATTAGTCGTTAGTGAATAGTGAATAGTCGTTAGTTTTAAATACGAAACGCAAGATAAATTAGTAAAAGAAGACATGGCACGCCGTGCCCCTACTTTTTTTTGTAGGGGCACAATGAATTGTGCCCTCGCCATATTCTTACCTAATTTCTACTGTGGGCACGATGTCTACCTGTGCGTGTACGCACGCAGACAGGCATCGTGCCCCTACATTACCATTTTGTTTACTTTTTGGGTTGCAATAGTATTATATTTTTGTTACAAAACATTGTTAGTGTAAATTTATTTTAATTGGGTAGTTAGATAAAGAAAAGAATAGTTGTCGTTATTGTTTTTTCTGGGTCTTTTCTCCTTCTTTACGCGATACGCAATACTTGATACGAAATACGAATTCAAAATTATTGAAAAATATTGCTATTTTTGGTATATTAAGCATAAAATAGTATATAGTATGTAGTATTTCGTTAAGAAATTAGTATCGAGGTATATAGTTAAGAAGAAAGCGTAGAGCTGTAGGGGCACGATGTATCGTGCCCAAAGCAGGACACAGGCATTCCGCGTTGTCACAGAGCCTGTCCCCGTGAAAACAGGGAACGCCTGCCTGTCTGTGAATTAAAAAAAGAAGGGCACAATTCATTGTGCCCCTACACTTGAATCCTGGTCTCTTTAACGCGATACTCGTTACGCGACGAATAAAATGTAAAGGACAAAAATTATGATTAAAAAAGAGGAAAAAGCATATTTTGATAAGGAACTTTTGGATTTAAAGGAAAGTCTGACAAAGATGGCAAATTTAGTCGAGGAAGCAATTGATATGTCTATAAAGTCTTTAGTTGAACAGGATTTGGATTTGGCGGCAAAGGTAATTGAGAATGATGATATAATTGATAAAATGGAATTAGACATCGAAGAACAGTGTTTGCAGATGATTGCCTTACGTCATCCCATTGCCAAAAATTTAAGGATAATCGGCTGTGGCTATAAGACTGTATCTGATTTAGAAAGAGTAGCCGATCATGCTGTAAGCATAGCTAAGGCCAGCCAATATCTATCTACCAAATCAATGGTAAAACCCCTAATAGACATTCCACGTATGGCTGAGATTGCTCAGAATATGTTAAAAGATAGTATAAATGCCTATTTCAACGGAGATGTAGGGTTAGCCAAGGAAGTATGGGCAAGAGATAAGACGGTTGACGATTTAGATAATCAGATATTTCGCGAACTCTTAACTTTCATGATGGAAGACCCACATACTATCAGCAGGGCGATTCATTTGATTTTTGTTTCTAATAATATTGAGCGGATTGCTGACCATGCTACAAATTTAGCTGAGCGAGTAGTGTATATAGTTGATGGAGAAAGAATGAAAAATTATTTCAAAAACGATAAAGAAACATAGAGCATAAAACTTTAAAACTAATTGAAAGAGTTTTTATATTTTTTATTTGAATAATTAGAAAGTAAAAAATAAAAAAAGGTTATAACTTGTGGAAATCATCAAAAATAATTTAGAGATAATAAATGAAAAAATAAAAAAGGCAGCCTTAAAGGTGGAGAGAAACCCAGAAGAAATAAAATTGGTGGCGGTAACTAAAACTGCTACTATAGAACAAATAGAAGAAGCCATAAAAGCCGGAGTAAAAATAATTGGCGAAAATAAAGTGCAGGAAGCCAAAGAAAAATATCAAATTATAACTGCCGATATAGAATGGCATTTAGTAGGACACCTGCAGACTAATAAGGTAAGATACGCTGTAGAAATATTTGATTGTATTCACTCTGTAGATAGTATAAAATTAGCCGAAGAGATAGATAAACGTTCTTTGCAATTTGGGAAGACAACGAATGTTTTAGTTGAAGTGAATGTTTCCGGGGAAGAAACCAAATATGGGATTAAACCAGAAGAAGTAGTACTTTTTCTAAAAAATATTTCTGAATTCACCGGAATAAGGGTCAGAGGCTTAATGACTATTGCGCCAATAGTAGAAGATAAAGAAGAAGTTAGACCATATTTCAGGAGACTCAGGGAGTTATCTAAAGAAATAAAGAGTAAAAATATAAAGAACGTTAAAATGGACTATCTTTCCATGGGCATGAGCGAAGATTTTGAGATAGCTATTGAAGAAGGCGCTAATATGGTTAGAATCGGCAGAGGAATATTCGGTTTTCATTGATAAAAACGGAAGGAAAATATTGTCTATGTTTTTAATGATTCAAATAATTAACACAGTCTTCAAACTTTACAGTTATTTAATTTTAGCGAGGATATTTTTAACCTGGGTGCCTATAGATCCTCATAACCCTGTGGTGCAATTTATCTATAGAGTTACCGAACCAGTTTTAGCACTTTTCAGGGTTATATTACCTTTGGGAGGCATGGGATTAGATCTTTCTCCGATAATTGTCTTTTTTTTACTGAATTTGCTCCAAAGTTCACTAATTAATATACTTAGGTCAGTATAGCTTTTTAATGTATATAAAAAAATTAATTAAAATATTAAATGAGGGAGGATATTTGAATGAGAATTACACCAATGGATATTGAGCAACAAGAATTTTCCAGATCATTCAGGGGTTATAATGAAGAAGAAGTAGATGATTTTTTAGACAAGATAGTGAAAGACTACGAAGAATTAATCAATGAAAACGCAAGACTTAATGAAGAGATTGAGAAGATGCAAGAAAAATTAAAAGAGTTTAGTCAGATTGAAGAAACTCTAAGGAGTGCTCTGTTAAATGCCCAAAAATCAGCTGAAGAAATAAGAGAAAGAGTAGAGGATGAAGCAAAAATAATCATAGAAAAAGCGGAAGCATCAGCTAAAGCATTAAAACAAAAGATCTTGCAGAGAGAAGACCTGGTAAAAAATGAAATTGATAGCCTGCGAAGATATAAATTTATATTTAAAGAAAAATTTAAATCAATGTTAAATTTATACTTAAAAATGATTGAAAATGAGGAATTTGAGGAAGAAGGAAATTACGATATTAAAGAGGAAGAAGTTTCTAAGGAAAAAATAGAGAAGAAAATTTCTGAAGAGAATACGGATAGATTAAAAGGATTAATTGAAGAACAAAATATTAAAATTAAAGAAATAGACGATGAACAGCGGTACAGATAATTATTTTAAAATTGCAGGTAATGATATTATAATCAAGGTTAAAATTATTCCCGGTTCATCTAATAATAAAATTATCGGAAAGTATAACGATGCTTTAAAGATTTCCATCACCGCCCCGCCGGTTGAAGGTAAAGCTAATAAAAAATGCATATCTTACTTGGCTAAATGCTTTGATGTATCCAAATCAAAAATTGAAATAATTTCGGGGCAAACCAGCAAAAATAAACTTATTAAAATTTATGATATCAGCCAAGAAGATTTTTTAGGAAAATTAGAAAAAAAATACTGAGAATTTAGAATTCCAGTTGGTTTACAATCATATTATTATGTAAATTATAAAGCACGAGGAGTAATTAGAATGGAATACAAAGATACCTTAAATTTACCAAAAACAAAATTTAAAATGAAAGCAAACTTGGCCCAGGAAGAGCCCAAGTTGCTAGAATTTTGGGAAGAACAGGAAACATATAAGAAAGTATTGGAACAAAAGAAAAATCTGGAAAAATACATCTTGCACGATGGACCTCCCTATGCTAATGGCAATATACATATAGGGACCGCCTATAATAAGATATTAAAAGATATAATCCCCAAGTATAAATCGATGAAAGGGTATAATTCCCGCTATGTTCCGGGCTGGGATACCCATGGCTTACCTATAGAGTTTCAGGTTACCAAAGATATGAAAGTTGACTTAAGCGAGGTAGACCCGGTTGAACTAAGGAAGAAGTGTACAGAGTATGCCAAGCATTATATTAACGTGCAAAGGGAAGAGTTTAAGCGATTAGGGGTAATGGGAGAATGGGAAAATCCTTACATGACCCTTAACCCTGCTTATGAAGCAGAACAGATAGAAATATTTAAAAAAATGTTTTTAAAAGGGTATATTTACAAGGGATCAAAACCGGTATACTGGTGCGCTCATTGTGAAACAGCTCTGGCAGCAGCAGAGATAGAATATCACGACAAAGAATCTTCCTCCATATACGTTAAATTCTTGGTTAAAGATAGTTTGAAGAAAGTATTCCCGGAGAGCAAAGAAGGAAATAATTATGTACTTATCTGGACTACTACCCCCTGGACAATTCCCGGTAACATGGCTGTTGCTCTTAATCCGGACATTGAATACAGTTTAGTTAACACAGAAAAAGGGAACCTCTTATTAGCTTCCACCTTAGTTGAAAAAGTAATGAAAGAAATTGGAATTGCTGATTATAAGATTATCGGAGAAGTAAAAGGCGAATTATTTGAAGGTTTAAAGTGTAAACATCCCATTGTTGATAGAGATTCAATAATTGTATTAGGAGGCTATGTTTTATTAGACGAAGGGACCGGCTGTGTCCACACCGCTCCCGGACACGGACAGGAGGATTATGAGACAGGAGTAAAATATAAAATACCTATATTTACTACCCTTGATAGCCAGGGAAAATTTAATCAGGAAGGTGGAAAGTTTAAAGGATTAACTTATAAAGAAGGGAATATTGCAGTAATAGAAGAATTAACCAAGAACGGAGCTTTATTGAAGGTTGGTAAAATAATGCATTCTTATCCCCACTGCTGGCGCTGCAAAAACCCGGTAGTATTTCGGGCGACCGAGCAATGGTTTGTTTCGATTGAAGCCTTTCGTGATTTAGCCCTAAAAGAAATAGAAAAGGTTCAATTTGTTCCTGATTGGGGGAAAGAAAAAATATACGGCATGGTGAAGAACAGAACCGACTGGTGTATCTCCCGCCAAAGGGTATGGGGAGTGCCCATCCCGGTTTTCTACTGTAAAGGATGCGGAGAAATTATAGTAAATGAAGAAACCATAAATTCGGTTAAAAAATTATTCCTGGAAAAAGGTTCAGATTCCTGGTTTGCCCTGTCTGCTCAAGAGATTCTACCCAAAGATTATCAGTGTCCCCACTGCCAGGGTAAGGATTTTGAAAAAGAGAAAGACATAATGGATGTGTGGTTTGACTCCGGATGCAGCCATGCGGCAGTGCTCAAGACGAGAGATGAACTCCATTGGCCGGCGGAAATGTATTTAGAGGGAACAGACCAGCATAGAGGTTGGTTCCAAACCTCCTTACTGACTTCGGTGGCAGCTTTTGAAGAAGCACCTTATAAGACTGTTCTGACTCATGGTTTCATTGTCGATGCGGAAGGCCGAAAAATGTCCAAATCCGTTGGTAATGTCATTGCCCCTCAGGAAATTATTGAAAAATATGGAGCAGATATATTAAGATTATGGGTGGCCTCTTCTGATTACCGGACAGATATCAGAATCTCTTCCAAGATATTGGATCAATTAGTGGAAATATATCGAAGGGTTAGAAATACCGCCCGCTTTATCCTGGGAAATTTATCCGACTTTAATCCTGATACAGATATAGTTTCTTATGATAAACTTAAAGAATTAGACAGATTAGTCTTGAGTAATTTTCAAAGTTTGGTGAAAAGAGTAAATGAGTGCTATGATAAATTTGAATTTCATTCCCTTTATCATGAAATTCATAACTTCTGTGCTATCGATTTGAGTTCATTTTATCTGGATATAATTAAAGATAGGCTTTACACTGCTTTTGCTGATTCCGAAGATCGCCGGGCAGCTCAAACAGTATTGTATCAGATAATAATTGATTTGGTTAAACTGATTGCACCGGTATTAAGTTTTACCGCAGAGGAAATATGGCAGTATCTAAGAGAAATTAAAAAAGGTGAAGAAAGCGTTTTTCTCGCTCCCTGGCCGGAAGTAAATGAAAATAATATTGATGAAGGTTTAGAAAAAAAATGGGAGAACATACTAAAGATCAGAAAAGATGTTTTAAAAGCCCTGGAAATAAAAAGAGGGGAAGGCTTTATCGGTAATTCTTTAGAGGCACAGGTAAATATTTATACTGAAAATAAAGAAGTTTACGATTACCTGATGTCCTTTAATAAACAGTTGGAAACCATATTTATTGTTTCTAAAACAGATATATTTTACGGGAAAGGAGAAAAAGGTCTTTCTTCTGACGCCTATACGTGTATTGAATTTCCAGATATTAAAGTGCTGATAACCAGAGTACCGGGAGAAAAATGTGAAAGATGCTGGTGTTACAGTGAGACAGTGGGAGAATACCAAAAATACCCGACGATTTGTGAAAAATGTGCTAAAGTAATGCATAATCATTTTGAGGAGTAAAAGGAAGTACTATGGGATATATAGGTTTTGCAATATTTGTGATATTATTTGATCAGGCGAGTAAACTTTTCATTCAATATAAAATGAAGATTGGGGAATCCATACCGGTAATTAAGGGAATATTTCATATAACCTATATAGAAAATCCCCGAACCTCCTTTGGTCTTTTTGAATATAATAAATCGTTTTTTGTGATAGCGGTGTTGATTTCAATAATTTTATTGATTTTAATTTATAAAAAAATAATTTTTAAAAAAGATCCTTTTATGTATTTTCCTTTAACGCTTGTCCTGGGTGGTGCAATAGGCAACCTCATTGATCGGGTGAGAGTTGATGGCAGGGTAATAGATTTTATTGATTTTAGAATCTGGCCGGTTTTTAATTTTGCCGATTCGGCGATAGTGTGCGGAATGTTGATATTATTGATTCATGTTTTGTTCCGTACCCCGGAAAAGGAAGGTGAGGGAGAAAGAGAAGAAGGGGAAAAATTGAAAGAATGGGAAGAAGAGGAAAGATATAACGAAGAAGATAAGGAGTAAATTTTAATGTATAGAATTTTATTTACTATTGGCTCATTTTCTATTTATTCTTACGGATTGATGATTGCTTTTGCTCTTGTGGCAGCTATTCTTTTTGCTATGAGAGAAGCAAAAAAAAGCGGAGAAAACCCGGAAATAATTTTGGATCTAAGCTTGTATATAATTTTAGGTGTCATGTTTGGAGGTAGAGTGGGATATGTTTTGACCCACCTGGATTACTATACTGCAAACCCTGTACAAATATTATATTTTAGGCAGGGTGGGTTAAGCTTTTTAGGAGGGTTTTTCGCGGCTTACTTTCTATGTTGGTTATATGCAAAAAGAACCAAGATTTCTTTTTGGAAATATGCAGATATTGTTGCTCCTTCCATTGCTCTCGGAATAGGGATTGGAAGGATAGGCTGTTTTTTAAACGGTTGTTGTTACGGTGTAGTTTCAGAAAATTACGGTATTAAATTTCCTTCTTTACATATGCCACCGATGTATTTACAGCAATTAAATGATGGATTGATTGCCTCCGGAAGTTCATGTACTCTCCCGGTAATTCCTACTCAGCTTTATAGTTCTTTGTACGGTTTTTTAATATTTTTTATCCTTCTCTGGATGAAAAAATATAAGAAGTATGATGGATTTCTTATGTTGAGCTTTTTTATATTATATTCAATTTCCCGCTTTACTATAGAGTTTTTCAGATTTTACGAAAATAATTACAAAGTATTTAATTTATTCACCATTACCCAGACTATTTTAATAGTAGTTGTATTGGTTTCATTGGTGTTTATGAATGTTTTAAAGAAAAAAAAGCATAATTAGCGTATAACGTTTAGCGTAGAGCGGATAGAAAAACAGCAACAAGCAATGTGTTATTTGTAATGTGTAGGGGCACGATGCATCGTGCCCATGATAACCAAGCCCATAAAGGAGGCAGGGCACAATTCATTGTGCCCCTACAAAAATATAAATCAAATTCAAATGTAAAGAAGATAAAGAACTTGTCAAATGACCGTCCCTTGACAATTATACGCTAGAATAGGATTTCATTTATGATAGAAAAAGAAAAAAGTTTAATATTCGCAGACGAAGAAAAAATCAGAATCGATCTCTATTTAACCCAGAAAGAAATATACCCCTCCAGGTCTCAAATTAGAAATTTAATCACCCAAAGCAAAATAAGGGTAAACAACAACCCGGTTAAGCCAAGCTATATCTTAAAAAATGGGGATGTAATTGATTTGTTTCTAACGGAAAACAAAGAATTAGAGGTTGAGGCTGAGGCAATCCCCTTAGATATAATTTACGAAGATAAATACTTGGCGGTAATTAATAAACCAGCCGATATGATTGTCCATCCCACAGGGAATATACATTCCGGCACTCTGGTAAATGCCTTGCTTTATCATTGTCATGATTCCTTATCCGGAATAGGAGGAATAATCAGACCAGGCATTGTACACCGCTTAGATAAAAATACTTCCGGTCTGATGGTAACAGCAAAAAATGATTTTGCTCATCTCGACTTATCAAAGCAGATAAAAGAACACCAGGTAACAAAAAAATATCTCGCCCTGGTTCACGGTAGTCTGAGAGATGATTCCGGAATTATCAATGCGCCTATCGGCAGGAGTATGAAGAATAGAAAAAAAATGGCAGTAACAATTGAAGGGATGAGCAGGGAAGCAGTAACCCAGTTCAAGGTCTTAAAAAAATTTTCCGGTTATACCCTGGTTGAAGCAACTCTTCGTACGGGAAGAACTCATCAAATAAGAGTACACCTGTCTTTTATCGGTTATCCTATCGTTGGTGACCAGTTATACGGCCATAAAAAGCAGGGATTAAATATCAACAGGCAGGCCTTGCATTCTCATATTTTAGGTTTTGTGCACCCCTCAACTAAAAAATATATGGAATTTTGTGCCCCTCTACCCAAAGATATGCAGGAAATAATTGATTATTTAGAAAGGGGTGAAAAATAGAAAAATATCAGAGTTATTTTTGAAAAACCTTCTCCATTTTCCTGATCTCTTCCGGTTCTACTTTTATCCAAAGACTCTTTTCATGAGAATAAATAACCATTCCTGGCTTGGCATTTTTAGGTTTTTTTACATGCTTTTTAAGGGTATAATCAACCAATACTTTATTTTCTTTTTTAGCTTTGCTAAAATGAGCGGCTAAATTTGCGGCTTGAATTAAGGTGCCAAGAGGAGGAGATTGCTTAATACCTTTATTTTTAATGATAATATGAGAACCCTGGATGTTTTTTGCATGAAGCCAGGTATCATTGCCGGAAGCCAATTTTAAAGTTAAAAAATCATTTTGCCAATTATTTTTTCCTACATAAATTTCCCAGCCATCTTTGGAGATATATTTAGCAGGCTGCAACCTATTCGTCTCTTTTTTTGCTTTTTTAAGGGGAGCAGCGGCTTTCTTTGCCCATCCCGATTTAGTTAAGTCATTATAAATTATATGCAGATTAGAAAGGGAATTACTATTTTGACTGTACAATTTATGAAGTTCAGATAGTTGGTCAAGCTTTAATTGATTAATCTTCAATTGTTCGGAAATTATCAGGAAACTATCTTTGGTTTTCCGGTATTTTTTAAAATATAGCCGGGCATTTTCTAAAGGGGTTAATTTATTGATTAGCGGGATGGTTATGTTTTCCTGTTGGGTAGAATAATAGTTGGCGACGATAATCTCTTGATCTCCCTTTTCAATGTTAGAAAGATTCGCTTTTATTAGCTCTCCATTTACTTTATACTGTTCACAATTTTTAACTTCTTCAAGTTTATTTTGGTACTCGCTAATTTTGTTATTTATTTTTACCATATTTTTTTTGATTATCTGGTCCAATTTACTTTGTAGGGATAGAATCTTTCTTTCTTTTTCCAGTTCGGTGAATAAATATTCTAAGCAAGAATTAGCCTTATTAAAAGTTTTCTTATGGTAATCAGGAAATTGTACTGAATCGATTATAGACCAAGTTTTTATCTTTTTAGATAGAGGATCAAAAAATAGGGCAGGTTGAAAATCATGATTTTTAATATTATTTACGATTCTATTAAAAGAAATCCAGAGCATTTCCAGGTCTGTCGCTGATACCTCAGATACATTTTTTTCCGGGGATAAATTTGCCTGAAGAACCACTTCTTTTGAACTCTGAGGGCTTATACCTATAAAACTGTCCTGCATCAGCTTCCATAAGTGTAATTCCTTATTCTCTGCAGGTACGGAATAAAAAATGTTAAGAAAACCCTCCCGGTTGATTTGTAAAAGATTTAATTTATTTTGAGAAGGAGGAGGGATATAGAGCTTTCCAGGCATAATATCTCGGTATCTGCTGATATTAGAGTCTATTAATTTTATGCTGGCTTCTATGATTCCATCTTCTTTAAGGAGAATCATATTACCATGTTTACCCATAAATTCCACTACTAGTATTTTATCTTGCATTTTTCCGAATTTTTGGTAGGGTTTGATAATAAAATGTAAAATACGGTCAAAATCAGGATGCGTAATATCGATTATTTTTGCCCCTTTTAGCTGATTTTGCAGAAGAGTTAAAAAAGGAGAACCGATAGTCTTTTCTACATTTTCCAATTCGGTGAAGTAAATTTCCGGAAGCGAGGGGTCTATAGAAACATGGATATAAAAGGTTTTTGTTTCTTTATCTAGGTTATTGAATAGCAATGTTCCAATAGGTTTTATTTTGAAAATAATCTTATATTTTTTGACTTGAAATATATTTACTATTTTTCCCTCTTTAAAGACATCAATAAGCTCTTTTCTGATTGCTGCCAAGGTGGTGCTATCCAGTGACATGTTAATCTCCTTGCTGATATATTTAACTTTAATATAATCTATTATAGAGGTATAATCAAGAAAATAAATGAAAGATAATCCTGTAAATCCGACCCCTACATCAAAAACTATACTTTATTAGAATAACTTTTGAATTTTGAATCATGACTTTACCCTCTTAGTTATAATAATGTAAGGGCACGATGCATCGTGCCTAGGATAATGAAAATACCATAATCCCAGGAAGGGCACAATTCATTGTGCCCCTACACTTAAATCTTAACTTATTTAACACGATACGAAACACCAAGTATGAATTAAATCGGTTAATTGGAAGATTGGAGTAATTGGAGAATTGGTAAATTGATTAGTACGAAAATATTTGACAAGCAGTGACTATTACCATAAAATTAGTGTGAAGTTTATATATTTTAAGAAACATAACAGACAAGGGGAAATAAAATTGATTAAAAGTATGACTGGATATGGCGTGGGAAGGCTTAAGGAAAAGAACGGAGAATGTCTGGTAGAGATAAAAAGCTTAAATAATAAATACTGTGATGTAAATATAAAGAATAACTTTCAATCTTTGGAAATTGAGCAAAAGATAGAAAGATTAATAAGGGATAAGATATCAAGAGGAAAAGTTAGTATTTTAGTAAATGTTGAAGACTATGGCTTGACTGAAGAGAAGATAATATTAAATGAAGATGTAGCCGATTCCTATTATAAAATCCTAAAGACCTTAAAAGAAAAGTACAAATTGGAAGATGAAATAAGTATAGATTCTATACTCAGATTCAAAGATATATTTAAAGTAAAAAAAGTGGAAGAGGTTGCCAAAATGTGGACATTGATAGAGGGAGCCTTGAATGTTGCTTTAGATTCTTTGCTGAAAATGAGGGAAAAAGAAGGCAAGGTTCTTGTTGCCGATATCCGAAAAAGACTAAAAATAATTCAAAAGACAGTAGATAAAATTAAAAAATATACGAAATCATCGCTGGCAGACTATAAGGTGAATTTTTTAAACAGAATAAAGGAATTAACCGAAAGCCTAAAAGTTGATGAGGGAAGAATAGAATTAGAGGCAGCAATATTTGCCGAAAAGACCGATGTTACCGAAGAAATTATCAGATTAAAGAGTCACCTTATCCAATTTGATGATTTACTAAATTCTAAGGAATCCGTGGGAAGGGAAATGGATTTTTTAACCCAGGAGATAAATAGAGAGATAAATACTATCGGGTCAAAGACTAATGATATAGAGATAACTTCTCTGGTTGTTTTAGTAAAAAGTGAACTGGAAAAGATCAGGGAACAGGCAAGAAATATAGAATAATAGGGGAGAAAATATGCTGAATGATTTAGTGAATATAGGTTTTGGGAATTATATAAATTCTGCCAGAGTTATAACTATTTTAAGTCCGGATTCAGCACCGATAAAAAGGTTGAAAGAGGAAGCAAGGGCACAAAATAAATTGATTGATGCTACCTATGGAAGAAGAACGAGAGCTGTAATAATTACTAATAGTAATCATGTAATTTTATCTTCTATTCAACCCGAAACTATTGCTCATAGATTTAGTGAATTTAGCGGACAAAATTTCAAATTAAAAGAAAATATTACAAAATAGGAAACGTAATTATGATTGATAATAGTAAGCACTTACCATCTTTCATCTCTGAACGCAATACGCAATACACAACAATACGCAATACGCAAGCAAGCAGAGGTTTGCTATTCGTTATCTCCGGTCCATCAGGAGTAGGCAAAGGCACTTTAAGGAAAAAGATATTTGACATTTTCTCTGATATAAAATATTCTGTATCGGCGAATACCCGCTCCCCCCGGGAAGGCGAAATAGAAGGCAGAGATTATTATTTTGTATCAGAAGAAGAATTTAAAAAAATGATAAAAGAAAATAAATTTGTAGAATGGGCTATTGTTCATGGAGATTATAAAGGCACACCAATAAGTTTTTTGATAGAAGAACTTCAAAAAGGGACAGATGTCCTGCTGGAACTAGATGTTCAAGGTGCCATGCAAGTAAAGGAGAAATTTCCCGATGGCATTTTTATCTTTTTAGCCCCTCCAACCTGGAAGGATTTAGAAGTTAGGTTGCGAAAAAGAAATACCGAGGAAGAAAAAGCTCTGGAAAAAAGATTAAAAGATGCCCATATTGAACTAAAATGCAGTAAAAATTATAATTATCTGGTAGTGAATGATGATATAAAAGTTGCTTTAAAAAAATTAGAGTCTATAATAATTGCCGAAAGATGTAAAATAATAAATTATATAAAATAAATATTAATGATTAAATGTATATTTTTACCAGGAGGAAGGATAAGAAGTGAATATTTCAGATAATAAATACTTATTAGTGGCGATGGTAACAAAAAGAGCTGATCAGTTAGAAAAGGGGGCTAAACCTTTGGTGGAAACCAAATATAGCAAGCCCGCCATGATTGCCTTAGAGGAGATAAAAGCAGGGAAAGTATTCCTTAAAGAGAAAAAAGAACCTCTAAAATCCGAAGATGTATTTCATGAAGAAGAGGATTCTGTAAAAATGGAAGAACCTGTAAATCCTGAAGACTTATCTAATGAAGTTGAAGAAACCGAAAAAATCGAAGAAGTATATGAGGAAAGTGAAGAGTTTGAAGATTTATTTGAGGAAAATGAAGAATCTGAAGAACCTAAAGGTTTATATAACGGAGAAGAAGAATCTTTAAAACCTGAAGACTAATTAATTGATAGGCGTCTTCCGTTTTAACGGGGGTGCTCGCCTTTCTACTAAAATGTAGGGGCACGATGCATCGTGCCCATGATAATCAAAAGACAATAATATAAGGAGGGCACAATTCATTGTGCCCCTACACTCGAATCCTAGTTTCTTTAACGCAATACGCAATACGAATTACTATATACAAAATACGATATACGAAATAAAGAGGCAAAGAAAGTGTTAAAAGGAAAAAAAATACTCCTGGGGGTTACCGGGAGCATAGCCGCCTATAAAGCTGCGGAGATAGTGAGCTCATTAAAGAAAAAAGGCGCAGATGTTTTTGTAATCATGACCGAATCTGCCACCAAATTTGTTCAGCCTTTGACTTTTTCGACTCTTTCCGGAAACCCGGTAGTAGATAACCTGTTTTCTATAAACGATAAGATAATAGTCAAACATATCTCTCTCGCTCAATGGGCTGACCTGATATTAATTGCCCCGGCTACAGCGAATATTATTGGTAAAATTGCTCAGGGTATTGCTGATGATATGTTGACTACGACAGTTATGGCTTCTAATACAAAAGTCATCTTTGCCCCGGCAATGAATAAAAACATGATATCTAACCCTTTGTATCAGCAGAATGTGGAAAAATTGACCGCCTTAGGATACGAATTTATCGATGCAGAATATGGCCAATTGGCCTGCGGGGAAGTAGGAGAGGGCAGATTAGCAAATATCGAAGATATAGTAAATAAAGTTGGCTACGTTCTTACTTTTAAAAATGATTATAAAGGTAAGACTGTATTGGTTACTGCTTCCTGTACCAGAGAGCCGATTGATAAAGTAAGATTTCTTTCTAACTATTCTTCCGGTAAGATGGGATTTGCTTTGGCAAAGATTGCCCGGGCGAGAGGGGCAAAGGTTATTCTGATAACCGGATCAACTTGTTTGCCTGCCCCCAAGGGGATTACCACAGTTTCAATTGAAACTGCAGAAGAGATGAAAAAGGAAGTTTTTAAATACTTTTCAGAGTCAGATATAATAATTTCTGCTGCTGCAGTGGCTGATTTTCGACCCAAAGAAGTATTTGCTGGGAAAATTAAAAAAGAAAAAGACGAAAATCCGCTCATTGAATTAGAAAGAACTTCCGATATCCTCTATGAATTAGGAAAGAAAAAGGGAGATAAAATATTAGTTGGATTCGCCGCGGAAACAGAAAATATGGAAGAAAATGCCCTTAAAAAATTGAAGGAAAAAAGATTAGATCTAATTATCGCAAATGATATATCATTAAAAGAAGCAGGATTTACCTCAGACAATAATAAGGCCAACCTGATAAATAGCACAGGAATAGTCCAGGAATTACCCTTGATGACAAAAATTGATATGGCCGGAAAGATATTAGATGAGATTTTAAAAATAAAGTGACTAATAAAAATAATGAGTTTATTAATATGCATGGTGATAAAAAATATGCTGAAATAGTAATCTTGGAATATAATTTTAATAAAATATTCCACTACTGTATTCCCCGGGATTTAAAAGATCATATATCGCTTGGTTCAAGAGTAACGGTGCCTTTTAGAGGCAAAGTGACCACAGGATGCGTAGTGGGATTCTTAGTGGAATCAGATGTTAAAAACTTAAAAGATATCCGGCAAGTAATCGATAAAAAACCTCTTCTTGCTCCCCAGGTAATAAAATTAACCAAATGGATTTCACATTATTATCTTTGTTCCTGGGAAAAGACTTTAAACTATGTTATTCCTAAAACCCGCAAGGCCTGGCTTAGCAAATTCGATATCATAGACATACCGCCTCTAATGCCTTGGCTACCCGAAGAGGATAAATTCTCAGACCATAAAATAATATTTTCTGCAGCAGCAGAAACAGCGGAAGAAAAAAAAGTATCTAGTAGAAAATTAAAAAATATAGAAAATACTGTTGATTCAAAAAAATTTCAGACAATTCTGCTACGGGGAAATGATTTTAACGGCAGGATGAAAATCTATTTAAGATGTATCCGAAAGACCCTAAAAGAGGGGAGGCAGACTATTATATTGGCTCCTACCGAATCTCATCTATCGGAATTAGCTGGTCTGCTGGAAAAAGAGTTTAAGGATAATATGGTAGTCTTTGATGAAAAGTTAGACCAGAAGGCTAAATATCAGGAATGGATTAAAATAAGAAATTCTCGGGTAAGTATCACCCTGGGGATGAGGTCATCCATATTCGTCCCCTTTGAGAGATTGGGATTGATTATCGTGGAGCGGGAACATAGCAGCCTGTACAAAGAAGAAAGATCTCCCCGCTATAATGCCCGTGAAGTGGCTATAAAGCGGGCAGAATTGGAGAACATCCCCATTTTTCTGAGCAGTGAAACACCGTCGATAGAATCTTACTGGAATGTTCGGGAAAATAATTTTATGGAGGCGGAGTTGAACACCGGAGGGGAAAGAGAAAATCTATTAAAAAAAACCATAATAGATATGACCCAGGAAAAATCCAAAAGAAAGATAGTAAGCTATGAACTTCAGCAAGCCATTTCCAGAAGTTTAAAGAATAAAAGGCAGGTCGTGCTTTTTTTAAACAAGAGGGGTTTTTCGAGTTTTATGATTTGCAGCCAGTGCGGACATATACCCAAATGTCCCGATTGCAACACTTCCCTTTCTTATCACTTGGATATTCAAAAAAGGGCTCAACTGATTTGCCATAACTGCGGGAAAAGGGCAAAAGTAGCGGATGTTTGTGCTAAATGTGGCAGTAAAGAGATTCGCCCCCTGGGGATGGGAACCCAAAAATTAGAGAGTGAAATCAAGAAGATGTTCACCCGGGCTGAAATAAGGCGCCTGGATCGGGATTCGTTAATTAAAGATGATGATTATCGGCAAATCCTGGAAGAATTCAATCGGGGAAGTACCGATATATTGATAGGTACCCAGATGGTATTAAAGGGAGTGGATTTTAATAATGTAGATTTAATAGGGATTATTTCCGCTGATACTCTGCTGAATCTACCGGATTATCGTTCAGGGGAAAAGACCTTTCAGTTGCTTAGTGCGGTTATTTCCTCTTTCAGGGAAATCAGCTTTCCCAAAGAAGTGATTGTCCAGACCTTTAACCCCAAAGATCACTGTATAGTTGCCTTGAGAGAAGAGAATTATAATTATTTTTACCAAAAAGAAATTGAATTACGGAAAGAACTGGATTATCCCCCCTTCACCCATATTATTAAAATCGTGATTTTAGGAGAAGAGAGGGAAGTGGTTAAACATAAAGCGGAATATCTAATCAGTTATTTGGAAGCCCTCCGCAAAGACAAAGAGTCTGCGGAATTTAAATTGCTGGGTGCCGTAGATATGGTATTATGGAAATCGAGAAACGATTTTAAAGTACAATTTTTAGTAAAAGTAAAAGATTTAGAAAGATTTAATCAGGCATTCAAGGAAAAATATGATAAAATGTTATCAAACCATTTTGACCAAAAAAACAGGTTAACCATTGATGTGGACCCGGTAAAAATGTTATAAATATAGGATGATTACCTAGATTAATTAAATAATTACACTGATTAGAGAATGATTTCATAGATAAGATAAGGATGAGTATATAGATTGAGCAGTGTAATCACCTAAAAGTTATGGGAGAAAAATATGGCAATATTGGAAATTAAAGTATACGGTGATCCCGTTTTAAGAGAGAAATCAATCCCGGTTACAGAAATAACCCAGGAAATATCGAGTCTGATAAAAGACATGGCGGAGACTATGTATACTTCCTCTGGAGTGGGTCTTGCTGCCCCACAAGTCGGAGTGCCAAAAAGAATTATTACTGTTGATGGAGATGAAGAGGGATTAATGGTGTTAATAAACCCGGAGATTATTAAAAGTGAGGGAGAAGTTACAGTAGAAGAGGGGTGTTTGAGCGTTCCCGGTGTCTATAGTGATATTATGCGTTCCTCAAAAGTAACAGTTAAAGCACTTAATGAAAACGGAGATCTGGTCGTGCTTACCAAAGAAGGACTGATTGCTAGGGCGCTTCAGCACGAAATCGATCATCTGAATGGAGTATTGTTTGTCGATAAGATAGGAAGACTGGAAAGAACGATTTTGTTAAAAAAATTAAAGAAGGAAAAACAATTAAAAAAGGGTGACAAGCAACCTCTGTCATAGTCCCCTCTCCCCTCGGAGGGAGAGGGTTAGGGTGAGGGGGAATCGTAAGGGCGTGTGATAATTATGTTTAAAATTATATTTATGGGAACAGCAGATTTTGGCGCACCGGCTTTAGAGAAACTTGCAGATAATAAAGAAAATAAAGTTATGATAGTTACCCAGCCAGACCGTCCTCAGGGACGTGGCAGGAAAATATTACCCAACCCCATTAAAAAAGTTGCACTTTATAAGGGATTAGGGGTATTTCAGCCGGAAGATATTAATGCTGAAGAATCCTTAAAAAGGTTGGAAGAGTTTAACCCGGATATTATCCTGGTGATTGCTTATGGTCAGATTCTTTCCCACCGTGTCTTAAATATTCCCAAGATAGGATGTATTAATATTCACGGCTCACTTCTACCGAAGTATCGGGGTGCTGCTCCTATCAACCGGGCTATTATAAACGGTGAAAAAGAGACTGGAATAACTTATATGTTTATGAATGAGAAAGTAGATGCCGGAGATATCATCTTTCAGAAGAAGTTAGATATCTTGCCGGATGAGACCTGCGGGGAACTCTATTACAGACTGTCTACTCTAAGCGCCGAAACCCTTCCCATACTTTTTGAAAAAATAAAAAGCGGAAAGATAGATAGATTTACCCAGGATATTAAGCTGGTAACTTTAGCCCGAAAGATGAACAAAGCAGAGGGAAAAATAGACTGGAGCGATAAAGGAGAAAAGGTTTATAATCTAATCAGAGGAATTACTCCTTATCCCGGTGCCCTTACCTATTTAAAAAGTAAAAAATTGAAAATTACCAAAGTAAGATTGCTGAATGATGACCAGGATAAAGTGTACGCTGTTTCCTTCGAACCCGGCAGGGTAGTAAAGATTGAAAAAGAAAGTATTTCAATCTTTACAGGGGATAAGGGAATTATAAAAATATTGAAACTGATTCCCGCCGGTTCAAAAGAATTAACCGCTGAGCAATTCGTCAACGGTTACAAGATTAAAGCAGGAGATATATTAGGTTAGGAGGTTTTTTATGTTTTTTTTCGACAGCACTATATTTATTTTAATACCAGCCATAATTTTAACCATTTATGCCCAATACAAGGTTAAAACAACTTATTCAAAATATTCAAAAATATTAGCCAAAAACGGATTAAGCGGAAAAGAGACAGCCGAGGAACTATTATTACAAAATGATTTGACCAATATAAAGATAGAACCGATAGAAGGCCGCCTTTCTGACCACTATGACCCCAGACAGAAAAAATTAAGCCTGTCCAAAGAAATATATTATGGTAAATCAATAGCTGCCCAGGGAATTGTAGCCCACGAGGTAGGGCATGCCCTTCAGGATGCCAAAAATTATTTTCCGCTCTCCCTTCGCAGCAATCTGGTACCGGTCACCAATATCGGCTCTAGCATGGCGGTTCCCCTGTTTTTAATAGGTTTTATCTTCAGTTTTCCCGCACTGATGGATATCGGCATTATCGCCTTTTCCTTGGCCGTCCTGTTTCAATTAGTCACTCTGCCGGTTGAACTTGATGCCAGCAAGAGAGCCATAGGCCTGCTGGTGAGGGCTAATATTATTTCAGGTAGCGAAGTTGTTTTAGTCAAAAAAGTACTCAATGCTGCTGCCTTAACCTATGTGGCTGCTGCCTCGGTAGCAGTCTTTCAGTTGTTAAGGCTTATAGTGTTGAGAAATAGAAGATAGAAGGGAATATAAAATAAAATAAGTTTATGGATAAAATAAAAGTTGACCTCATAAGAGAAACAATATTAACTATCTTAGTTAAAATTGATTCCAAGCAGGGTTTTATCAATGTTCTGTTAAACAAATCATTAGAAAAAAATAAAATTTCCACCAGAGACGCCGCTTTTATAAATGAGATAACCTATGGGGTAATAAGAAATCGAAACAAATTAGACTGGGCAGTATCCCAATTTTCTACTAAAGCTCTCTCTGAAACCCCAATATTGGTTAGAAATATACTAAGAATGGGTGTTTATCAGCTTCTATTTTTAGATAAAGTTCCTGATTATGCAGTATGCAATGAATCTGTCCAATTGGCTAAAAAATACGGTAATCCCGGGATATCTAAATTTGTAAATGGTGTCTTAAGAAATATTATTAGAAACAGAGAGAATATCCATTGGCCGGATAAAGAAAAAGAGACCGCTCTCTATATTTCCACTATCTATTCACATCCCCTCTATATAGTCGAGCGTTGGTTAAAAAGATTTGGCTTTGCCGATACGGTTAAAATGTGCCAAGCCGACAACAAAATACCACCTTTAGTGATTAGAACTAATACTCTAAAAATATCACGCCAAAATTTGAAAGAAATTTTGGAAAAGGAAAACATTACAGTAAAAGAAGGTATCTTTACCGAAGAAGCACTTTATGTTAAAGGACTTCCCAATATCACCAAATTCCCCGCTTACCGGGAAGGACTGTTTCAGATACAGGATGAAGCGTCTATATTGGTCTCTCATCTGCTGAAGCCTTTACCCGGTGAATCGGTAATCGATATCTGTAGTGCGCCGGGAGGGAAGACCACCCATCTTGCCCAATTAATGCTAAATACAGGAAGTCTCCTGGCAATGGACAGTAATAGGTTAAGATTATTAACGGTAAAAAGTAACTGCAGAAGATTAGGGATCGATATAATAGAGACACGGCTTAATAATGGTATAATATTGGACGAAAAGTATCTGAAGACAGCAGATAAAATTTTAATAGATGTTCCCTGTACCGGACTGGGAGTTTTAAGAAGAAAACCTGACTTAAGATGGCAGGCCTATGATTCAAAAAGATTTAAACAGTTGGCCAATCTGCAGGAGAAGATATTGAACATCGCTTCTTGTTACCTGAAAATCGGGGGGAAGTTAGTATATTCTACCTGTAGTACCGAACCGGAAGAGAACGAGGAGATAGTAAGCAAATTCTTAGAGGAACATCCTAACTTTGGCTTAGAAGATCCAGACGGATTCCTAAAAGAGAGAAAATTGGAAGCTTATGTATCAGACCAGCACAAAAAGAAGAAATTTATTCAGATATTCCCCGGACTTTCTAATTTGGATTTAAATTTGGACGGATTCTTTATGACTAAAATGATAAGGAAAGGGTAGAGTACAAATGAATTGGATATTGAGTATTTTTCGTTTTATTTTTAAATCATTTGCTACCATAATTATTATAATTTCTGTAGTGGGTGCCGGATCGTTGTCTGCCTTTCTGTTATTCCAAAATGTATTCGATGTTTCCGATACCACTGTTCCCTCGGTTGTCGGTAATGAATTGAATATTGCTCAGGGAAAATTGTATGATGCCGGGCTAAGGATCTATGTCTCCGGTGAAGAATTTAACGAAAAAATCTCTCAAAATAAAATCATCTTCCAGGATCCGGTTAGCGGGGCGAAAGTGAAGAAAAATAGAGAGGTAAAGGTGGTAGTAAGCAAAGGGAGCAAGGTTATAGCCTTAAACTTAAACATTCCCGACCTGAAGAATAAAGAGCTAAAGGATGCAGCTGCCACTATCGAGGAGTACGGCCTGATTTTAGATAAAATCACTTATACCAGTCATTTTACCGTTCCCAAGAATGTAGTTATTTCCCAAACCCCCGATCCGGGGAATGTAAACACAAACAACAAAAAAGTTAACCTATTAGTCAGCAAAGGACCTTATTAGTATATTCGTATTGCGTATCGCGTTTAGTAGGAGTCGGATTCATCTTGTAGGGGCACGATGCATCGTGCCCTTGCCTTATGTTTATTGTCTTTTGATTATCATGGGCACGACATACATCGTGCCCCTACCTTGCGAGGAACAAGCGACGAAGCAATCTCATCTGGCAAACTGGCTAACTGGTGAACTGGTTAACTAAATTGACCGGTAGACTGGAAGACTTAGTA
>Ga0268284_1000565_pt1 | contig 23745 bp, 30 predicted proteins | sample saktaG_14_FD_190137 | JGI IMG/M metagenome (GOLD analysis project Ga0268284, IMG submission 190137) | Saline water microbial communities from Sakinaw Lake, British Columbia, Canada - sak_2013_06_06_40m | ecosystem: Environmental > Aquatic > Non-marine Saline and Alkaline > Saline ...
CCGAGTGAAAGCTGGGTAACAAAGATCGGCCAAGAGTAGCGACCAAGCGGTAAGTGGTGCATTGGGACCAATGCTTGCCAACTGAAAGCGGCCAGGAGTAGCGACCGAACGGCAACTGGTGCTTGGCACCAGTGCTTGCCAACTACCCGCTAGTGTCGGAGGCCAGGGTCAAGCCATCTCGCAAAAAGATCGGCGTACGCAGGGTGTATCAGAGTAAGCCGGTGCGCTTCGTCGCCCCCTCGTGTAGCGCGAATCAAGGCACCCTCCCGGCAATGGTACCGATCCATCAAGTTTCTAGTAAATTTACCTGTTTCTGCGTCTCTGAGGAAGTCTATAGGCCTTTTACCGAACCTGAAAGCTACCATTGTTGCGTTAATCCACGAGGCTCCAGGGGTTAAGGTAGGCTTTCCCTTTACAATTTTTATAGTATTCATCTTAATTTATCCTGCTCAAGCAGATTTACAGAAATAAATAACATTTCGTATCTCCTCCTGGAATTTTTCCTATAAAATTCTCTCTCCCACTTCAATTCACTTTACTCACAATACTCCCAAATCTACCTCTTTAATTTCTACCCAACTTCCACTGTAGTCTTCTGGTGAAATAATCGCTAACCCCTTGTTATCACTACGTTTCCCATTATCCATAATCACCCTTATCTTATCCTCTTGCGATATTGCAGCCTCTAACGCATCTAATCTCTCCATTAAATTTCTTATCATCTATTAATTCCTCTTACGATACGGTTCATTTTAGATTCTAAAGTAGCGATCCGAGTTTCGATCTGTTCCATCTCAATCAGCTTCGCAATTTCTTTGAGCACATAGGTTATTTTCGGTCCATCTTCTACTGGCCGCTCTCCTCTCTTAATCTCACGGTACAATAAACACATTTCTTTTCTTACCCCACTAATATCCTTGAGCTGCCCATGTTTTATGGCACATTTCTTGCTTACAACTACACCTTCTATAGGCCTACTATTTATATCCTCTTTCGGTATAAATTCGGTCATTCGGAGGTGGGTAGTGACGACGGACATGGATAGGGCCTATTTTTCGTGGAATATTTTATATCAGAGTCTAGGGGGGGTGGGGGAAAATTTTCAAAGTGAATAGTAATATGCTGTCTTGGATATTATTTCAATTACGTTATCGGATTCTCCTCTAATTCTCTTGTCTCTCTCCTCCATTACTTCCCGATTCTCTTTTCATCTCCCATTTTTTCCAACGGTATTCTACTTAACAATTTCCTTATTCCATAGTTTACTCCCAATTTCTTTTTTGGTATTCTTTAGTTTTATTATATTCCATTTCTTTCCTAACGAATCCCACCTCTATTTATTTTGCAAGTTTGCGTGCTTCTCTTCTTTGTTGCTTTAACAATTCATCTTCTATGGCTTCTTTACGCAACCGTTCCTCTACGTTCCTTTTTCTTGATTCTATCACTTTCTTCCTCTCGGCCAATCTTCTAGCGATTCTTGCTTGGCGATATTTCTCTGCTTTGGTGACTTTAATCTCTGTTGTCGGAATACTTACCCGGTACGAGGTGATATAGGTGCCGTCGGGTTGTAGCAGAGATACGGGTACGAGGGCGGAGAACTTCCGAAGTTGTGCTAAAGCTTTAGTAATAGATTCGATAGATACATTGAGATCTACAGCCATCCTTTTTATGGGTATATGACAGATATCGGTATCAGGATGGCACTTTGCTGCCATTAGGAGCATCACTGCGCTTTCGGTCTTGGTAAGCATGTGATTATAAGCATAATGTACCAGCAATTCGAGTGCTTGTGTATCAGTCATATAATTTTTGTGGTTTAGTGAATGGGCAGGTTATTTTGTACATTCAAGTGTGAGTGTAGTCAAGTGGGGACGGAGAGGTGTGGTGTACTTATGGGTCAGTGTGGTGTGTCATCTCTTCCTGGTATCTCTCTTCCTAGTCTCTCTCTAGTGGTCATCTCTTCCTGACCTCTACTAACCTCTACTAGTGGCCAATCTGCCTATTCACCGAGTGGTGCCCATAGGGCTCTCTCTGGTGTTCCTGTCTCCCCCCAGACAAACCCTCTCTAATTCTTCCATAACGCCCCTCCTTTGCTTAAATGAGGATAGATGGCTACCCCAGTAGCAATCTATCCTCCCTTCTCTCCTACCTACCTTATTTTGCCTCTAGTGGCCACTACCATGATATGAGTAGGAGGCTTTGGATGTTTCGAGATCCACCACTCTCTCTCTCTGTATCCCACGGAATCAATGAGTTTATCCTGTACATATTTATGGGTATCACAAGGAGTGGTACTACAATCTTTATATGTGCAACGTTCTCTCTGCTCGTTCAGATCCTCGATCTGGTCTTCAATCCCACTAAATAGTGATTGTTTCTGGCAATACCACTCATTGTAGTCAGGGTTTTCATCTCTCTTCCCATACAATTTCATCAATTCCTCTTCTGTACTAATGATATATTGCGTAGAATCCTTACCATTCTTAGGAGATATAACCTCCACAGATTTAATGCTTATTAGGGTCTTGATGGCTTTGGAAACAGAGGTTTTGGTGGTATGTACTGCTTTGGCCACTTGGTCAATAGATACCCTAATAAGATTTGTTTTGTGATGGCATTCTTTAACAAGGTAAACTAAGGTTCTCCACTCAATACCATTTAGTTCATGATGAATGGCATGAAAATACAATACATCCACACTTTTCTTGTAATCCATAATTTCACCTATTTTATTGTGAAGGGTTTCAGTTTCGTATATCTCTATCTCAAAGAGAAGAATCTTGATCTTCTTCTCTTCCTTCCAAAAATACCCCTACAAACAGCCGGCGTTAGCACGGCTGTGTAGTAGGGGTATTTTTTAACCGTTAACTTTAATAGTTAACGTTTAAAAAATTAAAGAAGAACAACCACTATACTATGCCAAGAGGTCCACTCTACTATGCCATGGTGACCTACTATACTATGCCATGCTGACCACTATCGTATCCAATTTGACAAGTAATAATCAAAAACGGCAAGGATGCTTGTCGATGAGTATCCAATGCTTGCTTATTTGACCAGTATACTATACCACTACTTTCCTAGGATGCGCGTATCAGTTTTGATTGGTACCTTACAATTTATTGGGAATAGTATCTCCCCTTACCCTACTTCTATACCATCAATAAAGTAGGCTCTCTTACCAGGTTCTGGGTGTCTATCCTCCCATATTGTTCGTTGGGTATAAGACATAGAGGATAGGATCTTATCCGTCATCGCTTGGTGGAAGGGGCATAGTTTCTTAGGGGTACACTCCTGGCAACCGGTAATAGCGTCCTTCAGATCCTCTTCCTCCTCCTCTAACAACCCATACAAGTCTCTTTTGGTGAGATACCAGGTTTCATACGCAGGATTCTCTTGTTCGCTACCTATCAATTTTATCATCTCCTCTCTAGTCGAGACCTGATAAGTAGCGGCTTGCCTACCTCTTGCTGGGGTAATAGTTTCTATCAACCTTAGATTCTCTAAGCTGTCTACCCCTTTAAATACCGATGCGGGGAAACTTTTTACCTTTTCTGTGATTTCCCGCAATGATCTGGTAACCATGTTTGTTTTATGGTTACTATCTCGTATAAGTAACGCCAATATCCGCCACTCCAGACCATTCAGTTTTAGATGCTCAGCACAAAACCCAATCAGGTCAATACCTTTCTTGTAGTCCATAATCTTCCTCTCTTTTAATGGTTAAAATCATTATTATAGGATGGAATATCCCTATAATCACATTTTTTTCATTCTATCAATTTGTCTATCTCGATCTTCTCCTCTACGGTTTTGACTTCTGGAGATCCCCCCTTGAACAGACCGCCCCAGCGGGATGTTCAGAAGGGGGGATCTTTTAACAGTTAAGTCTTAAGTCTTAACTCTTAAAAGATTAAAGAAGAGGGTTATGCAATCCTATAACGAATAGTAAATAAAACTATAACCCTTGAGCAATATCTGCATAATGATACCAGAATAAACAGACAACACTACAAGAATAATAATTCTTATTTCTAAGTAAAAATTCACTTATCTAAGTTTTTATTACTGAAAAGATAATAAAAGCATAACCAATAAATATAGTGGTATCCCTAAGATAAGGGTGTGGAGAGAAGCCTGGCCCATACCTAACAACCCCCCTAATCCTTCCAAAACACCCCTTTTTCCGGCAAAACAACCAAAAGGGCTACTAGGGTAGCCCCTCTTACTTTTTATTCCCTACGTGCCTATATTTTTGACCTGGTAACAACCTATCTCGGTAGGGGTCACGGGGATCTTCCGACTAATAGAACCTATTTGGATTAGGTATTTCAGTGATTTCCTCACCGAAGTATGGGATAAATTCCCCCATTCGGCGATCTGGGCTACCGACCGGACAAACTCCCCAGCGCTTGGGTTACATTGGGTTACCATCATGGTGAAAACTACCGTGTCGGAGTGGTTCAGATCCCGATACCGAGCATGATAGATAAGTAATCCCAACGGAGTCATGCGTTATTCCTGAGTAATAATGCGGTAGATAAGGCCGGATCGATGATCTGAACCCCTCCGTCAGTAGGTGACATAATAAAGTGATCGATAAGTAACTTTTTCACCACACTCGATCTACGCTTACCCTGAAGGAGATAACTATCGATGGCTAAATTGGACAAATAAGGCACCTCAGCGCGGATCTCTCTCTTACTGGCCCACCAGGCAGCCTCTAGTATCTTCGCCGCTTCTATGACCTCTGGTGGCCGTTTTATGGCACGTTCTGGTGTTGACTCAAACACCGCACCCTTGATCCCCTCTCCTTCCTCATCTATCCAGCCTAGATCGACCGATAGGAGGTGACCCAGCATAGGGGCAGGTGGGATCGCATCCTTGAGCTTGGTGCAGGTTATGGTCATCTGCTCCTCGCTCCGCTCTACTAAGATCATCGCGTCAAGGCTCGCTTTGATCGCACTAGATCCCCTCGCTCTGTCTTTGGAGAGATGGCCCGTGTGATGAATCAAACACACAGAGCAGTGCAATGCAGCAGACACTACCGCACAGGTGGCAATGAGCGCACGAGTATCTTTTGCACTATTTTCATCTCCTGCCATGTGGTTATTTAACGTATCAATAAATACACAACCCAATGGCTCCTTGGTAAGCTCATGGATAGCCCGCAGGATTTTTTGTGATGCAAATCCACTGTCAATGTCGATGGCTTTGTTGCTTACTAGCAACGTGTCCATCTCCTCGATCTGATGCGCTTTCCCCCAGGATACAATCCTGGATTGCAGCCCGTAATGTCCCTCCCCCGCGAGATAAGCGACTACCCCTTTTATAGTCTTATGTCCTTGCCAATCTTTGCCGGTAGCGATAGCGCAAGCCATATCGATGGCTACAAAAGTTTTACCGGCCCCACTCTCCCCATAGATCATCGATAGCCCATTCAGCGGCAACCACTTGCGGATGGCCCATCGAGGGGGGGACGGTTGCGAAAAAAAAGAGGTCGCACGGACAAAAAAGTAGTCAGGAGTGATGATCTCAGTGAGTGCAATTGCAGATTCTTCTCCTCGTGCAGCATTGTCTGCAATATCTGTGGTTGGCGTATATCTCTGTACCGACCGGGCAATCTGTAAGACCTCAGATGAGGGTAATGGTCTTTCGCATCGCGTTTCGTTAGATACAGATATCGCCGCTAGGATCTCGGCTCCTGACATCCCATATCTCCTCATCATCCCTGCCATTGCCGTCAATCCCGCATTCCGGTTACCCAACAATAACGCCCCAGGGTCTTCTTTTCTTTCGAGTGTGGGTGTCTTGAGTGACCGATAGGCGTCTACCCATCGCTCAGGAATAGCGAAAGGACCAATACCTTTCCCTGGATGACTTTCTAACTCCCAGTGATATCCCCTCCCCTCGACTACCGATGGGGCTACCAGAAAATATCGACCCTCTGAGAGTAGATCAATTCCTGGTGCCAATTTGCAGGATCGAAACTCTGGATGATACCTTGCTAGGTGATGCTGTCCCCCGCCCGCAGTAAGCTGCAACGCATGGGTATCAGGAGGATCGCCGTTTTGGGTACACCATTCTTCCCAGCTTTGATCCCCCGTGTTTCTCGGATCAATATCAAACACTACTAATCCAGATCGTATTCCCGCAGCAATACCAATGTTGTATGCGGGATTCTTTGCCCACCAACGTTTGATCTGCTCAGGATCGCAAGTAGCCTCTTTCACCCCATGTTCGCAAGCGGGTATTTTCTCCCCTTGCTTAACAGGTAATACATGCCAACCCCAGGAGGCATAGGTGAGAGCCGCATTAAGTAGATTCATTGTTTTTCTCCTCTCTATCAGCCTTCAATTTTCCTTGGGTCTTTACCTCTATCTCGTACTGCCTACCCTGTGGGATCACCGTCCACTTGTAGATCGGTTGCGGCCAGATCTTGAGTGCTCGTGCCAGGCTGTTTACCCCACCAAAATAGGCGATTGCTTCGTCTTTTGTCATAAAATCTTTCCTGTAAAGTTGTCAACCTAAGTTGACAATATAACAGCAAGGGTCTACGATCACAAACATCACCAAGAGGAGGTTTCAGATGCAAGATCTAATACCACAAATTGAAGAGAAGAATATACCTTCCCTGTTTGTACAAGGGGGATTAAATACCCTACTGGCGTACATTTCGGATATTGCTAGATCAATTATTGTAGATATTACTACCGCAAAAGGTAGAACAGAAATCGCCCATGTAGCCGCTAGTGTAGCTAGGTCAAAAACCTACCTAGATAATATTGGTAAAGCCTATGTATCTACACTGAAAGAAATGCCAAAAGAGGTGGATGAAGAAAGAAAAAGAATGAGAGAAATATTAGATAATTTAAAAATAGAGGTTCGAAAACCTCTTACCGATTGGGAAGATTCAGAAAGAAATAGGGTGGAAGGAATAAAAAGAAAAATAATGTATATAAGGAACATCCCTTTCCCTGCATCCATAATAGAGGTAGAGGATTCGATAAGTAAATTAAAGGAATTTTTAATAGATTCCTCCTTTGAGGAATATGAGCAAGAAGCTAGAGAGATATGGTCCTCCATGGCTTATCAAATGCAACAACATAAAGAGAAACTACTGTTACAGGAAGAAGAGGATTTAAATAGAAAAGAAGAGGAGGAAAAGATAAAGAAAGATAGAATAGAACAACAAATAAGAAAAGCATTAGAATCTTCCAGGAAAGAAGCGGAGGAACATGAAAGAAAAATGTTAGAAGAACAAAGAGAAAAATATAGAATAGAGATTGAAGAAATAAGAAAATCAGGAAAAGAGAAACAAAGAAAAGCAATAGAAGAGGAAAGAGATAGGTTCCTTATAGAGAGACAAAAAGAATTATTAGAACGTAAACGAGAAAGGGAAAAGGAGGAACAAGAAAGAATTAAAAGATTAGAAGAGTTGAAGAAAGAGAATGATATCGAACATAGGAGGAAAATAAACAACGAGGTATTAAACCAATTAGTAGAATTAAATGTACCGGATGCAAAATTGATTGTTACCTTAGTTGCATCAGGTAGAATCAATCACATGAAGATGGTTTACTAAAAAGGTGAATTATGGAAAACAATCTAATTACATTTAACGATATGTCACTAATGGCAAAAGCCATTGGTGCATCTAAACTGTTTGGCCAGAGTAATGAACAATGCTTGGCCCTCATGCTGGTAGCGCAAGCGGAGGGTAGACACCCTGCTATCGTCGCTCGGGACTACCATGTAATCCAAGGTCGGCCTTCTTTAAGAGCGGATGCTATGATGGCCCGATTCCAGGAAAGCGGTGGCAAAGTGGTATGGCACAGCCTTACCGATACCTTATCCGAAGCGACCTTCTCCCATCCACAAGGGGGAGAAGTGAAGTTATCTTGGTCTATAGAGATGGCCAAGAGAGCAGGACTATTAAGTAAACCTGGTCCTTGGCAACAATATCCCAGAGCAATGCTTCGTGCACGGCTCCTCTCTGAGGGGATCCGTACCATTTGGCCCAGTGTCGTGTGTGGGGTATATACGCCAGAGGAAGTACAGGACTTCTCTGCTCCCCCAGTAAAATCCATGGGAGCGGCAGAGCGTATAGAAATCACAGAGGAGGAGAAAAGAGAGTACATAATGAGTATGTCAAGGTCGAGATCTATGGAAGATCTGAAAGATGCTTATACGTATGCTTATCGATCTGGGATCGCATCTCAGGATCTAAACTTCCTAGAGGAAATTGCTAGGCTGAAAGAGGAAAATAAATCTCGTCTTCTTACCGAAAAAGAAGAAGTGAGTACCGACGTTCCTATAATTGAAGAAGAATTACCTTAACCAATCACAGGAGATACCCTCATGGCTAAACTAGACCAATTTTATGACGTCAATACCCTGCCAGTAAGCGAAAGCTACGAACCACTTCCAGAGGGATGGTATACCGCAGTAATTAAATCATCGGAGCTAAAACATACCAAGTCCGGTACCGGACAGTATATTTTAGTCCGCTGGGTGGCGAACCACCACGGAATTGCGGATATATTGAATATACGCAATGATTCTGCGAAAGCAGAAGAGATCGGAAAAGCAAAATTAGGAGAACTACTTCGTTCGGTGGGTGTAGCCCGAATTAATGATTCCGACCAATTAATTGGATTGTCCGCAGAGATCCGCTTAGTGGTCAAGGAGCAACCAGGATATAAGCCGTCAAATGAGGTGAAATCCTATCGCTCTACCAAAGCGGAACAGGGAAAACCGCCAGTTCCCAAAACTAAACCGGAGGTTCCCTCTTCTCCCCCTTGGAGCAAAAATCAGATCCATGCAACAGCAGTTGACTCCTCTAGTGAGGATGATATCCCGTTTTAAGTAATATCGTTATTATGGGAGTAAGTAGCACTACTTACTCCCATTTCTTGTTGGAGTGTAAAATGTACAAACTAAGAGATTACCAAGAAAGAACCATTTCTGAGGCTTACCATTGGCTAAGAAATAACCATGGGAACCTTTGTATCGTCCTACCTACTGGGAGCGGTAAGAGTCATATTATCGCGGAGCTATGCAAGAGAGCATTACAAGGTTGGCCAGGGACTAGGATTCTCATGTTGACGCATGTAAAGGAATTGATTGAACAGAATGCCAGTAAGCTACTACAACACTGGCCTGACGCTCCTCTCGGAATATACTCGTCTGGACTGGGAAGGAAGGAGTCGGGCACAGGGATTATCTTTGGCGGTATCCAGTCACTACTAAATAAATCCGATACCATTGGATATGTAGATCTTGTCATTATTGACGAAGCGCATCTAGTAAACCATAAAGATGAAGGTGGGTATAGAAATTTACTAAATGATCTGAAAAAGATTAATAATAATATGAGAGTGATTGGCCTTACCGCCACCCCTTACCGATTGGGTCATGGATTAATTACCGATAAACCCGCTATATTCGACGGGATGATCGAACCTGTCACCATCGAGGAGTTGGTGTCTAAAGGATTCCTTTCTCCACTCCGCAGCAAACGAACGTCAGAAAAACTCGACGTATCAAACGTGAGGAAAAAAGGGGGGGAATATGCAGAGAAGGATCTACAAAATTGCGTGGACACGTTCGAAACTACGGAAAAGATAGTTAAAGAGATAGTTTCCCTTGCTAAAGGGAAAAAGACATGGGTTATCTTTTGTTGTGGGGTTGATCATGCCTACCATGTTGCGCAAGAACTGAAAGAGCACGGAGTCAAGGCGGAATGTATTACAGGAGATACAGACAAAGAGGAACGTAGCTATTTAATGGAGTCTATCAAGTCAGGAGAAATCACCGCTCTAACGAATGCAAACGTCTTGACCACTGGGGTGGATATTCCCGGCATTGATCTATTGGTCATGCTTCGTCCTACCTTATCTCCTGGCCTATATGTGCAGATGGCCGGTAGGGGGATGAGGATCAAAGATCATACGGATCATTGTGTGGTCCTGGACTTTGCTGGGGTAGTAGCCACGCATGGGCCTATCACCCAGATCATTGTACCGAAGAAAAAAGGGGATGGAACAGGAGAAGCAGTGACAAAGGTATGTAATGTCTGTCAAGAGATCTGCCATGCCAGTGTGCTCGTCTGTCCTGCTTGTGGTGCTCCCTTTCCTGTGAAAGAGTTACCAAAACTCGAACTACACAATGATGACATTATGTTGGTCGAGCAGAAACCAATACAAGTTTTTGGTTGGCGATGGAGAGTCCATCTCAGTAAAAAATCAGGAAAAGAATTGATAGCAATCCAGTATTACGGGAACTATCAAACACCCTCCGTTACCGAATATCTTGCGCTTAATTATGATGGATATGCAGGTACTCATGCCTACCAGACCTTACTAAAGATTGCCAAGAAATCGGAGGTACTTATCGAGAAAACGAGTGATCTGTTAGATATATCATCACGCATGTCAAAAGGTGTCCCCCCTTCTGAGATTGTCTGTAGAAAAGAAGGCAACTATCAAAAAGTATTACATAGGGTGTGGAAATGATTAAAATTAATAACGATCTTACCGTTACCGATACGGAAACGGGGATCATCTGGATGCGGAATATCATGGGGTCCAAAATCAACCTCTTTGATAGTTTTACTTGGGAGGAATCCAATAAGTTATGCGTAAATGGTTGGCGTCTTCCCACGGCGCTGGAATTCAGCGAACTATATGGAAAAGTAGGTGAAATTCTATTATTCCATAACAATATGGATGCTAATTTCTGGACGAGTAACGAATTCCTACCGGCGGATTGCTTCGGTTCAGGATCGGCGTATTGTTTCGACACCTATAGTCGTACCGTTTTCTTTATGTCAAAAGATTACCAACTAAGGGTCAGATTGGTTCGGGAGACTAAGCAGCATGACAAAATACCAGCGATATGATCAAAAAAGACAACCACCTTTTTCTCTACGATTCTCAATATTTGAGAAAGAATGGTTGTTATCGAAACAGCAACCAGGGGAGAAGATTACACAAACGATTAAACGGTTATTATTCCCAAAGGAGGAAATAAAAAAACTTGACAGTAGGTAGTACCTACTCTATCCTTATTTACCTGAAGTCCAATGATGTTCAAAACAGGAAAAATGAAATGAAAACGATAAAACCATTACTAGAGGTATCCAGCATCAATCAGTGGATACGCTGCCCAGCGTCGTCACTGATGTCTGAAAATAAGGGGGGTGTAGAGGAACAGGGGGTTCCCATTGAACAGTTGGAGGTTAACGTGGTTAACTCTCTCACAAAAGTAAGTGGTGTATTATTCCATCATGTAGTGAGTATGAAATACGTAACCGGAGAAGAGGGAGAAGTCACGGGTAACTTCTTACTGCACGGAGACTTTGGGTTATCAGTGGTCATTCGGAATGACCCTTACCGATCTGAAGATAGGTATAGATTACAAGGGATAATGCTTGCCCTTGGGTATATCTTATCTAAGGGAGGAAATCTGAGTGATTGGACGGTAAATATATTGGTTCTTCCCGCATACAATGGATTGTATGTGGAAGGGCTTCTCGTATCGGATCTTCTGGGTACCTTATGTCAGATAAGATATGCCGCAAACTCGGCATATTATCTAAGTACGGTAGATAACCTAGGCGCACACACCCGACCAGGGAGACAATGTATAGATTGCGCTGCCATTGCAAAATGCGATGGCGTGTTATGGTACATTGCTAAAGACCTACAAGACCACGCGACCCATAAAGGGGATTGTTTTGATAATACGATTCCAATAATGGAATCGTGGATGAAAGCAATGAAAAGGAGATTACCATGAATATATCTCCATGGTACGAAGAAGAAGAGTATGAAGAGTATGAGTTTCAAACAATAGTAGACCCAGGGGAAATAAAAATGAATACAATGATACTTCCTCTTTCAGAGGATGAAATCGAAGCACTAGATCGATACATGGATAATCTCTCTACTGGGGAGATTATGGAACTAATCGACCAAGAAGCGTTGGTAGATTGCCTATCTACGCTTCAAGATAGAGACTTAAATGATTTAGTATCTATCGAACTTAAAAGTATCTATCGTAATGCGGTAGATACAGCAAAGAATATCTTTGTGGAAAGGTATAGAAGTATAAAGAGAGGTAGCTATTATGACGAGTAAAGAGATTCTTCAGGTTCTTAAAGAATCCCACGGAGGGGATTCAAATTGGTTCGAAGTGAATTGTTACAATGCAGGGGCAGAGACAGGTATACAATCCTTTCAGATTGTATGGGGAGGGAGGAAGAATCCTGCGGATATAAAAGAAATGAGTACCACTATTGAAAATATGGGGGGGGAGGTGTTCGGTACCATAACGAATACTGGAATCCAAAAATGTATATTATCTAATTTTATAGGAACATGTGATGAATGATCCATTCCCAGGCATGACGAAAGTAAGAGTAGGGACGATACCCTTTGAGATGAGAGAAATGGATCTCTATGAGATCCAAAGACTCCGATTGAAGGCACAAGAAATATGCGAAGACATTCGCATTCAAATTGCAGGGATAGATAAGGAGAAATGTGATCCCCAATGGTTGGCTAGAGCAAAAGAATCTCTTCGCGCAAATAAACGTGCGCTAGGGAGAATTCGAACCTACATATCTGAAATATCAGAAACAGATAAATAACCAAACAAATAGGGTTATAGGATACCCCTATAACCCTTACCACATAGGTAATATAGACATGAACCTTCTAGAAGAAACAACAAGCGAGATAGAAAGGGCAGGTCATACTCTTCATGACGTAGTGTATATAGGCGATAGAATAGGAAGGAACTGCACCATGGAACAATTCCAGATATTAGCAGATCGGGAATACGATGATGGGTATGGTAGCACTGAAGTAGCGGTAGACCTTACAGTAGTGTTTCGAGACGGGTCTTATCTGAGACGGGAATCCTATGATGGTAGTGAATATTGGATTTATGAACCCATATTCACAGGACCAGTGAGAAATCTACCTATCTCAACGTTATTCGGAAAGGAGAGTACATTGGAAGAATGCAATAAATGGAGAACAAAATGATTATTGAAAAATGGAGTTTACTACCCACCAAAGATCCTCAGAGGATCAAAATAGCAAGGTCTTCCGTTCTATTATCCGCACAGGTAATAGAAGACAAACTGATACTGTTTGTCCTAGAAGATAAAGTAGAAGAGAAAGAAGAAAGAACCGTTAGGTTCTTCTCCTTGGGAGAAGAGGTTACGAAAGGTTCCCGTTATATAGGAACTTTTTCTCATCCAGAAATTAATACTCCTTTCCATCTTTTTGATATTACTAAGAAAGAGGAGAAAACAGGGTCAAGAGAAGAACAGTTTCTTAAAGGAAACTATCCACTGCGAATTGCCGACAAGAAGATGATCGGTAGGTTGATAAAAAAAGGATTTAACAGTATTGAAGAAGTATCGAATGCTCCATTGGCTTCTTTTACGGGAATGTCGGCACAGTCAATGATGCAATTACCTGAATTCCTATTGAAGTTTAGTAGCGAATCACATGGGGAATAGCAGAATCGTTACCTTCTCCTGGCCGTCTTCTCTCTTGTCGCCCAATGCAAGAACCCATTGGGCAGCAAAAGCAAAGATAGCAAAAGCATATAGGAGAGAATGCTACTTTCTTACCCTAGCCTCTCCCTTGACTCCTTGGGAATTCGAAGGGGGGATAGCATTGCAGCTTGTGTTCCATCCTCCTATGAATCGTCAATACGATGATGATAACCTTGTGGCTAGGTTCAAGGCCGGAAGAGATGGCATGGCAGAAGCCATGGGGGTAAACGATTTTAGGTTCCAATTACAACCCCCTAGAATCGGTAAGATCATCCAAGGGGGAAGAGTAGTTGCCATACTTGCCCCTATTTTGGTAGTTATTCCCATAATGAAATATATAGGTGAAGATTGAAAATACATAAGATTACCTACCCAGGATACCTTGCAATGAAATCTATAATAACCTCTCCTTACAAGCTCCCTGACTCTTTTATAGCAGTAGGAGACTTGCTTAACGACATAGATACCTCAATGGATGACGTAGCCTCTGCTATTGAGGAAATGAAGATCAATGGAATGTCAAAAGCGTTATACACCTTCGCTCTTTACAAGAACCTAAGAACAGAAATAAGCTACAAGGGATTGGATAAAAAACAATGGCTAATGAGGTCGGATCTATTTGAAGACTATGTAGAATCTTTGTTACGAATTGAAGATAGTATCGTTATAACAGACGAGTTAACAGGAAATATTAGAATAAAACGTATGAATAAGGTAACTAAATCAATAAACAGAGGTTGTTGATTTATAGTTCTAGTAATACGAGAACGCAATAAGCCCACTACTTGTTAAAGTAGTGGGCTTTTTCTTGGCTATATTTCAATGTCGGCGGTAATGGTTGTATTTGTGTAGGTAGTTGGCAGGGAAACACACACATACCTCCCCTGACCCGCATAGGTGGATTCAATCCCACCACCTACTGAATCTAGTTCAACATCGATTCCCAGTGCAGGAACATAGCTAGAAGAGGGTGATGAATAAGGGGTCGTCATGGTTATATAATCTGATAAAGTAGTTCCACTATAATCAATATATCTTATTGCGATTACTAATGATGCTTTTTCATATAAATTATTCCCTTCATTATTTGTGTTCCCCTTTAAACCTATTCGTAACATCGTTGCTCCCTGTGTAGGAATCTTCCAATAATCCCGACTACCCTCCGTCTGTTTTTGTCCAAGCCAAAAGGTATTTCTTCTGAGAAATATTTTAACTGGATTCTGTAAGTTAACTATAGGGGTTACATTATCACCAATACAGTTTGATAATTGCACTGAGCCATTAGTCCCTACAATATTTACAAAACTGGTAACGTTAGATAACTCCGAGTAAGAACAACCCTCTATGTTCGTAGTAAACACATAACTTGAATTCATAGTAATGGGACTGGAAAACAATTTTGTGAATGTACAGTTTACTATGTCAACGTTATTATTGCCTGTAAGTATCCCCGCTGTAGTAGTGCTCTGTGAATAAACAGAATTAGTTCTTAACCCATTAAATACACAGTCAGATATCCTTATTCTCCCACCTAATCCAGTAGGTGAAGCGATACAATAATTCTTCTGGTTCCTGAAGCTACAATCATGTACCTGTAGATCAATATTATTGGCTCGAATATGAATGGAATGCTCAATGGTTCCATATTGAACGTTGGTAATAAATTGACAATTCCCTATACTTATGTTCTGAGATCCGTTAGACCCTTCTTGAAATATAATATCGGAATATCTACCATACTCAAAATGACAATTATTAATCTGTATATCATTTGAGATACCCACGTTAATCCCATAATTCATACTATAAAATAAATTATTGGATATTATGTGATTTTGTCCTGATAAGGAGATACCCATTAAACCTTGATCTATAATGCAGTTTGATAAAATAGTATCACTACCTCCTACCCGAACCCCAATACCACAACTAGTAATAAACATATCACGACACTGTGCGCCAGATACTTGCATATCTACTACAGGTCCAGTAGTGTCACCGCCATAGGTGTGTATATTACAAATGACCACAGGTAGACCACCAGGATCCTCTGTCAATATATTCGATGGAATCCCAAAACCCAGCTTAAAAGTAGCCCTACCTGTATTAGAGGGTAATCCTGCGGTAATCCTTGTTACGCCATCACCACTACCAATAAGCATTTGTCCTTTACGGACATATACCGTTCCCGCGATTAAGTAATCTCCTGGCGGAATGATCACCTTACGTCTCATGGACAAATCAGTATTTCCATGGTGTACCGTATCCGCTTTCGTCGCTAGGTTGAAAGCACGGGTACTATCCATAACTCCAGTAGAATCAGCACCAAAATCCGTAACCGTAACCTCTTCGTATAACTTCTGCTCAACCGTTCTGGATACTGTAGAACCCTCCTGTCTGAATCCAATAGAATCCGCACTAAGGATACCTTCTGCATGGTCCATGAAGAATTCAACATCAGGAACGGTTAGAAGCACTAAACCAGATTGGTTCTTTACGGTAAGAGAGTACCTTGTCTCAAAAATATATACATTAGAGGGGACTCCTTCTCTGACTATCACCCCCCTGGATGTCCTTATGGGTTGAGTAACGGGTGACAATCTCCCAAAACTAGCGTCTACCCGTACAGAGCTATAGGGATTCCCTCCTACTCCTTGAGAAGTAGGAGGGAATCTTGTCTCATTCCAATAAACAAGAATGGGATTCTCTTCTGGATTCTTCCCAGAAACACCAATATAGATATATCCAGACTCTAATAGACTTCCATCTATATCTCTTAGTTGTGGATAAGGAAGATGGACCGGTATCATTTTTTCTTTTCCATTTCATCTACTCGACGTCGTAGGGCTTGGACTTCAAGTACCAACACGGCAATCAATCCATTCGCGTCAATGCCTTTGATTCCTCCTCCTCCCGCTGAAACTACCGCCCCAGGAACTACCGTTTCTACCTCTTGTGCAATAAACCCACTATGTAACATAGTGTCCTTTCCCTCTGCATCTATCCATCGATAGTTCACGGGATGCAACCCCATAACAGCAATAGATTCATACGACAAAGGTGCCACGTCTTTCTTCAAGTTCCGGTCGGACGCCACACACCCAGTAATCGCTCCACTGGCGTTCGTAGTAAGTCCCGTGGCACAAGATAGCACTGTCCCTTGGCTCAACGACCCTGACACGCTGAGACTGCCTGGTATCGTTACCGCAGGGGTTCCGCCATACAAGCCCGTTGCAGTAATGGCATCCGCCAATCGAAGCTCATTACTTGCGGTAGCGCTACTTCCAATCGTGTTATAGCCAATAATAATATTGGAACCTCCCGTCGTAGTGGCTCCTGTTCCTCCGTTATATCCCGCACCATATCCTAGATAAATATTATTATTACCAGTGGAATTACTAGACCCACTTCGATAGCCTAGTGCTGTGCTGTTGGTGGTATTGGCTCCATTAATTCCGCTCAGTGCGTAATAACCTACCCCTACGTTACTACTTCCCGTAGTCAAGTAGGTTAAGGTCTTGGTTCCAATACCCACATTACCCGTTCCTGAATTAAGGTTACTTAGCGTACTCCAACCAATACCCACATTATCTGTTGCTGAATACATATTGTTCAATGCCACACTGCCTATCCCTACGTTGTAGCTACCTGGCCCCGTGGAATTCATCACGCTATACCCAACGGCTACATTGTCATGTCCGGTTCCCGCGCTAGCAATGGTCCCGGACCCAATAGCCACATTATTGGAACTTGTGGTGGCGTTTGTGAGAGCACCATTTCCTACCGCTACGTTATTACCGCCGGTTGTCAACGCATTCCCTGCCACGTTTCCTATCGCAACATTACTCCCCCCACTGGTCAATACCGTCAACGCCCCACTCCCCATCGCCGTATTGTTGATCCCCGTGGTCATAAGAGCTAATGCCCCATCGCCTAACGCCGCATTGTGATAACCCGTGGTCACTACGTTCATCGCGTGATACCCCACTCCCGTGTTGTATCGTCCATTGTTCGCTCCCCCCACTTGATTTAAATGAGTGGACATTCCAGAGTCTCCTATGGACTCGTTGTAGGTTGCCGATTCTTGCCATAGTGCATTCACTCCGCCTACCTGAAAAGGACTAGTAGTTCCTGTAGTTCCCGCATTAATAGAGGTAGAAGTAAGCATCCCCGTAGAAGGATTGTAGGTTAGTTTTGTAGAGGATACTTTCGCAGGATTCGCACCAGATGCCGTTTGTACAATGGGATAATAGGTAGCATTTGTACTCGTATCATCCGTGGTAGATAGCGTAGCCGCTCCCGAAGCCGTAGTAGCCGTATCCGCATTCCCTACCAACGCTCCAGTAAAGGTAGTGGTAGAAAGATTATGTGTAGAAGGGTTATAACTCAACGATGAATTTAGATTGAATGCTTGGCTACCATTGGTCGTACTGGAAAACAAAGGAAGGTAATAAGTAGCATTGTTGGCCACGGAGACTGTTTGGGCATTGCTTGCCGTCGTAGAGGTAACGGCGTTCCCAGTGGTGGATTGATTTAAGGTGGGGATATCCCCCCCCGAGAGTGAACTCAAAGTGGTATGCGTGCCATCACTCCGAAGATACTTTCCTGCAATTTGTGTTCCTGATAGCGCATCTAATGCAGATAGAGCCGTATTCTGTCCCGTGCCACCATTTGCGATGGATAGAACCCCAGTAAGTAATGGACTAATCGCAGTGGACCCATCAAAATTGATTGGGGTAGCCGTAAGTCCCGTAGTCCCACCTATTCCAATTCCTCTTGGAGTAGCGAGTGCCGTAGCCGTACTCGCGTTCCCAGTAAGAGATCCCGAAGCTGACCCTATATTCGGATTAATTAAGGTGGGAGTATTAGATAGCACTACCGTACCCGTCCCTGTGGTTCCCAGACTTCCTATTGAAACGCCTCCACTTCCAGAACTAGCTGCTGGGGATATGGCGTTTCCATTAGGAGGAGAAAGATTCCCTGACTGAGCAGGTTTTACCACTAACAATCCTACAGATAATATTATTATATAAAAAATAAGCAAGAAGGGCATAAGCAGGTACCTTTAAGATAGAGAAACTAGAATCGTTCGTGTCCCTGATTGATTCACTGGGGCAGAAGACGTGCCTGAACGAATCTTGAGAAATGCCATCATTGAAAAGGCAGAAGGATCAAGAATTAGGTATTGTCCAGGAGTGGTAATATTCACTGTATATTCATTTCCTGCGCCATCATAAACGTTTCCCCAAGTATTCATATCCATCGAAGATTGGAAAGTTAGGTTCGCAGTAGTCCAGGAAGAAGGAATTAAGAGTGCCCCCATCCTAAGCAATCCAAAGGAAAGACCATCCGACAAGGAAGTACCTGATAAAATCTGTGAGGGTAGAACTATCATAGAATCTCTTACCGAGAATCTACGGAGAAGAGGGTCAGGAGGTATATAGGTAAAAGGCATAAGTGGTCTCTATTTTTCTATCCAGCGTTGTATAAAGGGGAGTGAAAATATACCAAATATTACTGTAGTAATTGATCCAATAATAGCAATCCATTTCATTTCTTTATATCTATGAGAAGTGGTAGAAGTCCTTAATGTATTCCGTATTCCTTTCACTTCTTCTTGTAATCTTGTTAGTTCTACCCCTATATTCTTATTGTCTCCACGTAGTCTGGATACCTCTTCCCCTAGAGAAGAAGTAATAACTTCTAACCGAGTTGCCAAAGTAGATAATTGATCTAATTTTGACAATCCCTTTGACATTTCATTTAACATGATTTCCACCTTCGCAATAGCTAATGATAAAAACTGGTGGGAATCACAATGAGTAGCGCAAATAGAATGGGTGTCTACAGAGCGGTCTTTCTCCTCTTTATCCTCTAAGGATGGAAGAGGTTGTATTTGGATGGTACGCCGAACAGGTTGCATCATTGCATCTCTAGGTAGAGGCAAAGAGTCCTGGTTTCGATGAACTCCCTGCAAGGATTGTGGATGATAAATTCATCGGTGCCCCCGTGAAACCCCTAGCTTTAGCCATGGGGAGGAAAGGGGGCGGTTTTTCTTGGTTGACATTGTTGTGTTTTCTTTCTATACTTGAAACATGAAACTAGTAGCCAACATCAAGTTGAAGCCGACTCAAGACCAAGAGGCATTGCTTCGCACCACGCTTGAGCGAACAAACGAAGCCTGTAACTGGCTTTCTGAGAAGGCGTTCGCGGTAAAGACTACCCGCCAGTTCGACATGCACAAGCTGTTTTATGCCGAACTTCGCTCGCGCTTCGAGCTTACCGCTCAGGTAGCCGTGCGCTGCATTGCAAAGGTTTCCGATTCCTACAAGACCGGCAAAGATACGCAGCGCGAATTCCGCACCCATGCTGCTCAGCCCTACGACGACCGTATCTTTCGCTTTGTGGCAGAGGACACGGTTTCTATCTGGCTGCTCGGTGGAAGGGCGAAAATCCCGTTCGTTTGCGGCGACCATCAGCGCAAGTTGCTTGAGCATCGTAAGGGCGAGGTCGACCTCATGCTCGTGCGTGGGAACTGGTACATCGCTTGCGTGTGTGACTTTGAAGATCCCGGCTTGCTTCCCTCGGTGGGCGTGCTTGGCGTGGACCTGGGTATCGTGAATATCGCCACGGACAGTCTGGGCAATGAGTACTCTGGAGCGAAGGTAGAAGCGTACCGAGAGCATGCGGTCAAGCGTCGTACCATCCTTCAGAAAGTGGGAACCAAGGCCGCCAAGCGTCGTTTGCGCAAGTTGAGTGGCAGGCAAAGCCGGTTCCAGAAGCATGAGAATCACGTTATTTCCAAGAGCATCGTATCCACTGCGGAACGCTCCGGGCTTGGCATTAAGTTGGAAGACTTGACGCACATAAGAAGCCAGGTTAAGGCCAGAAAAGAGCAGAGGAAACGTTTGCACAACTGGGCGTTCAGCCAGCTTCGCGCCTTCGTGCAATACAAGGCCAAGCGAGCTGGGATTCCGTGCGAAGTCGTTGACCCGAGAAACACCAGCCGCGAGTGCGCGGAATGCGGGCACATAGACAAGCGCAATCGGAAAAGCCAGTCTGAGTTTAGGTGTCTTGCCTGCGGACACGAAGCAAACGCAGATAAGAACGCCGCTAGAAACATTTCTAGCAGGGGCGCTATAACTCGTCCTTTGTTCGCACATCAGCGTGTTCCTGGTGTAGTGGAAAGCTCCCGGCTTTAGCCGTGGGGAACAGTTACGGTTGGGATCATACCATACTATCTCCACTCATTCCTTTACGGGCATTCGATCCATAAGGTACCGTAGTACCCCTTGTATTATACCATTATATCTTCCAGGAAGAAGGGGCAACACCTCCGAAGTAAGTAACCAACCAATCAAACCTACTATCATATCAGGATTTTTCGTAAAGTATTCAATCAATGTATTCATGATAATTCCTATGTTATATTAGTGGCAAGAGAGATTACTCTTCGAACCCAACCTACTCCATATCTTAACCATCCTTCCGTTCTTGTATATTGCATAATCCGACGGGTTAGATAATCTGATCCTACCTCTTTCCCTGCTATTTTTGCCTTCCTAAGAGTCTCTGGTCCTATCAATCCATCTTGTGTGCTCTCTAATACCCTTTGAAGAAGAATGATAGCAGAATGTACTCCTTGATTTACCGCTGCATCAAATACATAACCATCTAATGGTGTAGGAAGATCATTACACCTACATTTCATCCAATAATCACGGTAATATATTTCCTTTGCCCTATCTAAAGTAATATCCTTAATATTCTCTTTTGGATAAGACCTCTTTGAAATTCCATATTTTGTTTCTCCTCCTGGATCTTGCGAATCAAATACATATCCACCTTCTACACTAATAACTTTAGAGAAGAATAATTCAAAAGTGTTCATTAACGTCTCCATTAAATACTTGCAAGATTATGAAGCCATCCCGCTGCAATCTTTGACCAAGTAGTGAGGTTTCCTACTCTAGTAGGCTGACTCCTATTTATATAAGTACCTAACCCTAATTGTCCTAAATCTCCTCTTCCCCAGGAATATAACTTACCCCCTGCAATTCCTATACTATGATACCATCCCGCTTCCGCGTTACTCCAATTACTTAATGATCCAACCCTAATTGGATTGACATACTGATAACGATTCCCTACGCCTAATTGACCAAAGAAATTTGCTCCCCACGAATATAACTTACCTCCTGCAATTCCTAACGAATGGGTTCTACCACAAGAAACAGAAGTCCAGCTATTCAACCCGCCTACTAGGGTAGGAAAACTCCTACTAACTACGTCTCCTACCCCTAGTTGTCCTGAATAGTTCTTTCCACATGAATATAGTTTTCCACCAATAACACCAATACTATGATATGACCCCGTTCTACAGAGTGCCCATAATGCGGAGGCTCCTACTCTGCTTGGAGAAGACCTATGGGTTATATCTCCTAGCCCCAGTTGTCCATAACTATTATTTCCCCAGGCATATAATTTCCCAACAGAAATAGCTACCGTACTGGTACTCCCTGTTCTTATTCCATCCCAACTAGAGGAACTGCCAACCATCGTAGGAGAATAAACCATAGTAGTATGATTTAGTCCTAATTGACCAAAAGTGTTATCTCCCCAAGTATAAATTCTACCTGCACTAATCCCTGCACTATGATTTTCTCCTGCTCTAACAATAGACCAGTTCGTTTTATTCCCTACTACGGTAGGATAATGTCTTGAGTAGTGATCGCCTAATCCTAACTTCCCCGAACTCCCATTCCCCCAAGCATAAATCTTCCCATTATTAATAGAAAAGGAACTGCTCCTACCCGCAGAAAGTTGAGTAGATCCACTTATAGGGATAATTACAACAGGACTGGGCATTGTGTTATAAGAAGGAACACCTAATTGTTTATAGGTATTTCTCCCCCAAGAGAAAACAGATCCCGCAGGATAGGTATAAGCGGAAACTACTCTACGCATTAATAGTGCTTGATGTATTGACCCCATAATTATATTACCTTAGTCGTAATGATTAATAAACTGAGATCTAACTTGATTCTATCCATAGGAATATCCCAATCTCCATATTTCTCCTGTCGATACAATCGAACGGATCGATACCATGGCGTAGTATCTCCTGGTAATGCCCATAGATAATAAGGAAGAATAGGAACAATGATCCAGGTAGGAATTCCCATTGCCCCTGAAAGATGAGCGATTGAGGTACAAGAGGTAATTACCAAGTCTAAAGACGAAATTACCTTCCTAGTATCTTCCCAGGTAGCTAATGAAGGAACTTGTATATGATAAGGTATATCCCTAATACCTTTCTGAAGATTTACTAATTGACAATCTTTCAGATTGAATAAAGGAGAAGGATCAAACCTTCTATGTAGATCATGTTGGAAATCTTGATTTCCAGCCCATCGAATACCTACTCTAAACTGTTTAGAAGGTTTCTTTCTATCTATAGAAATATATGAATTTCCTTCTACTTCTTTATATTCTATTCCAAAAGAAGGAATACTTCGCATGCTAGGAAGATAATAATCATGGTAGCAGCCTCCTATAGCTTCATGCACAATAAAGGCATCTACTCCAGAAACTACATGAAGTATTTCTGCTAGTTCAGGAGAACCCGAAACTACCACTGTCTCTGCGCCCCGATTCTTTAGCGTATTTGCGTATCGAACGCCATAGATCTGGTCTCCTAGCCCACCTTCTAGGAATAAAATTACTGTCTTTCCTGCAAGGGGTTGACCCGTCCATAAAGGCATCGTACTAGGACATTTATTTCCGAATACTCCTTCCTCATAACCACGATTCATTGCTTTCATCCCTTCTAATAACTTTCCTTGTCGTAATAAATACCATCCACGATTAAATTGTGCCCTATCATCCTCTGGATCAGCGTATTCCGCTAACTGTTCCCCTAATTTGAAATCACCACGGATTCCCGCCTCTAATTGTAAATCCATAGGCGTCTTTTCCAAAATGGGATCAGGACCATTCCAAAACTCTCCATGTTGATAGAAGTTGAATAACTTCTCTCCTAGTATGGCCCTTACGTTATATACCTCTTTATTTATAGTAGGACGAACATAATGTAAAGACGGGATTCCCCATACCTCCTCATCCTTCTCAGGAACAGGATTACTTAGTCCTACAAAAGTATGAGAAAA
>Ga0268284_1000566_pt1 | contig 23738 bp, 25 predicted proteins | sample saktaG_14_FD_190137 | JGI IMG/M metagenome (GOLD analysis project Ga0268284, IMG submission 190137) | Saline water microbial communities from Sakinaw Lake, British Columbia, Canada - sak_2013_06_06_40m | ecosystem: Environmental > Aquatic > Non-marine Saline and Alkaline > Saline ...
TCGAACTTTCCTGGTCATTCATCTCTCCTGCTCCTTGCCTTTAAAATTTTTTTAACTATAAACAAGCTTTATAAATTGATATTACTTCTTCTAAAGATAATTTATAGGGATCTGAATATTTAAAAAGTGAACCCATGGTATCCATCGAATTTTTGGCTAATATTTCTGCCTCTTCTTTTCTAATACCAAAATTACTAAGTTTAAGGTCATCCATACCAATATTCTTAATAAGTTTTTTTAGAGCAGTAATAAAAGAAAATGCTTTTTCTTTTTCAGGAAGAAGATCAATATTTTTTCCCATTGCTTTTGCTAAATCTACAAATCTATCAGGGCGTTTTTCTGCCATAAAGGAAAAATATGCTATCGATAATGCAATTAAACCTGCTCCATGAGGCAGCTCCGGATGAAAAGCACTAAGGGCATGCTGCATAGAATGGTGAGAGACACAGGAAGACAAAGACTCAACTATTCCTGATTCTGTACTAGCCCAGGCAACAGCTGAACGTGCTTCCAAGTTTTTACCTTCATGAATAGCTATAGGAAGATATTTTGTGATAAGACTTACTGCTTCTAAAGCATACATGTCGCTTGCCGGTTGATTCTTTATAGATAGATATCCTTCTACAGAATGGAAAAAAGCATCCATCCCTTGATAAGCAGTAAAATCTGGAGGGATACTTAACATCAGCTCAGGATCTACTATAGCTAAAGTTGGTAAGCTATAATCACCGCCAAAGCCAATTTTTTCATTGGTCTCTGTTTTGGTGATAACTGTCCAGGGATCGGTTTCGGTACCTGTCCCGGCGGTAGTGGGAATGGCGACTATCGGTAAAGCTCCTTTTTCTACTTCTTTGCCCTTACCGCTGCCTCCGCTTATATAATCCCAATATTCTCCTGGATTTTTAGCCATAATGGCAATACTTTTTGCCGAATCAATAGAACTTCCACCCCCCAAACCAATAACGAAATCACAGTTATTATCTTTAGCCATTTTAGCTCCTTCAGCTACATGCTCTGATATAGGATTAGGAAGAATTTTATCGAACAGGGCGGTTTGAACTCCATTTTCTTTTAAATATCCCCTGACCCGGTCAAGATAACCATATTTTTTCATTGAATTTCCAGAACTGATAACCACAAGAGCTTTTTTACCCGGTAAATATGGTGTAGTAGAGAGTATATTTAGTTCACCTGCTCCAAATATAATCCGAGTTGGCATGTAATAATTAAATTTTAATTTCATTTATTCTCCTCCTTATATTATTTTTATAAGTTTGTTAGTAATTAATATTTTAAAAACGTGAAAGATCAACATCTTTTGGTAAATTCAGTATAAAACCCTCTAATAATTCAATTAATTGTTCAATATCTCTTAAATGGCAGCTTTCCATGGGGGTGTGTGTATATCTTACTGGAAATCCCACCTCTATCGAGGGAATTCCTTTATTCTCGAGTTGCAAAAAAGAAGCATCGGTCAGGCCTCCGTAAAACACATTCCTCTGTACTTGAATGTCTGCTTTATTTGAAGCTTTTTCAAATAAATTTAGTAATTTTGGATTAGGTATAACACCTCCCAGGGTGCCCCTGCCGTGAAAACTATAGGTGTTAATCACCGGCCCTCCTCCAAGCCTCACATCTGTTTTATCAAGATCGGGTGTATCACAAGATACCGCTACATCTATAGCTATAGCAAAATCAGGGTTTATTGCCCGGGCAGCAGGCAGTACTCCCCTTAAATTATATTCCTCCTGCACTGAACCTACCAGATAAACTTCCGGAGAATATTCCTTATTTAAAAGTCTTTCCATAAGGCAAAGCAGAACCAGGCAGCCTCCCCGGTTATCAATAGCAGGGGAAAAAACAATAGGACCGTTTCGAACAAAATCTCTGGCGTAAGTAATTGAACTACCCACATTAACCCCTAAAGAGAGGACTTCTTGAGGGCTGGAACAGCCTATATCGATATACAGTTCCTCGATGGGTATTACCTTATATCTTTCACTGACAGCGGTAAGGTGGTGGGATTTACTCCCGACAATTCCTTCGATAAAATTACCTTTCTCTGCTCTCACCAGCACTTTACAGCCTAACAGTATCTTTTCGGGGATGCCCCCAATTTTCTCTACTTTCAGAAAACCATTGGAGCTGATTTTACGTACAATCATTCCCACTTCGTCCATATGAGCTATTATCATAATTTTTGGTCCCTTAGAAGAGGCTCCAAAACTGGTTACGACATTCCCCAGTGAATCGACCTCTGCTTTAATTCCGTATGCCTTTGATTTTTCATACATATATTTAATCATCGGCTCTTCAAAACCGGAAGGGCTGGGAATAGCGGTTAATTCTCTAAGTTGATCTTCTAATCTTTTAAATTTATTCATAATTAATTTCCTCAATTTTTATTTATTTATAAAATTTTATCTTTTAGAAATGGCTACCAAGTTGTGGGATACTTTAGATGTTGCTCGATACAGCTCTTTATAAAGCTTAAAATATTCATCATACAGAGAACTATTTTTCTCTATAGGAGTTATTTTTTTCTCCCATTTAACCCAATTCAAAATATCCTCCAATGATTTATTATGTCCAATGCCCAAGCCTGCTAAAAAAGCATCACCATAACAAGCCCCTAAAGTTATTTTGGGAATTAACTGATCTAATTTTGTAACATCACTTACAATCTGTAATAAGACCGCACTGTTGGTTCCTCCCCCGATAGCTACCGCTCTTCTTACCGGAAGACCCGCTTTCTCTATGTTCTCTATATTATCTCTAATACCATAGGCTATTGCTTCTAAAATTGCCCTGAAGATATGTCCCTTTTTATGGAACAGGCTTAATCCGGCTAACGCTCCTCGGGCATTAGGGTCATTTACCGGCGTCCTTTCTCCGCTAAAATAGGGTAAGAGTAAAAGCCCCTCAGACCCCGGAGGAATTTCCTCAGCTAATCTATCTAATAACTTATATGAACAACCGCCCAATAGATCACTAAACCAGGACATTATTGCCCCCGAAGTAGACATACCAGCGGCAATTGCATACTGCTCTGGTTGTAAAAATATAGTAGGCCATATATTTCTGTCCGCTTTAGTAAACTTATCAGTTATCTCAATAAAGAAGGAACTGGTCCCGTACATTATCATCAAGTCACCGCTTTCTACCACTCCTGAACTTATGGCTTCTGACGCTGCATCTGATGTGCCGGCAATGACTTTTGTGCCCTCTTCCAATCCTGTTTCTTTAGCAGCTTCTCCGGTAATCTCACCAACTATGTCGGTAGTCCAAGTTATTTCGGGTAACAAACCGAGGGGAGCATCTGGCCAAAGAGCGTCTGTCCATTCTTTTTTCCTGCAATCAAAAAAGGGATTAAAGGTGCTTGCCGTATAATAATCTATTACCGAACGGCCGGTCAAACGGTAGACTAAATAAGTTGTGGCGGTAACGATCTTGGCTGTCTTCTTAAAGAGCTCTGGTTCATTCTTCATAAACCACAATATCTTCGGACCGGCAGCTTGAGAGGATAGAAGAATTCCATTATATTCCAAAAGTTTATCTTCGCCGATTCTTTCAGTCATCTCAGAGATCTCTTTCTCGGCTCGATTATCTATTCCGTACAAAATGGCGTTCCGAAGCGGCTCTCCCTTGCCATTCAAAGGCAGCATAGTTGGAGCAATAGCACTACAACCCACCGCGGAAATAGACCCACTATCGATACCAGTCTTTTGGAGAAGGTCTCTGGTTAAAAATACAAAATCATTCCACCAGGAAAAAGCATTATGTTCGGCGTAACCAGCCTTAGGAATAATCAGATTATGAGTACAGCGAGAATCTCCCAATACTACACCATCTTTAGTTACAATAACTCCTTTTGACCCATGGGTGCCTATATCAATACCTAAGGTACAACCTTCATGCATAATCATCCTCTTATAAAATTAAGTTTTAATGAGCTTGAAAATAAGCACTTTTAACAAATAGATAATTAGTTATGAAGAATTTTCATTCCTTCAAATTTTTTCTAAGCAAACTTACTTTTTGCATAAGCTTTTTTACGCGCTCCTGGCTGACCGGATTCCAGGTGATTCCATCAACCTTAAAAGCTGTTCCTATAATAGCACCATCAACTTCTTTTAAAATATCTTCTACAGTATCAGAAGTAACTCCCGTATTAGCCAAAACCGGCACCTCGCCTGCATTCTCTTTAATCTCTTTAAAGAGGTTCATTTTGGCAACTATTCCTGTAACCGGACCAGAGACCAAATCCTGAATTATGCCTTTTACAATCGCTTCTATTCCCCCAATATCATCGTACAGATAGTTCCCCGGTAAAGGTAAAAGGTGTACCATCCCGATAATCGGTTTTTCCACTCCAAAGATATTTTCTAATACGTTTGCCACAATATAATCCTTCTCGTATTAATTTAACTATATTTCTACTATTCACAAAATAATCTTAATTGACAGCCCAAACTCTTTGTTTAAATCTACAATCTGTAAATCTTTCTCTGGCGTTCCTTTTTTAAATAATAAAATAAAACTGGCTCTTGTAGACAGTGGATAAGGAAGCCAATGCCACACCCTTGGTTTAAAGTTAAATCCCTTTGAACCATCAACAAAGAAAGCCTTGATTGATTTTGGATCAGGTAGATTGGAGGAAACAGAATTATTTTCCGGTAAAGCCACCACTATCACTGACTGACCCAATACGGGTATCATAGCTTCCGAAGTATTTATATGACATTCCAAATTATTACATAAGAAAGGGCGCTGGGACTTTACATTAAGCCAACAAAACTGACTGGCCCCTTTATCTACTTTTAACTCATCAATTCCACACCAAAGGTCAAGTTCATCGTTAGAAAAATCCGGTTTGGTATGAGGTACGTCTATTACCTCACCATAAGGCTTAAAAGATTCCCCGGTCAACTCTTCTATTTTAATCTCAACTAATTTCATCTTCCCTCCTTTTTAAATAATCATCATTTATTAGAATTGGAAATATGTGTACTCATTGTATAGGCACTGTCCCTTAACCTTGAATAAGTGCATTCATACTGGTCTATAAAAAACTTATATTTTTTATGATTGTCCATATTCGGAACGACTGTCTCTTTAAATTTTACCATCTTATCTGCTGCTTCGGTAATACTATTGTATTTCCCAGCAGAAACGGCACCCAGTATCGCCGAACCTAATGCAGCTGCCTCTGAAGTAGTAGTCTTCTTGATGGGCAGTCCGGTTACATCAGCATAGATTTGAAGCCATAGTTTGCTCTGGGTAGTCCCTCCGCAAGCAATTATTTCACTAATTTCAAAATTGCTCTTTTTCATTACTCTTAAAATAATTTCTGTTCCATAAGCCACTGCTTCCATTATAGCCCTATATATATGTACCGGAGTATGTTTTAAAGAAAGCCCTCTAATAACCCCTCTACTATAAGGGTCAACATACGGTGTTCTATTCCCTTGCCAGTGTTCCAGAATAATTACTCCTTCCGAACCGGGGGGTAACTTTTCTGCTTGCTTATCCATATATTGATAGATACTCAGATTCTGCTTCGCTGCTTCCTCTTCTATCTTCTTATTGATAAAATTCATTTTAAACCACTTTAACACCGAACCGGTTGAAGTCTGACCACCTTCTATTATATAGGCATCATCAATTACTGCATCAGGATAGGTCCCAAAAAGACCCTTAACATGAAATCTTTTATCAGATATGCCAATTAAAAGATGGGAAGAACCGGTAATATAAGCTAGCTGCCCAGGCTTCAAGACATTTAAGCCGATAACCGCAATAAAGGCATCAGCTCCTCCTTGGGCAACCGGAATCCCCTCCGGTAAACCTGTTTTATCTGCAATTTCCTTCCTTAATCTTCCGGCAACTTCACCCAGCTTTAAGACTCTCTTGGGTAGTTTTTCAAATATATCTTCGAGTCCTATCTTTTTATAAAACCCTTTGGGAAATCCACCCTTCTCATTATCGTAATATTCTCTGACCGAAGTTGTGTTTATCCCCAGAGTCCATTCACCGGTCAGTTCAAAGGTAATCCAATCTGTATATTCAGCAATTACTTTTGATATTTTATAAATTTCCGGTTGATTCTTCTTGACCCATAAATTCTTACAGGGAAACCATTCTGCTGAAACTTTGCTGTATCCGTTATACCCTCTCGCCGGATCATCGATGGACTCGATAAATTTTGCTTCCTCAGATGATCTTACATCCATCCATATAATAGGATCCCGGGTAGGCTTGTTGTTTTCATCGAAGAAGACCACCGAACAGCAGGTTGCATCAAGACCGATTGCTATTACCTCCTTGGGATTAATTCCGGAAATACGGATGGCTTCCACAATAGATTTGATGAGAGCATCTCTCCATTCTTCCACTTTCTGTTCAGCCCAAGCAGGATGTTTGTAATATGTCTTATAAGGATGAGACCCGAATCCAAGTATATTTCCCTCAAGATCAAATACTCCTGTCCTGATACTTTCAGTTCCTGCATCAATCCCCAGTAAATATTCAGCCATATCTTTTAATCTCCATTTATTAATTTTTACTCTCTAAGTATTCATAAAAAGCTTTTATCAGTAACATGCCCGCAACTGCACCGGGATCTTCCTTGCCTATTGATTTTTCCCCGTACCAAACAGCCCTTCCATGTTTTGGAAGCATCTCTTTAGTAGCTTCAGCCCCATCTTTGGCTGCTTCATAAGCGTTTTTGAAGCCCTCTTTCAGGTCTCTCCCATCTTCAGAAGCTAATTTAAGAGCTTGAAAAGCGGGATATAGAGAATCGATAATTGTCTTTTCCTTCGGTCCGGTCTTTCCTCTCTCCATTATTCCTTCCACAAAAGCAGAAGCCATTAAAACAGAGTCAGATAAATCAACTTCGGTTTTGCCTTTAACGATTTTACCGGCTCTCATAAAACCGGTAGCCATAAGGGTACCCAGAGTAGAGGGAACAGTATCGGCTAAAGTCATACCAATTTTTATAAATACTCTTCCTATATCCTCTTCCTCCAGTACTGATATCATTTCGTAGACTTTGGAAAATCCGGTACTCATAGTAATCCCTAAATCTCCGTCACCGATCGCCGAATCCAGTTTAAATAAATTTTCTTTATTTTCAACCATTATATCTTTAATCTTGGCAAATAAGCCTTCTAAATCAGAAGAATTTAGTTTGTTCATATTATAAATCTCCCTAAATCAGTCTTTGTTCTTTAATATTATTTTTATTTTTTGGAAAATAAAAACTGATTTTTTGTTCTTCTCGTTTTATATAAAGCTTATACTCATGAAATTTACTTATCGTAATTATTAATTTCTCCATAAATTGCTAATATGTTTTCAATAGGAGTTCCCGGCTGTATTTCATGAGATGGAGCCAAAATCATACCGCCTCGCTCACCCCACAAATCAATAATTTTTCTTATTTCTGCCTTTATATCTTTAGGTTTTTTATCTATTAACAATTTTTGGACATCTATACCCCCATGAAAAGCAATACGATTTCCATAGAATCTATAGACTTTTTCTATATCCATATCTCTAGCAGAAGTCTGAACTACATCAAAAAGATCAATTCCTGCATCAATCATCATCGGAAGAACTTCATGTATGCTACCACAGCAATGCCAACCAAAAAGTATACCAAGGCTTTTTACATTATCAATTAATTTATTATAAAATGGTAATATATATTTCTTAAACAATAATGGTGAAAGCAATAAACCCTGATTACCAGCAACATCATCCCAAGTTCCATAATAATCAGCATATTTTCCAAAAGCGTTTAATTCTCTACGATTAAATTCTAAGCAAAATTCTCCAACTATTTTAGTTATATATTCAGCCATTTTACTATTAAAAGCTAAATCCATTAAAAAATTTTCCATTCCTCTTAAATAAATACATATCATAAAAAAACTACTCGTTTTTCCCATACATATAATTTCATCATTCTGAGCTTTTCCATCACCATGCTTATGTTTTTTAAAATAACTTTCTTTCATAGATCCAAAATCAATTAAATCTAATTTAGAAATTAATTTATCCTGATTTATTTCTTTAGGAGATTTATAATCTGCCCAAGGGGGATCAATATATATTTCATGAGTTACATTATGTTTTTCATCTTTTTGTAATATAGTATTTATACCAATAGTATAGAATAATTGTTCATCAGCAATATATGGTGCTGAAGGTTTTTTACCATTATATTCAGGTTTATATGTAGATAATTTATCTAGCTTTGAACCTGAAGAATAAAAATCTGCTCCAATTTTCTTTATTAATTCCTTATAAATCTGAATTTCATTATAATTTTCTTTATTAATCTTAAAATATTTAATTAAAATGTTAGATATATAATCTGATGCTCTATAGGTTTTGGGTAATCTGTCAACAGGTTTAAGATTGATAGCGTTTAAAATTCTTTCTCTTTTGTTCATATATAAATATTCCTTAGTTCTACTTTTTTGTAATAGTTTAGTTTTTCCAAAATTCTATTTTATAGTATATTACCCCCCTCCTGCTGTCAACTTTTTTGGGATTTGTTTGTGCCAAAAACTTGTGGGTATTTTTCCGTACCTCAAAAATTATGGAAATTAAATTCAGTTTAAGTGTAAGTAATGATAAGCAAATATTAACATGAAAACCTGAATAATTGTACGAATACAATCAAAATGATACGCTCCTATAATATTATTTTTTCATATTTAAATTACCGGATACTGATCAACTCCTTTAGCGTTTTTACTCAGATCCTGTCGGAGGGTACCTACCAAGATCGGTAGGAAGTAATGACGGTCATATTTATCCTTCTTGGGGAGATGCTAATATTTTTCCAGCTCTATCTTTTTGAGGAACATCTCCTGGTCTTCTTTTGGCCACCCCTGTCCCCGCTATCGTTGATGATCTTCTATCATATCTGGCCAGATTAAGTACCCCAGATGGGGACCAGCTCATCCTTCTTTTCTTGAAACGTTTGGCCAGTATTTTATCAATATTTCCTTCAATGGCTCCCATGGTATCGATAGGAAATCCTACTTTTTGGAGACGATCTATGGCATTGATTCCCTCCTGGTTAGTGATGAGATAGGTCATTAAGCCGGTTAATTTTTTGCTCTATTTTGGGATTTTCTTTTTTTCTTGTTCCAATGTAACAATAACTTGGGTCATTTTATCCTGCTTTAACAATAATCTGATCTCAAACTGTCCCTTTCTGTTACAAGAGAGGGTCTAGGTTAATTTTCGCCCTAAGTGAAAAGGACAAAGCTGATAGATAGACAGGGAAAAGTAATCTCTAGCCCCCTGTTTTTTCCAGGAAGCACCGTCTCTGCCTACTAGGATGAGTTTATGGTCATCTAGATGGAAATTTTCTTCTGCTAAGAGACTGGCTTTGGCCATGAACTCATCTCCCGGGCTAAGACTGGCATAAGCCCATCTGTATTTTAGTTTTTTGGCCTCAGATGTTCCGGAGGCATATCTTTTTTCTTTTCCCTTATGCAGGATGGCCAATTTCAATTTGGTCATCTCAGCACTTCATATGGCCTTAAAACAGCGAAACCTTTCTTCTAACCTACTTCTGCATTCAGACCGGGGAAGTCAATATGCCAACGAACTATACCAGCTGCTTCTGCTAAAAAATGGCATACTTTGTTCCATGAGTGGCAAAGGCAACTGCTGGGATAATGCCGTGATGGAGAGTTTCTATCGCACCTTAAAAGTAGAATCAATTTATCAAAGTAACTACCAAACGAGAAGACAGATCCAAAGAGACATTTTTGAATATATCGAAATCTTTTACAACAGAGAAAGATTATATTCCTCTATCGGTTATTGCAATCCGGAGGAATATGAGAAAATGATAAGGGTGTCTTAACTGGGTGTCCAGACTATCGAGGGAAGACTACAGTATCCATAAGTGTAGCTTACCCCCTTTTTTAAAAGGATACTTTGATGAGTATTTTAGGTAAGTCTACGCTTTTTTAATTATGGGACAAGTTTTCTTAGTACCCCACTAAATTTTACACTTAAAGGTACTCTCGATTTATTTGAAAATTGATTGAACGCTTATATTCTAAATGTATCCTTTTTCTCTTGACTGTTCATCCGTCTGCTATTCTTAGATAGACTCTGGAGGCTACAATTGCTACTATAGCTATATATATATATGCATAATAATGTTTTAACTATCCTGATTTATTAATATTATTATATTATTTGTACGACTACTTTTTCTAATGGCTTAATAATTTTCTAGTATTTTCTATGATTCCCCAGTGAGGATAACTGGCGATGATCCCTTCTTATAGCAAAGAAAGAAGATATTCATCGGTAATCTTTTCTATGAACTCTGATTATTGCAAAAAGCCATTTATTTGAGCCATACTGCTTACTTTAGAGTCTATTCATCGTGATTACCATCATTATATACCTATTTTGATTCTTGGCTCTGGTTAGTCAAATGTATTGACTGTCAGGAAGTTATTTCAGGTTTATCTTGTGTTGGATAAGACCGAAATAACAAAAATATGTAAAAAATGTAGGTTGGATTAAAAAGTTGATTTGTTCCACTACAACAAGTTCTTTATAAAGCAAAAAATCACAGCAGCATACAAAAATAATAATGGCTTAGAGAGCTATCAATCCGAACTATAAAAATATCTTAATCATTTGATTAAGCTCTTTGACGAATCCTTGATAGTAAAATCATAATTATCGATTCCCATGCCTTCACAGGCGTGGTACATTTAAAACTCAAGCCGTGCTTGTACTGTTTCTTCTTTAGCCTGGGATTGAACGTATTTTTGAATTACTTCTTCATTGATTCCTATGGTTGAGACAAAATACCCTTTGTCCCAAATGCCTTTTTTGGTCCCAATATTCCTTCTCCAAGAAGGTAAACTTTCTGCTTAGAGATCTGCGGGTATTTTTCTTGATCGTTTCTACAGTTTTGCTCACAGCATATTTTGTGGGAATGACCATGTATAAATGAACATGATCTTGTTTGATTCCTATCTCTATATACTCCCAGTTAGGATAAAGCTTTCTGGTATCGGATTATCCAGACGATATGATATTGGGTTTTGTATACGATATGGACTGATTTGTATAATAGTTCATACCTTCTATTCTATCAAAGAACGACCAGAAGAAACCGGAAATATGCTCTCATCTCCACCTTTACAGGTGGGGAGTTATTGCTGGATTAAAATTGACTATAATCATCGTCTTAAAAATATTATCTGATATATTCCGGTTTCTCTTTATACTTTTATATTATTTTCTAATTTTTTTTACCTTATCCATAAATGCACTCACCCTATTTTCATCTACATGATTTTCAAATACTCCATTATGTTTAAAGTAAGTACCAACGACCGCACCATCAGCAATGTTAAGCTGTTCTTCTAAATTCTCAAGTCGTACTCCGGTATTTGCAAAAACTACTGTGTTAGGGACAGCCTCTTTAGTTTGCTTTAAAATCTGAATATTAACCTGTTCACCTGCAGTTAATCCTGATACACATAATGCATCCGGTTTAGTATTAAAAACTGTTGATTTAGCAATATCTATGATAGTACGAGTTGCTAAATAAGTTGCTCCTTCGGGTACAATGTTAAATAATAATTTAATATTTTCACCACCGATAGCATATTGGTGACGTACGGTCGTTCCACAGTCGGTATTCCACAAACCAAAATCACTAGCATATACACCAGTAAATATCTCTCGAACAAATTTCGCTCCTGTAGCTACTGCTAAATCAAGTGAGGCGATGGGATCCCATAGTACATTTACCCCAAATGGTACCTTAATATCAGACAGTAATTCTCCAATAACACGAGCCATTGAGGCTACTGAAACAGTTTCTACACGTGTTTGGTAAGGTAGACTAAACTCATTAGAAAACATTACGGCATCAACGCCACCATTCTGCAGTGCTTTTAAATCTTTGTATGCCCAATCAAGAACTTTCTTTATTCCTTCTTTCCTATCAAACTGTGGATCACCAGGTAATGCTCCCAAGTGACACATAGCTATAATGGGCTTTCTACAATTAAACATTTCTTCTATCCAATTCTTTGACATTTCACTCCTCCTCTTTCTTTGATTACCCGAATTTTGGTACTTTGTTTTATTTTTACCCAATTACTTATTTCGTTAATACTTTTAAACAAACCAATACCTACATCTGCCATAAATGCATCACCATAGCTTGCACCGATCTGCTGTTCGGGGATAACAAGCTCAATATTATTGATATCAGAAATGATCTTCATACATACAGGATTTTTTATTTCCCCCCTACAGTTAGGATACATTTGGGCTTTATTCCCTCTTTATTTATAACTTCCAGAGTATGCCGAATTCCAAAACCCACACTTTCTAAAATGGCACGGTAAAATCGCTACGTGTATGCTTTAAACTCAGCCCAAAAAGGATACCTTTGGCTTTAGGATCATGCAATGGAGTCCTCTCTCCTTCGAAATACGGCAATACAACGAGTCCATTTGCACCTACCAGACTTTCGACTACTAATTGAGCTAAGGCAGAATAACCTTCCAGCCCACCAGACTTTTCCTGCTTTATTTCAATTTGTGCTAATTGATCACGAAACCATGTAGTTAAACTAACCGATGTAGACATCCCACCTAAAAAAGCATATGTAGTGATAATAACGTAGATACCCACGGGCAAGCCCGTGGTATTCTGCCCTTCGGGTTAATAAATGTTTTTCCTATATCCTCTTCCTCCAGTACTGATATCATTTCGTAGACCTTGGAAAATCCGGTACTCATAGTAATCCCTAAATCTCCGTCACCAATCGCCGAATCCAGTTTAAATAAGTTTTCTTTATTTTCAACCATTATATCTTTAATCTTGGCAAATAAGCCTTCTAAATCAGAAGAATTTAGTTTATTCATATTATATAATCTCCATTTTATTCAAGTTCTGCTTGTACAAAGAAAGGAGTATCTGCTGACTTTTTTAATAACTTTTTTAGCTCATTGTCAAGCTTTAATAAGGAGATAGACATTCCGGCCATCTCCATAGAGGTGGCAAACTCACCGATATAAGGATGATATACAGTTATCTTCTTGTCTCTTAATATTTGTGCTACTTTTCTATATACTACGTACAGTTCCTCTTTGGGGGTAGCCCCCAATCCATTTACCAACACCGATACCTCGTCCCCCGATTTATAGGGTAGATCTTCTAAGATAGACTCCATTATTTTTTCTACTATCTCGTCGGCGGATTTTAGTTCCCCCTTCCCTATCCCTGGTTCTCCGTGAATACCGATGCCAATCTCCATCTGTCCTTCATCCATCTCAAAGGTAGGTTTCCCCATCTCCGGAAGAATACAGGGAGAGAGTCCAACTCCCATGGTGCGTACATTTGCACATACCTTTTCGGCAATCCTTTTTACTTCATCCAGAGAAGCCATCTCTTCAGCGCAAGCACCGGCTATTTTATAGACAAAGAATATTCCTGCAACTCCCCTTCTTTTATCTTCTTCCCCTTTGGGTGAGGAAGCTACATCTTCTCCGGCAACTACCTGCTCAACTCGGATATCTTCCATATCAGCCATTTCAGCAGCCATATCAAAATTCATTACATCTCCGCCATAATTTCCATAGATGTACAAGACTCCGCTCCCGCTATCAATTGCTTTAGTAACTTCTAACATCTGCTTTGCACTGGGAGAAGCGAACACATTTCCCACTGCACAGCCGTCTAACATCCCTTTTCCGACATAGCCTAAAAATAGGGGTAGATGCCCTGACCCTCCACCGGTGGAGAGCCCCACTTTGCCAGGTTTTCTACTATCTGAACGGACTAAACATCTTAAATTATTATTTACAGACTTAAGCTGCTCCGGGTGTGCTGCTAAGATCCCTTCGATCATCTCATTAACAAAATTCTTCGGGTCATTTATAATCTTTTTCATAAATACCTCCTTAATTCATTAATTAGTTTTTAATCTTTTTATCGATTTTTGTGATAGTTTAGCACTGTAAAAATTTATTACCATTACTAAAACTAATATCAAACCCCATATGACCTTCTTGAAAAAGGGGCTAAAAGATAGAATATTAAAACCGCTTTGAAGAACTTGCAAGGTAATAATCCCCATAATAAGTCCGGATATACTTCCAGACCCTCCGCTGGGATCGACCCCACCTAAAACACAAACAAGGATTGCCTGGAGCAAATATACAGAACCATACCCTTCCCTAATTGAATTGACTCTTGATATCATTATTATTGAAGCCAACCCAGCAAATAAGCCGCTCATCATATAGGTTTTGATTAAAATATTTTCGTTGCTTATACCGCTAAAACGGGCTGATATCGGATTAGATCCTAACATGTATACACTAAACCCAAAGGTAGTTTTATTTAAGATTAAAACAGCTGCTAAGGCACAAAAAATAAAAATAACCATAGGCACCGGTATTAAAAGGATAGTTCCACTCCCAATAAATAAGAATTTTTCAGGAAATCCTATAATACCATATCCTTTGGTGATAATAATCGCTATTCCTGAAAAGAGGCCCATCGTGCCCAAGGTGGCAAGAATCGCCGGAACCCCTACATAAGCTATCAATATTCCGTTTAAGAACCCGCATATTAAGGATACGGCAAGAGCTGATGCAATAGCTAAAATTATGGTGAATAACTCCTCATATCCACCTATTTGAGGAAAGGTAAATTTAGTTAAAATAAGTGCGGCAACTATACCCGCCAAGTTAGCAGTGGCAACAATTGATAAATCGATCCCCCCGGTCAACATGGCCAGCATTACAGCGATTGCCAATAAGCCAAATTCAGGAATTTGGCTAAACATCGATTGAAAATTTCTAATGGTTAAGAATTTACCCGGTAAAAATATCGATATTACTATAAAAACGCTGATCATTATGATAAATAAAGTTAATGTCTTTGAATGTTTTGAATATTTACCTAACAAATAGTACCTCCCCATTATAAATCATTATCTTCTAAAAACTATATTTCCAATACTCCTCTTGCTCTGATAAGAAGTAATGCTAACACTTATGATAATTATCAGTCCTACAAAGAAATTATGCCAATAAGAAGACAATCCCAACAGGATAAGGCTGTTATTTAATATAGTTACCATAGCCACGCCCATTATTGTCCCAACAATTGTCCCTGACCCACCGGTTATTCTAGTCCCTCCTAAAACTACCGCCGCAATTACACTAAGTTCGGTACCTACTATGTAGGTGGGATTACTATAACGGATCAGGGAAATATGCAGAACACCGGCAATGCCAGCCAAAAAGCCGACGTAGCAGTAAATAAAAAATTGAATCTTAGCCACATTAAAACCAGACCGTTCGGCAGCATTTATATCACCACCGATGGCGTAAATCCCTCTCCCCAACATGGTATATTTCAGAATAAGCCAGGTCAGTAGAGCGAGAACTATAAATATTATGATAAAGATAGAGAGCCCGTAATTTACCCCATTTGGTTTAGTCAGAATAAGTACATATTTTGCACCAAATGCTTTGAAACAATCTGGTAATTGAGCTGAATTGATAGCTTTAGTTCCTACAATAGTTAATAAAGCTCCGTGAAAAACGCTTGCCGTACCTAAGGTGGTAATAAGAGTTGGGATTTTAAATTGCGAAATGAGCAGGCCGTTAATCGCTCCCAGAGCAACTCCCACTAAACAGGAGATAAAAAATGCAAAAAATATATTATCTACTCCGCTGGCAATCAGAACATTAGCAGCAATATACTGTCCTGAAATTGCAATTGCGGTAAAAGATATATCTATCCCCCCTGAAAGTAAAACTATAAAGACTCCGATAGCCATTATCCCCATTCCCGCACTGCTCTTACTCAGATCAAATAAATTTTCCAGAGATAAAAAGGAAGAATTTCGAGAAGTAATAAAGACTGAGTAAATAATTATAACTAAAAATAAATATAACTCATTCTGTTTTAATAATTTTTGAATTCTAAAGCTTCTATTGTTTTTTACCATTAGATCAACCTAATTACTCTTTTTTGATAACATATCCAGCAATTTGGCCTCGGTCACCTCATTAATATTAACTTTTTTAATAATCTTGCCTTCTCTTATTACTATTATCCGGTTACAATTCCGGATAATTTCGGGAATCTCGTCAGAAATAATTATAACTCCTATACCTTGGTTAGCTAACCTTTTAATTATATTGTGTATATTACTTTTAGAAGCAACATCTATCCCTACAGTAGGGCCGTCTAAAATAAATACTTTAGGGTGTGTAGCCAGCCATTTAGCTATAACCACCCGCTGCTGGTTGCCGCCTGATAGTGCCTGAGCTGCAGTCTCTAAAGCTGTTGTAACTATATTTAACTCTTCTATCCATTCTTTTGCAGCTTCATACTTCTTGTTATTATCGAACAGTTTGAATCTATTCAACAACCTCTGTAATATAGTAACTACAATATTATTTCCAATAGACTGCTTTATAAATAAGCCCTGATTAAGCCTATCTTCTGGTAAATAGCTTAAACCCAGATCGATTGCGTCTCGAGGAGACTTTATCTTTGCTAACTTACCATCGATATATATTTCTCCTGAATCCGGTCTATTCAAACCGAAAAGCGATAAAGCAAGTTCGGTCCGCCCGGAACCCAAGATTCCGGTTATTCCTACAATTTCACCTGATCGAATTTTAAAATTTATATTCTGAAAGTTACCTTTTTTGGAAAGATTCTTAACTTCTAATAGCGGTTCTTTCTGCCTCTCTTTTTCTTGGTAATCAAAAACGGAATCAACTATCTTCTTGCCACTCATATGGAAAGAAAGGGCATCGTGATCCATCTCTTCAGTATTGTAAACACCAACCAACTTTCCATCTCGTATAACCGTTACTTTTTCAGATATCTGTAAAACTTCACTAAGCTTATGGCTAACAAACAGGGTGGAAATTCCCCTTTTCTTTAAATCCAAAATTACAGAAAATAGACAATCAATTTCTCTTTTAGTAATTGCCGTGGTAGGTTCGTCCATGATAATAAGTTTGGCATCTTGAGTTAATGCCCTGCAGATAGCTACGAGTTGCTTATTAGCAATAGAAATATTTTCTACCTTTTCATCTAAATCCAGCTCTTTACTAATATTGGAAAACTCTCTCTCGGCGATATTTTTTATTTCTTTCCAACTAATAAATCTCTTCTTTCTTTCTATCATCTGATTTAGGGAAATATTTTCTGCGATAGAAAGATTAGGGAATAAAGATAGGTCTTGATAGATTACCTGTATCCCTTCACTTATCGAATCGATGGCGTGTAAACTTTCGAACTTTTTACCATTTATTATTATTTCACCCTCGTCTGCCTTAACTACTCCGGCAATTATTTTTATCAAAGTAGATTTTCCTGATCCATTTTCACCGACCAAGCAGAGTATCTCACCTCTATTTATGGACAGGCTAACTTTATCTAGTGCTTGTACGCCCACATATGATTTACTTATATCTTTAACTACTAATAATTTTTCTAACTTTTCAACCATCATAACCTCATAGGGTTAATACTTTTTTGACAAATTTTAGCTATAACTTATTAAATAAAGTATCAATTTAATTCTTAAATGTAGTCTTTTTATTCGGTAATAATAAAATAGTACTATTAATTCATACTATTATCAAAAATATTTTATTTAAGCAAAGCTTAGGATCTACTAAATAAAGATTGGTTGAAGGGATAACAACCCTTCAACCAATCTTCTCTCTGTAGCAGATATGGTCTATAAATCGTACTCGTCTATATTTTCAAGAGTAACATCTTTCCAAGCGCTACCATAAATAATTGGGGTACCAAATGCATTCTTTTTGATGGTAATATTTTCGTAACCAGGTCTACCCAAATCCATACCCTCTTTAATTTCATTACCCTTAAGAAGTTCCCAGGCTACTTTAGCAGTAACATATCCAGCATCAGCTGGAACCCAGAAATGGATCGACTTGGCAGAACCGCTCTTTAAGTAATCATAGGCAACAGAAGGTAAGCAGGTTCCGTATGCGGCTACTTTGCCTATAAGACCTTTTTCTTCGATAGCCAGAGCAAATCCGGGCACTCCACACATAGCGCTTCCCATTATACCCTTTATATTTGGATAAGTTTTTAGAAGTTCTAAAGCTTTTTCATAATCAATTTGCTGATTTTCGCGATCTTCTATTCTGTCAGTTACTAACTTCATATTAGGATATTTTTCTTTCTGTTGGGCAATTTCGCCGTCAACCCACTCATTGTGAGTTGTGGAAGTAAGATGACCCACAAAACAAGCATATTCTCCCTCGTAATTCATATCTTTCGCCATAACATCCATCATATGTCTTCCGTAGGCAATATTGTCAAAGGCTTCTATATCAAAACTTACCTGCTTCTGGTTAGATGCTTCATGAGTGAAAGTAAGAATTCCAGCAGCATTTGCTTTTTTAAATACCGGTTCTAATGCTACCGGATCATTGGGAACAACCAGTATCGCATCTACGCCTTTTGCAATAAGATCTTCAATTAGAGCCACTTGAGATGCTGGGTCAGCTGTATCAGCTCCAATTTGGTAGGCATTAACCCCTGTTTCTTTAGCAAATTGTTCAATACCCAACCTCATATTATCAAACCAGGCAACTCCTTCAAGTTTAACTACCATCACAATCTCAAAATCGTTATCGGCCGCTTGTGCTACCATAAATGCTGAAAATGTCGATAGAATTACTGTCAAAACTAATAACCATAATGTTATCTTTTTCATTTTTTTCTCCTTTTAAAAATTTAATCTTTAACTAATCTATTCTTAGTTGTCCTTAAGACTTCTTTAAAATATATTAAGCTGTCTTAAGTTCAATTCGAGCAAATCTTTTCTTACCTTTTAATCACCTCCATTTTGGTACGAAGCTAATTCTTTGGATAGAAGTTGTAAAAAATCGGCCCCTTTAGCTCCGTCTATTATTCGATGGTCCATGGAAAGACTTAAAGGAAGAGACATTTTTTCTGATTGACCTATCCCAAGAATAGCAACCTGGGGAGGGTTAATTATGGGATTAAAATACTCAATACCCTGTAAACCTAAATTAGTAATAGTGAATGTCCCTTTCTCGAAATCTTCAGGCTGCAATTTCCCTTTTAAGGCTTTATCAGTAACCTCTCTTCTTAATTGGGCTATTTCGAAAATATCTTTACCTTCTAAATTCTTAAGTACCGGAACCATTAATCCTCTGTCTGCAGCTACCGCTAAATTAATATTTATCTCTTTGATAAACTTGTAATTTTCTTCCTCGAATATTGCATTAAATTCGGGGAATTTTTTAAAGGTGAGGATTAGGGCTTTAATGATAAAATCAACTAAAGAAAGATGTTGATTTAATCGAGTATTTAACTCCTTCCTTATGCTTAAAAGCGAAGCAATGCCTATCTTCCTACAAAGGGTAAATTGAGGAATATTTTTATAACTATAAGTAAGCCTTTCGGCGGTTATTTTTTGCACTCCGCTTAATTTATATACTTCTTTGATGGTAAAATTTGTCTTTTCTCTTGTTTCAGAAAGATATCCTTCTATATCTTTTTTAGTAATCGCTCCTCCTGGTCCATAGCCCTTAATTAAGGATAAATCCACTCCTTTTGCTAAAGCTAATTTACGAGCAATTGGTGCTATTTTTATTTTTTCATTTTTTAAAGAAGCGCCTTCTTCTTTTTGATTTCGCAAAAAAGGTTTTATGTCTTTAGAGGAAATTTCTTCTCCTTCTTCAATCAAGATTGCTATAACCGTATTTACCGGTACTGTTTCTTCTTCATTAACAAATATTTTATAAATAATACCGGTTTCGGGAGAATTTATTTCTAATGCCGCCTTAAATGTTTCTATTTCAGCAATAAGTTCTCCTTTAATAACCCCATCCCCTTCTTTTTTATGCCATTTAAAAAGAGTGGCCTCTTCAACTTTTGATTCTGTTTTAGGAATCTGGATCTTCCACATATTTTTTCCTCTTTCCTTCTTCTAATTAGAAAACATAGTCAGAATTTCTTTTTTAATCTTTTCCTTGGTAGGAATAACTTCTTTTTCCAAGGTGCTGCTAAAGGGAATTGGGGTATTTAAGGAGCCTATCCTCCTGGGAGGAAATTCCATATTCCAAAAAGCTTCTTGTATAACCACAGAAATTATTTCTCCTTGCACCCCGCCATTTACCGGAGATTCATCAACAACTAATAATCTTCCGGTTTTTTTGACAGAATTAATAATAGTATCTTTATCCAATGGAACTAAAGTGCGAGGATCAATTACTTCTATACTTATTTTACCTTTTAAATCTTCGGCAACTTCTAAACTGTGTTTAACCATCCAGGAAGTAGCAACTAAAGTAAGATCCTTTCCTTCTTTCTTAATCACTGCTTTACCGAGAGGTATAGTGTATTCTTCTTCAGGAACTTCGCCTTTTTGGGTATAAAGTTGTTTATGTTCAAAAAAAATCACCGGATTATCATCTCTAATAGCACTTTTAAGAAGACCTTTAGCATCATAAGGATCAGAAGGAATAACTAATTTTAATCCAGGAATATTCATAAACATAGAATGAAGAGTTTGAGAGTGCTGTGCCCCTCCACCAAACCATTCTGTTCCTTCAGGTGTCCGAATGACCATAGGAACAGATAATTCACCATTAGACAGATAACTCATTTTGGCAGCTTGATTTACAATTTGATCTAACCCTATCATAATAAAATCCACAAACATTATCTCTACTACCGGTCTCATCCCTCGCAGGGCTGCTCCTACTGCTGAACCGATAATTGCTGCTTCTGAAATAGGAGTATTTCTTACTCTGTCTGGACCAAATTCGTCTACCAATCCTCTATTTATACCAAATCCGTATCTGGTCACATCTTCTCCCATAATAAAAACATTTTTATCCATACGCATTTCTTCTCTTAAAGCAGATTTCAAGGCTTCAATATACATGATATTAGCCATTAAATTCCTCCTGATATACAAATTTACCAACTGTTTTGGCAAGCGGTTCTTCACTTTCAACGGCAAATTTTATTGCTTCTTCTATCTCCTTTTGAATCTCTTGTTCTATTTTTTCTGCTTCTTCGAGAGATAATATATTTTCCTTAAAGAGTTTTGTTTTATATTTTTTGACCGGATCATACATCTTACTCCATTCTTTCTCTTCTCCTTTTGGCCTGTAAACAGCTAAATCTCCCGCTGAATGTCCTCTTAACCGATAGGTTGCACATTCTACCAAAGTAGGACCACCTCCACAACGTGCTTTTTTTACTACTTGTTTAACTGTTTCGTAGACTTTAATTACATCTGTTCCGTCAACAGTTATCCCTGACATTGCGTAAGCAATTGCCCGGTCAGATATCTTCTCTACCTTTTGATGTTGCTTTCGGTGTGTTGCTTCAGCATATTGATTATTTTCGCAAAGAAAGATGATGGGTAGATTCCATACGGAAGCCATGTTTAGTGCCTCATGAAAAAAGCCTATATTAGTTGCTCCGTCTCCAAAAATGCTTAAAGTCACTATATCATCTTTTTTTATTTGACTGGCTAACGCTGAACCGGCAGCCAGACAAATATTACCTCCCACAATTCCACTTGCCACCGGCATTCCTCTTTTTGTATCAACCAGATACATGCTTCCACTTCTCCCTTGATTTGTCCCGGTAACTTTACCGTAACATTCAGCCATAATATTTTTAGGGGAAGTCCCTCGGGCCAAATAATGACCGTGTCCTCGATGATTCGAAAAGATAATATCTTTTTCGGAAAGAGCCTCTATGGCACCAACTGCTACAGCCTCTCCCCCATGACAGGTGTGTGAGTGTCCGTTTAATTTTCCATCCCGATATATTTGTTCAAGCTTATCTTCGAATTTACGAATTCTAATCATGCTTCTATACATGTTAATTTTCTGTTCTCTACCTATCTCCATACCTTAGTTATCCTTTTTTCCCTTGTTAGTAATTTCTTTTTCAATAATTTCCAAAGTCCATTATGCTAAGCATCTTTTTTTAAATAAACATCCCAAAATCTAAATTATTTTATATTATTTATCAAATACTCGGCAACCCCTTTATTGGTAACAATTATATTTACATATCCGCCACGTAGCGCACCTAAAATAGCTTCCTGTTTATCTTCGCCGCATGCCACACCTATCACAATGGGTGTGTGCTTCAATTCTTTTAATCCCAAACCTATCATTTTATTTTGTAAGGAAAATTTAATAATATTTCCCTGGATATCATAGAAGTTAGTACAGATATCTCCAACTACTCCCATATCAGTCAGTTTAGCAAATTCTTTAATAGAGAAATATCCTCGTTTTATCATGGTAGAACTTTGTTTGGGACTACCTATGCCCACTACTGCTATATCAGCTGATTTAGCTTTGTCCATAACTGTTTTAATACTTTTTTCTTTCTCAAATGCTTCTTTTGTTTGAAGATTACTAACAAATACCGGAACATTTAATACGTAATATTTCCCATTAAAGGCTTCGCTTACCCGCCTTGCTATCTCATTAGAATGGATATCTCTACCGGTAATATCAATCCCCCCCAAAAGAGGAACAATATCGACATTTAAATGGGATGGAGGATTCAGTGCTTTTACTACTTCAGCTAAAGTAGTCCCCCACGAAACTGCAATGGTATCGTTTTCCCGAATTCTTCTCTGTAAAAGTATGGCTGCTGCTTTCGCCACCTTTTTTTTCATAGCTTCTTCAGACATTATTTCTTCACCAGAAACTACAACTGCCTCTTTTAATTTAAAAGATTGTTCAAGTTTGCCTTCTAAAGAACTCAAACGATCTTCATAATCTTTTATGTGAAAAGTAATTATACCTTTATCTCTTCCTTCTTTTAGTAAACGCGATACAGCTGACTTAGATACTCTTAAATTAGATGATATTTCGTTCTGACTTAAATTATCTAGATAATGCATTCTGCATATTCCAGCAATTAAAGAAGCATTTCTTTTCATTATGTAATATTACTCCCCTTCTGTGAAATTATTTGCAGTTCTTGAAATTATTTTATAATATAAAATAATTTGTGTCAAGAAGAAATTGCTTTTTTTGTTTCTCTAACAATATTTTTTGAAATATTTTTTTACCTTAGTTAGCCTTGGTTCTCTATAGAGAAGAACTGCCTGTCCCCCTATAACCATATAAGGAATATTGTGAGCATCTAATTCATTAGCTATTTTTTTGAAAAGTTTTTGAAACATAGTTCACCGCCAGAGCAATCTTTGCATCAATGCCCCATCCATCAAGCGGATCTTTCATAGGAATTACCCCTAAGGCTTTTGCTTCTTTATACATTGCATCCATTATCTGAAAATTTTTTATTAAATTTACTTTCTCTTTTTTTATCAGTTCTTCTTCAAACTTTTTTACTATTTTGCTATTTTTTATCATTTTGGTATCCTCATCATTTATAATTATATTCTACAAAACTATTAAAAATCCTTCTTTTTTATAAAAATAAGTTGCCAATCATTGATTTACAGGTGCAAAATACGAGGTGCAAGGTGCGGGCTGTAGAAAAAAATCAGATAGGGCATATAGCGATAAGCCCCTACAAGGAAGGAAAATTAAATATTAGCAGTAGGTGGGTTGTGGGCTTGGAAGACTTATTAAATCAATCTAATAGCAAACTCGGGACATGCCGGATTACAA
>Ga0268284_1000567_pt1 | contig 23688 bp, 57 predicted proteins | sample saktaG_14_FD_190137 | JGI IMG/M metagenome (GOLD analysis project Ga0268284, IMG submission 190137) | Saline water microbial communities from Sakinaw Lake, British Columbia, Canada - sak_2013_06_06_40m | ecosystem: Environmental > Aquatic > Non-marine Saline and Alkaline > Saline ...
TAACCCCCTCCGTCCACATCGCGCCGTCACCTCCTTCTATACAGATTCTAAGAGCCTCCTTTTGCGACTCTTTTTTTCCGTCAATCTGCTGCTTCCCAAACGTTACTTCTGCCGATTACCTCCTACATCATAAACATTGCTCGAAAATACACAATAGGGATAGTCGCCTCCTATACTAGAGGGAAAAATTTTTTTTTGATTTTTTCCGATCTCTTGCTTAGCAGGAACGCTTATTAGCGAATTTCCGGCATATTTGTTCATTAGGCGTTAAATACGGCTGATTTTGGCCATTTGGTAGCAAGAAACCTCGCAACTCAACCACAGCGATGGCTCTTTAGCAAATTTTTGGAGGTCAACCACAGCGATGGCTCTTTAGCAAATTTTTGACAAAGAAAGCTGGGAAAAAGTAAACGATTTTTCGACGATAATAACGGGGTAAAAAATGATACAGATTCTTCATATTTGAACATGAATATTTATTCACCTACAGAGGCTGATTTACGGAGTTTTAGGCAACACCAGCTGCCGAAAACGGCTATGCAGATGGCCAGTTCTGGCTCCGTAGAGCATGCGTCCTTATAGTATATATAAGACAGTCACCTCTCACGAGGCCCCTTTTCCCCCTAGAGCCCCCTTTCCCCGCGAAAGATTTTATTCATGTTTGGGCTGATCAAGGAACGGTTAAAGTCGCATTTATTGACCACTTTTGGAGACAGCTGAACGCGCGCAGTTTTGAACGTGACCAGGGTAGTCGGCAAGGTAGTCGGCAATAAATTACAACATCTCAGCTCTTGCGAGGTTCTTGCGAGGTAGGCGGTTGACAGACACGCGCGTATGTGGTATAATGATGGCAGATATTGAAAAGGAGATGATTTTATGGATACAAACAAAACACCGCTTTGGCTAATTTCTTTCAGTTTTCATTATTATGATGAGTATACTTATAGGAAGCTTGGGTTTGGAAATAGGATTGTTGAGATTAATGGATTCCCAACTCCAGACGTGCTTGAACAACTAACGGTTGATTTTATTCATGAATTTGCATTAGGCCGGATATCTAAACATGAAATCGCGGTCACGAATATTATCAAGCTGGGGCAATAACATGAGAGCGGCAATCATTGGGACGCGCAAGCCAGATCTGCCAATAGATCAACTTATCCAGTTATTCAGGGATAAGATTCCGGCGGACGCAATTGTCACCAGCGGAAACGCTGAAGGTGTAGATCAAGTATCAAAGGCATGGAACCGCAATATTCAGTACCTGCCCTGGGATGGATATAATGCCAAGCTAGGACTGGGATACAAGCACTGCGTTGCTGGGGGAATCAAGCTCTATGATCAGGAAATTCGGAAGCTGTGGATTTATTCGGCGGCGTTCGAACCGGTGGTCAGGAAGCTAGTTCGGAGAAATTGTTGCATCATTGCGGGCAAGGATGGACAAAACATTGTAGATGTGGTATACTACTATGCGGATGAGAAAGACGGCGTAGTATCTGGAGGAACTAAGTACGGAGTCGAGCTTGCAAGGAGTCGCGGGATTCCTACGTATAATTTAAAGGAGTCGAAGTAAATGTTAAAAATCGGACAGAAAGTTCAAGTTACTAATCGTTGGAGCATAGATTTTGGCCTTGTAGGCGAAGTTGTGGACATAGAACAATGGGAGGGCCAGTTTATTTACAAGATTCAAGGTAGCAACCTCGCTTTTTCAGAGGCTTCTCTCCAGAGAGTCAAGGCAAAAGTGTCATGGTCTTTTACCATTTTCTTAATTGGGACCTATGCTCTGGTAGGTTGGAGCGGCTTCAGTTGGGTAACATCGGTTCAGCACGGTTTGATTTCCACAGTATTCATTATTGCTTGGTTCTTAGGTTGCTATTTCATTAGTCGTCAAAAATAAAGGAGGCGATCGTTATGTGGTTTGGATTCTTATGTTTAATTATATTATACGGATGCGTTTGTGGGTTTGGAGATGCCTAGGCCGGCTAAAGCGCCGATCTTGGTCTTTGTGCTTTTAATTGTAGCAATTTTCGTTGCGCTATTGGTCAAAGATTGGCAAAACGGTTTAATTACGATCATCATGTGCGTGGCAAGCTGCATCACTGTATTTGCGGCTTTAGCAAAATGGGGAGAACTTCAATACCCTGATTTTGAAGGCAAAGTAGTCCAGCAGGGCTTCAAGTTGAAGGTTTATACGGAGCAAACTACAAATAGCCGTGTCTTAATCGATTCAAATGATGTCCTTCATTTAATTAGGACGTTAAAATTTGTGGATAATGATGTCTATTTTGAGGCTATAAGTCCTGCAATTGGTTCTATATTGCCCGTCATCGTCAAATACTGGGCTTTAAATTGTACTATGGAGAAATTCAAAGAGAAGCACATGAGTATTATTACTGTTCGCGGTAGGGAAAATAAAGATGGGAAAATAACCTTTTTGATTCCAAAGCAGGCTAGGGACGAAGGATACGAACACTTCCAGGAACATGTTCCCGACGTAGATCCCTTTGAATTCGAAGATGAAGAGGAGGAAAAATAACATGTTCATTATTGAACTTATTGTGTATGTCTGCGTTGTCACGCTTTTAGCAATAACTGTGTCTCCCTGGTGGATTCTGTGGGGAGTCTTATTTGGAGTCAACGTTCTCGTACCTCTCAATCTCTGGTTAGTTCACAGGCATGATCCTATAAGAGGGGATGAAGACACTTAGGCATGAACATCAGTGCTAAGTACGGCACTCTTACATATTTTTTTCATTAGGAGGAATTATTATGTCTTATCAAACTATCAAATTTTTAGTTGTCGGATGCTGGATCCTTGGGACTATAATCATGTATTCTGGAATTGGTGTGTTATATCTAAAGAAACCGTCGATTCCATTATCTAGAAAACTGTTTACTATCGGTGCTCTCATCGGAGTGGCTGGAGTACTTATTGTCTTCCTTGCTTCTATCTTAGCTGCAGTTGGCGTGTCTTGGTTGTAACCGTCATTGATTCCATTTGCGGATCCGGAAAGTCAACCGTCGTTCGCCAGCGTCTATATGAAGAAGGGCCCGATCATAGAGCCCTTTTTGTCACTCCGTACCTGGACGAAATAGAAACAACCATTAAACAGATTCCCTGGTTTAAACAGCCTGAGGAAATTGACGGTCGCAAACTCAATGGGCTTAAGCAACTGTTGGCTGCCGGTGAGTGCGTCTGTACTACTCATGCCTTGTTTATCAGGATGGACGATGAATGCAGATCCTTAATCACCGCCGTCGGTTACGAGCTCGTTATGGACGAGGCCTTATCACCTACAGATGAATTGATTTTGAACCGCAAGGATTACGACGCTATCACGGACGGTGAGTTCCCTTTGATCAGCCTTGATCAGGAAACCGGCATCATCACCTGGCTCGGTGGAGAAAACTACGGAGGCGGCGATAGTGAACCAGGCCAATTTTCCGAACTAAAGGAAGACTGTGACAGCGGCACCATCTCAATCGTTCACCGGGACGACCGTACAATTCACATGATCTGGACGATCAAGATCGAAAACTTCTCTTGCTTTTCCTCGTTCACGCTCATGACGTATATGTTTAAAGCCAGCTACCTTTACGGATTCCTAATGAAGTCCGGATTCACCGTCTTCTTTGATCCACAGCTGGACGCCCGAGACACTGAAATAAAAAAGGATCTGTGCCAGCTGATCTCCGTCTATTCGGGCCGCTATAACCTCGACGCGTTTTCAGCCCGTACGGCCCTATCATTATCATGGTTCAGAAATAAAAAGAACGTAGGCGCCATTTATGAGCTGTCTGCGTCCCTACGCGGGTTTCTCGAATACTATATGAAGGTTAAAAAGGGTGAGTACATTTGGACAACGTTCTTATCTGCAAAAGCCGCCGTCGGCAACCGCCGCTACGGAGAAGGGTTCCTCAGCTGTAACATGCGCGCAACAAATGACTATCGCGATCGCACCGTCGTCGTCTACGCAGCCAACCGTTTCTTTAATCCTAATACGCGGAAGCTCTTTGACGAAATCTCCGTCTCAGACGATGAATTTGCGCTGTCCGAGATCGTTCAGTTTATATTCAGATCCGCCGTCCGAGAAAATAAAAGAATCACCGTCTACATACCTTCTAAGCGAATGCGAGACCTTTTCGTCTCCTGGCTTGAATCCTAGCTGCCTCCGGGCAGCTTTTTTTATGCGTTTTCACTAATCCTGTGGCAGCCACGCGTTAGACTTCTGGCCGCAACCGGGGAAATCCCAAAACCCCTTTTAGGCTGGTTTAAAAAGCAACCTCGCAACGTATTAATGAATAGGGCTAGAGAATATGTTTAGCAATGAGGCTATATTAGGCAAAAAGCTCTGGCAGCCACTCGACAGAAATATGGCCGCGAAGGGGTAGTCACACAAGACTAGCCGGAAATTATATCAGAAAATATGTTTTGTTATTTGCTTGTTTTTTTATCTCTGAAAGCAATTATCATGAAAAGCCCAAAAAGACCAAACCAAATCCAGAAAGGTACTGCTCCTAAGAAAATAACAATTATCATTTACTCACCCCCCTTAACATAAATGGGAACATATGCCCCATCTTTTTTCCTGTAGATTTCTTCCAGTATTTGTTCTACGTCTTTGAGAGAATAACTGAACCTACTGTCATATGTGTAAATCTCTCCTTGTTCGTTTTTCTCTACTTGTTGTAAATAACCTGTGTCCATTAAAATTAAGTCGTTCTTTTTAATTGGTGGAATATTCATATCAGCTCTCTCCCTTCTTTTGATCTGATTTTAATAACTCTCTTATATCTATTATGTCATTCTTGGTGTAACAATTGAGACAAGAGATGCAACTTTTAGCCCCACAGTTGATTTCAATATTATTCTGTGCCACGGCCTCTTTTCTATATACGGTAAAGGTCTTGACTTTGATGCCAGCTTTGATGAATTTGTCCACACTGATTGGCTTATTTATCATCAGACTTGAGAGAATAATGTTTACGTTTGTTGGAATTGGGTTGTGCTGAAAGTACTCGTATGCCACTTTGTAATTTTTTGTGAACAGCGCAAATCGGCAGTGGGGATTCTTAATTGCCATGTTCATATAATTAATTAAATGCGTTCGGTTATGAACGTCTCCAAAGGCCTCAAACCGAAAGTAGAGAGTGTTAACATAAGGAAGTTCCTCAAACTTTAAAATTCTTTTTGTTAAGAGAATTGTATTTCTCTCTGTTTTAGCTTGAAGAGTTTTCCTCATTTTGAGAAGCGTTTGTGAATAGCATTTCGCACAGATGCTTCCCTCAATTTGGTGATTTTTCGTACACAAGCTATTCGTCAGAGTATTCGTAGATAAGCTTTGCATGCCTTGCATTTTCCCCGAATGGTTTAATGTAATCTGTATTTCATTCATATTAAATACCTCCTTTTAAAATATGCTGTAATTGGCGTATGTGATTAGAGTATTCTTTGCTGTATTGTTTCTTTTCAGATCCCGTGTATAGGGTTGCGCGCTGATCTTTTAAGTTTGCAATCATGATTTGTATTAAAGCCGAATAAGGAATGTAATTAAAAGGATATACCCATACGGAATTACCCGATATATCTCGTATGTAAGCAGAGTCTAAGCCCCATTCTACAACGTCTGTGCAAAAATAGTATTCATAAATCGTTTTAATAATATTTAGGTTTTCTTTACTTATTAGGTTTTCTTTACTCATATTATTCACCTCCCTCTTTTATGTGATTATCAAAACTACTCTTTTCAAATAAATCCCAAATCACCTCTGCTATAACATAAGCATCATCGTTGTCAAGGTTATTGTCTTTCAAAATGCGAAGCAAGTGATTTGCCTTATATTCAAGTTCAGATTCCTGAGTTATGTTTTTTTCTCCTTTTGGGAGGTTATCGCAATTCTTTAATTCTGTTTCCGCATTCTTTATAATATTTAAGCAATTTATAAGTAAGTCAGTGTCATTTTTGCACGATTTTTTAATTCTTTTTTTCTCTTCATCCAGAATTTCTAACAAGTATTCTATTGTGCTTTTTTTCATTTTATTCTCCTTTTATGCGGGGTTGCCGCTGTTTTTTTACGTCTTTTTACAATTACGATACAAAATTTGGTTTCATCAATGTCATCTGGAATTTTCTGGTCGTTGAAAAATACCAACACCTGCCTGTCTAGATAGCATTCACCGTCTCTTATTTTTACTTTCATGCTTTTTTCTCCTTTCTGGAGAAATCTTGTTAGTCCATATTTCCCCAGTGATAACGAACGTCTTTACATCCAATTGCTTCCAAATCCTTTTTGATTTCAACAACAGAGGCCTCCCAAGAACAAGACCCTTGCCACTGGCTGTGAGGAGGCAACTCATACTTCTGGCCTTGATAGGTAAATTCAAATTCCGCTCCGAGCACGCAGGAACCAACGTCTCCATAGGCGTTCGCTAACTTAGTCCATTTTCTAGAAACTTCTAACACGGCTTGAGGCATTAAAGATTCCCTACATAGATAAATAGCTTTTTTCATATTATTCTCCTCCTTTTGAAATAAATGTGATTTTTTCTACTACAACTTCTGAATACGATAACGCAGTTTTGCCATCAATCATGTAATGAGCTTCAACTAACCTTGCTTTGATTCCAACTGTCGCTCCTTTTGTAAAGTAACCAAGGGCTTCAATATCTTTGCTGAGACCGTCTAGGAGAAAGCATTTAATAAAGTCAGTCTCATATACGCCTTTTTTACTGCTCTCAAATGGGCGTTGAATTGCAACGGTAATTGAAACGCGCGTATTTCTAAATTGATCTAACTCGGCCATAGGGATGGCGATTAAGCGACCTACTAATATAACTTGATTTAACATTAGTATGTTCCCTCCTTATATCCATTGATATATTCTGTGATCTTGTCCTCGGTCGCATAATATGCTTCGTTTTTAAGCTTGTCAAGTTGAGACACATGTTCTATGATCATGCAGGCAAGCTGCCTAGCTGGAGTATCGTTAATAGAGCCAGTTTCTTCAACGCGCCTAAGAATAAGAAAGGCCCCAGCGTTTGACACAGGTTTAAGTAATGATTCATCAGTAAGAGCTGTGGTATCCCCCGTATGGTACCAGACGCGATATCTGTAAATAAGCCGAGTTTCCGTGGGATGATTCACCCACGTCCGGTCTTGACGAATTTCTAACGGAACTTGGGTAGGAACTACTTCTTTAATTACACCCAATTCATTCCGACTCCCATTTTGATATAATACAACTTCTCCTACGTTAAATTTATTCATATTTATTTCCTCCTTTGCGGGGTTGCCGCTAGTGCCAATTTGACGAGTAATAAGCATCTTCTACTTCTTCATACGTAATAGCCATGACATTATGTTCTTTTATTTCTTCCTTATCCCACCATTCTTCAAGAAAGTATCCTAAGGTACAACCAACTCCTACTGGCGTAGCGTAGTCGTGGTTTTCGTAAAGCTCTATGCCCAAAGCTACAAGGTATAATAATTCTTCATCCGTCGTTTCAATAAAACTTCTTATTTCTTTTGCGATAGCATAACGAGCAGAATCAAATGGCTGTTTAAATAATTCATCGGCTTCTTTAAACATTTTGATATAATCTTTTTCCATGTTATTCATCTCCTTTTTTTGTTGGTTCGTCATACAATTCGGGATATCCGGTGTATTCCATGTCTAGAAACTCTTCGAAACAAGCTGGTTCCATTCCCTCACATTCAGGATCACTGTGCTCTTCTTTCCATATTTCCACGTATCTCAGATAAGCAAGTATGTCTGGGTCGACTATTTCAAATCCAAGCTCTTTTATATTGTCAATAGTATAACCCCAGAGCAGAAGCATTCCCTGGATATGTGGGTCTTTGTATAATGAACAGTAATTGATTAAAGCCTTCGCTAAATCCTCATAGTCCATATTTTGCCCAAGCAAGTGTTTTCGAATAAGGTCTTCGTCTTCTATAATATTACAGTATTGATCTACAGCCGAAATTATAATTTCCTCAGCATCTGTGTAATCAAAATCTTCTTCCTCTTCTCCTAGTTGATATGGGGCCAGAATTTTCAATAAATCTGTAAGGAATTCTCGGTCTGGACAAATGTCAATAAAACTTCCAAATGTTTTAAGAACAAGCTGGTCTCCTATATCCGTCACTGTTTTATCATTTTCAGAAGAGCTTATCCATTTAGCAAGTTCCCTCATAGTATTCAGTCTAACCGAGCCATTGTGATAGCCGCCTACATACTCATAGCCTAATAACGGAAATGCTTTCATATTTATTTCCTCCTTGGTGGGTTGCACCGATAAGTCTTTCTTCCACGCTACATAAAGATCGTGGGCTTTTTCATTATAATAAATATCAGAGAGTAAAACATCCGGATGGCATTCAAGATATTTTTCAATTAAAGCAAATTCTTTTTCTCCAAGACTGTGCCGAATTTCTTCATATTCTTGCAGAATGCTCATATTATCTACCTCCTTTTTGTGGTGTTAAAGCTCTTGGTGTTACTTTTACCGCCGGGAAGGCCTCGAATGCTTCAAAATAATCTCCGCAACCATTACCCCTTTCCTCTTCCCAAATTCCGTCCATCACACTTAGTTTAGGATTTAAGCATTTTGTTTCGTATTCTGTGAATCCATTACTATAAATTAATCTTCTTTGCTTTCCAGGCGCGTATACGTCATACTCATGGGCAAAGTATTCTCCCTTGATATACTTAGACATAGAAACGGTGACCAACTCTATATCAACCAGGGTGACATCATACTCTTCGTCCGCTTGTTGTGTTTGATAAACTTCTTTGAGCTTAGAGATATCCTTTGTTTGTTTGAGTTTGGCTAAGAAAATAGCATCAGGCAAACTTGAATCTAGCTTATCAAAGCGATAATAGGAATTTAAGATTCTCTCAAATGTAACCCCAGAGTTTTTGAATATTTCTTTTACATAAATGTACGCTTTTTTCATTTTAATTTCCTCCTTAGACGGGTCGCGTCTTAGTCTTTCTGTATTTCTGTTTCATAAATGTAAAACGGTATTTCCTTATACCCTTGAATAGTACGAAGGGCCTTGTCTATTAACTCGTACGCCTCATTTGCAGTTAATGCTTCGTCTGGAATATAAATGCTCAGTCTAATATGCGTTTCCATGGTTATTCCGCCTTTGAAACAACAAAAATTGTTTCTAATAATTCATCGTCATCTTGTTCGTCTAGTTGAAATGAATCCTCGATGTATTGAGGATCCGGAGGCAATGGAAAACTATCAAGATTCGCTCTTACATACATAAGGGCGTCCTTTTCACTCAGGGCTTCTACTTCAATGAACCCAGTTACTTCCCAATAAACGGGAACGGCATATGTTTTTGTTTTAAGCATGGTTATTCCCTCCCAATTTTTAAGACGTTTTCTAGCTTAACATTAAACACAGGCGTTTCATGTCCGCCTCTGTCCCAATACGATGGAACGACGACGTTCATTTCTTGCAATTTGTCTTTTGCAATTTCTACCCCATTGAGGTAGTAAGCAACCTTGCCTTTGTGTCTGAAATTATTTGTTTTCGTCATACGTAATTGATAACCGCCGTTATGTTCGATGATAATATTCTCTTTCCCTTTCTTCCATGCCCCATAAGGCAGACTCTGTGGTTCGGTTCCTCTCTCTCGAATTTCTTTAATATGTCCATAGTTAACGCCAAGTCTTGCAACGCCCTGTGTCACTTTTTTGATATCGTAAGAGTCTTTATAAGCTGCTCTTAGCGTGACATCTGATTGCCAAATAATTGATGTAAAACATCCTTTTTTTACTGCTTTTTGTGCCAAAAGTGCCTCAAATTGTCCTAATTCCATTATAAATCGCCTCCATTTTTATTTTCTAAGAATTCGCTCTTAGATGCGTTGTTTTTAATTCTGTCTAATTTTGCTAACAATTTTTTAACTTTAAGTTCAACATCTGATCTGGTTTCATAGTTCAATCCTTCACTATCATACTGATATTGTTGGCTCGGAATAGTAAATTCTCGAAGCCGATCATCGAAAGAACACCATCCATCTGTTTTTGTGTGCTCTTCGCATAATTGAATGAGGTCGTCAAGGTGTGCTAGATTGCCTTCGTCAATTTCATCAAGGTAATCACACATCTGGACATATTCTAATCCCCAACAGCTTTGGGCTTCTCTTCTCATATAAGCTTGTGCTCCCAATCTTTTCATTTTATTTCCTCTTTTCTCCCCATTATGCAGGGGAACGCGATTTTCACTACAGGTTTAAATCTTTTAAAATATCGATAGTCTCTTGAATTGCTTGTATTGCTTCTGAGTCATCATCTAGTCCGGCAAAATTGCTTTGGACATCTTCTAAGAAAGAAATAACATCTTTCGTTGTAGGTTTCATATTATCTCCCCTCCTTTGAATTCACGAAAGTGAAGTCTGAAATATCTAACTCTTCATATACAGGGTCTAACATCAGAGCTGCTTTTTCGATAGATCTTTCATCTCCAAGCCCCCAGCTGTCGTCCCATGCATATCCGTGATTCAACCATATTTCCTTTACGGTTTTAATTACTACTTGCGGAATACTTGGGTCGTTAACCTGGTTCATGCTTTTCTCGTCTTCTTCTAGGTTTATATCCCATTCTGTCCAGTAACAACATCCATAACAAGATGCCTGCTCTTCTTTGTCGTCTTCATCCCATTCTAACATATCGGCTAAAGACATATCTGAATCGCAAATTTTGCCAACGCCATAGTACATTTCAATTAACTCTGTTGGAGTATAGTGCTTGTTAGCACATTCATCCGAGCAGTAGTATTCATCTCCATCGTTTATGCAATAACCCTCCCTCATTTTCTTTCCGCATTCGGAGCAAATTCTTGGGTCTTCTTTGTATACTCCGGCGACGATTTCTACCTCGTGATCGTAGTCGTCCGAGTTTATTGAAGGATCCCACACTAGAAGTCTTACTTCTCCTTCATTCCCTAGTTGATTTGTAACCTCCAATAGGGCAATGGGAGTGCTTTCCTCGGCGTTTGGAGCAATGAAATCCAGAAAAATTCCTGGAAAATCTGGGTCTGTTGTAAACTGAGCAACTAATGTTCCATACTTTGTTCGAACCTCTAGTCTTTTGCCGACAAATTCGGCTTTGATTTCTTTTGGCATTTTCTTTTCCCCCTTTTTATAATTCTATCCAGATTTTTGTACTGTCGCAGTAATCATACAACTCGTTTAAATGATAATCAATTTCTCCGTAATTTCCTTCTGACAAATCTTCTTCTAAGAGGTCTTTGAGAGATTCAATTTCGTCATTGTTTGCTTCATCTCCGATTTCTTCCCAGCAAGCTATAATGCAAATAAGTAACGCCTTAGTGTCCTCTAACGCAATTGCTTCTCTTAGTGCTTTTCCACTTTGTAGGTGTCTTTTCCAGTTAGCCATTTTATTCACCTCCTCCATTATACCATTTATCGATAAAGTCCTTAATCCAAGCAAAGTCGCAAGCCTCGTCTAAATCAAATATAGGCTCTAGATTGTCTGTAATAAAATATCCGCCGTCTTCATTTGTTATTTGAAGTTCATACCAATTGTTGTTGTCAAATTCTAGCCCCTCTCTCCCATCTGTATCATAGAATCGTTCTACTTCGTCTTGCATTTCGTCATCGCAAGTGATGTAATCAGCCATTTCTCTAGCGAATAATCCTGAATTGTTTTTGTCATAAACGGTTACAACTTCTTTCCCTTTTCGGAATAGAGAGGCGTGTACATCTCCCATTGCATAAACAGTCCCTTTCATACCTCTATATTTGAAGCGCACAAGAGCCCCTCCATAGAATAGAGAATCTTGTTTATTATAGGCAAGGTCGGAGTCTATTGCTGTTATTTCAATGCCAACCAGATGTGCCTTATGAATTAGGACTTGAGAATAAAGCATTTTCCCTGGCCAGTATTGTTGCATGACGTTGTAAAAAGCAAAAGCTTCTTCAGTTGTAAGGTCGTAATGAACCAACCCATAAACATCCCAATCAAATATACCCCCGGCCATGCCTTCAAATAAATCAAGTAAAGCATATTTGAAACTGCGTTTTGCATTCCCTTTCTCAGGGTCTCTGACATAGTATAAGCCGTCTTCAACGCCCTCTAAGTAAAAGAATTCGGCCATATGTGAGTTTGTTGCAATCTTATCTAAGGCTTCTCGTTCAATTGGTTCAAGATAAACTGGTAATGGATATTTTTTCATATTATTTCCCCCTTTTTAATAAGAATGCTGTAAGCTTGTCTTCGAAATCGTAATAAGATCCGCCAATTAAACCCTCTTCATAAGGAATATCATCTCCATTTTCATCCGTATCGTCTGGCTCTTCCACGTCCTTAGGATAAGCGTAGTTGTTGAATAACGGTTCGCCGCATACACCATCAACTAATCCGTCCATAAAATCAAGAATTTCACACGCCAACATTCTAATAGGATTGTCTTGAATAGCATCTTCTTTGCTTTTTCTGATAATAAAGAAATGCCGAAGATTTTCAATTTCAAACATTACTTTTTCCGAGGTGACAACTGTCTTGTGTGTGTTCTCATACCAAACGCGATAGTATCGAGGCACTATAACCCCTTCTTCGAAACTCTTTCCTTTAACTAATTGATCCACAACCCCAAGCTCAAAACCTTTTTCAGTTTGACATAAAATTATGTCATATGTTTTAAATTCTTTCATAATCTAATCGCCTCCATTTTTAATCTATTTTGAATTTTTAATACAGCTTCTTGCAACAACTCAATTAAAATAAAGCTTCTGTTGGTATTCATACAAGCCTCTCCTGTGCTCCCGCTTCCGGAGAACTGGTCTAACACTACATCTTCGGGCATGGTTACATATTTGATGATCATTTCTAGCAATTCAACCGGCTTTTCAGCTTGATGTATCATCTGTTTTGGCTTTGAAACCGCAAATACGGTAGGTAACATACCGTTTGCCCCACTCATATACGCTAAACCTCCATTTGCTTTCACTTTCTTAGCATCAAGACGTAGAGACCTAGCTTTACCTTTCGAGAAGATCATAACCGTTTCTGTGTTCTTAGACTTCCTTCCACAATTTGACACGAAACCCTTCTTCTCCCATGGAACAGAGGCATAGTATTCAAACCCAGCATTCTTCGCCATTTGTTTGATTTGGTAAAGATATTCATAGTTGTCTGCATTCTCTTCTGGTAAAAACTCGACCAAGAAGTGTCCTTTTTTCAGTACTCGAGCCTTTTCGTCGAAATCTCGCTGTTCATACCTAAAGCAGCCATAGGTAGCAAAGTTTCTATTGCCCCCCTTGTTTGAAGCTTGCATGTCATACGGATGATCCGTAATAATGCCTCCCATTGACTCATCAGTTAGGAATGATAGGTCTCTACCGTCCCCAGAAATCAATAAGCCATCTTTGTTTTGGTAAACTCCTCTCGCAATTCTTTTTAAGATGCCTCTGTCTACGGCTTCGTAAATTCTGCCGCGAATAGAGGGCTCGGGGCCCTCTATCTTTTCATAAGCATCAGTTAAAGTAAATGGATCAGCGTGAAACGTCTTTACTACTTGTTTGATAATACTCATTATTTCATCTCCTTTTCTGGGCTAAGCATATTGTATACTGCTTGCATTATTTCTGGGATTACTACTTCATTGATGCGGGTTCTTTCTTCATTGTTCATGATCACCTCGCTGCATGGATTATTGCTTATATGACAACGCCCCCTGTAAAGCATGTCGGCATATTCTCTTGCCACATAGAATGATTTCATCAATTCTAACAATGTCCAAATCTCTTTTTCATCGAGAGTTGTTTTGGCGAAGTATTTGACAAAAGAGTCGTGAAGGTCTTTTTCTAAGAAAAGGCTATCGAAGTGTGTATGCTCATTGATATCGCTGTGGTTCTGGTTATAAACTTCTATATATCCAAACCCCCAATACCAATCGCAGTCAAACTTGCCTTCTTCTAGCCATACCTTTTTCCCATCGTCGGCTCTACTTCCTAATAAATAATTTGTTCTATTACAGATTGTTTGTATTTCTTTTTTTCTCAAATTTAACATGATAATCCCTCCTTTTAATAAGTTCTTTTGAGTCCGCCAATACAAGGCCTGACTCCGACATAACCAGTTTCCCCATAATTTGGGTCTGTTCCAATAACACACCAAGCAATGGCTTCTCCATTTGATAAATCTTCCATATCTACGCTCCATCTGTCTTCTTGGCCTGAAACATAAAGACATGTGTACCAAGGATCCCCATCTTCACTGTAGTTTTTGATGACATGATAAACTTTGTTTCCGGATTCGGCTTCATAAGCCTTGACCATGGCGTTTTCTTTTTCATCTAGCCAATATAGGATGCCTCCAAATTCGCTTTTGTTTAGTTTTCCAGCCTTAAATTCTCTAATCACCGGATATAATATTCTCATAAATCTCATTCTTGCAACGCCCTCTTCAATTTGTTTCAATTCTAATTCGCTTTGGTTTGTTTTCATCTTTAATACCTCTCTTTCGAATGAGTGACTTGCCCTTTAAGGGTCTGAATCTGGTTATCTTTTACAACAATCTTACCTAAGTCCGACCAATCTTCTCCTTTCCAATGAATTTCTCCATTAAAAACATAGCCCTCTGGAGACAAAATCTTTGAAATTAAATACTGTAGCCATTCAATATAGTCATAAAACTTTTCTCCGCCGTCCCACTGTAAACAGGACTTGTCTGAGTAATTACGAAGGACCCATTGACAATAACCGCCGGGATTCCGGCCAGGAGCATTATCTGAGTCGTCCCAAATAGATTGGCATAAAGCCAAAATTTCTGGGGTAAACGGTTTGTTGCTTTCAAGCGCCCCACTAAACTCTGTTGTATATCCCATATTATTTCACCTCTTCTTGATCGAATACATATATTTCAAAATAATTTTTAATACAACGAAGAATGTCTTCTGGGGTATAAACAAAAGATTTCGTTCCGCTACTCGTGGCTGTGCCTATACAAAGAAGACCATCTTTTAACGATATTTCTACTTCTTCAAAGTTTTTCATTTCATTTCTCCTTTTTAAAGCTGAGAGGGCATATTTGTATTCTGGGTGCCCTTCCCAGTAAATAATTTGTTATTATTCCTCTTTTCTAGTTCTTAAAAGTGATCATCTTCTGTGTCAAAAGTCATAATAGGCCAAACATCCCAATTGTTAGGAAAAGTAGAAGGATTATTCACATCAGCATCCCAACAGCCATGAGCTTCTAAGAACTCTTTGCGTTTTTCTGGGAGTAAATCCATAAGGAACAAATAGAATAACATATTATTTCACCTCTTCTTGATCGAATACATATATTTCAAAATAATTTTTAATACAACGAAGAATGTCTTCTGGGGTATAAACAAAAGATTTCGTTCCGCTACTCGTGGCTGTGCCTATACAAAGAAGACCATCTTTTAACGATATTTCTACTTCTTCAAAGTTTTTCATTTCATTTCTCCTTTTTAAAGCTGAGAGGGCATATTTGTATTCTGGGTGCCCTTCCCAGTAAATAATTTGTTATTATTCCTCTTTTCTAGTTCTTAAAAGTGATCATCTTCTGTGTCAAAAGTCATAATAGGCCAAACATCCCAATTGTTAGGAAAAGTAGAAGGATTATTCACATCAGCATCCCAACAGCCATGAGCTTCTAAGAACTCTTTGCGTTTTTCTGGGAGTAAATCCATAAGGAACAAATAGAATAACATATTATTTCACCTCTCTTTCTTGTAACTCATAGTCGCATCTTTCGTAAACTGCATCGTAGTCCATTTCGCTCTTAAGTGCTTGAACCATGTATTCGTGAATAGGAATAAACTCGTCACAATCCTCTGCGGCTACGGTAACTCCCGGAATTTCATTGAAAATGACGGCGTCGATACCGTCTATTACTAACACTAATTGTTTTTTCATTTTTGTTTTCTCCTTTTTGAAACTGAGAGGGCATATTTGTATTCCGGGTGCCCTTCCCGGCTATTGCTTACTGCTGTTTCATTCTTGCTGGTAAAACTGTACTTAAAGCGCAATCGTTGCAACATTCGCCCACTAGAGTAACCGGCCAAGCATCATTTCCCCAGCCAGTGAATGGTTTTCCGCAAATATTGCAGAACCGCACCTTAGCAAGGTACTCATCAAGTTCGGTTTCAAGTTCTTGTCTAGTTTCCCAAGCTCTTGTTATTCCACCTAGAGTAATGATTTCAACGTAACAGCTAGCGAATTCGTTTGCCTCTTCTGGCAAGAAATCCCAGACCTCGTCTCCAAATTCTTCGTCGATATAGTCTCTGAGTTGATCTTGCGTTGTAAACTTTTTCTCTTTTAAGATCTTCTTGTAATCAATGATTTCGTCATAATCTCTCATATTAACTCACCTCCTTTGGTTTTTTATTCAATGCTCGTTCTACGAGGGAATCGTAGTTGTATAAAATATTAAACCTCTTAAAAGTTTGTGAGACGGCCCTAGGGTTTTCGTACATAATTGAAATACCTAGCCATTCTTGGCCTGTGATAAAATTTGGGTACAACCCAAATTGAAAATAAGTCGGTGTTCCACTTGCTTGATGTGTTGTTTTTTCAACGGATAGAATTGCTTTTAGAATGTTTGGGTCTAGTTCGGATATAGGTCTTCTTTCTCCGTAAATATCAATCAGCGTCCTAATTTGCTCTAGAGTATGCTCTTCTCTTTTCCCGGCCTTAAGGACAAACATTTCTAGCGGATTGACTTGTATCTGAAGCACGCTGTTACCGACTTGATGATACTTAGGCCCATCTTTTGTTTCAACTGCTTCATAATGACGGTAGTCGTTTAGTTGGTAGATAGTATTCTCTACTCCATCGACAACTACCTTATTTTTGCACAGACTGTGCGTTTCTAAAATCATTGTCATGTTATCCATATTATTCGTCTCCCTCATATACTCCTTCATCTGCATACTCTAAGTCGCAGACAAGGTTAATTTTTTGATACTGACTTTCTGGTATGGAATGCTCTGAGTCTAGAGTAAATTCTGTTATAACCAAACTGCCCTCACGGTCGACTAAGTAGTAAATGTCTACGTAAATATCCCCATTCTCATAATCACTAACCAAATTTGATATAAGTCTATTATCTAACATAGGGGCTACTTCTTCGAGCACGATTTTGAAGCCAAGGAATTCTTCTAATTCTTTTTGTAATTCTTCTTTTGAAGAATATCTTTTTAGTATGATGTCTTTTAATTTCTCGTTTAATTCAGATAATAGTTTCATAGTAGTTCCTCCTCTAATTTTTTAAATCTGTTCATATTTTCTTTTACTGGAACCCAGCGAACGTTGACCCCAATTGGCAGATTAACGTTCTTGTCGAAGAAGATTGTAGCATCGTCTACGGTGTAAACCCAACCTATTTCATTACTCCAATAGCCGTTTTTACTAACAATAACCCAAGAATAATATGTTTTCATTATATTTTCTCCTGACGTCTCAGCTCATCGTCGGCTTCTTCTCTTGCTATTTCGTCGGCCAAAGTTTCTAGTGCTTGCCAATCCACTGTTTCAAACAACATTAAAGCTAGGTCTTCGTTTCCTTCTGCCATAGTTAAAAAAGCTTGATAGTCGTAGCCACCCAAATCATCGAGGTCATACCAATCTTGAAACTGGTCATCTTCAAACGCTGGCACCACATCATCAAACGCGTGTTCGTTTATGTAGCACAATCCCTTTTTTAAGGTAAACGCTTTTGAATCTTTATATCCAAACCCATCGTTATTCCCATAATAACAAGCCGACACATAAGTTTTTCCTTCAATAACCTGAAGTATTCCAGCTATGTCAGCTTCATAACAATTATCTTTAATAAATTCAATCTGGTTCATATTCTCACCTCTCCATTTAATAATTTTTTGAGATTATGTTTCGAAAATCCTTTTGCCATGTAATGAGCCAAAATCGCTTTAGCATCGGCGTCAAAATTAATGGAAGCCCATACTTCTTCAACCGTTCTGCCCTCTTCCGCAAGCACCTCAATCAAATCACTGCTTGAAATAGTCGAATAGGCAAAGGGCCTTTTCTGTTTGGGCAAAAACCATTCGACGTCTCCTTTAATCTTTTTCATTTTACTCCACCTCCTCTGCAACTAGGCTTTGTTCGTACAAAACTCTAGTTATAATCAATGTGCCGTTAATTCCCCCATTGTTGTGAGCCCAATATATGACAGGCTCGGTCTGAACAGAAATTACCTTTACTTGAGACATAAAGGCATTTATGATATTATCTTCTTCGTTTCCGTATGCAACGTCGTCTTTATATGTTATGCCCCTATGAACGCCAATCGCCGTCAAACTGTGAATAAATGTCTTTATTTTCATTCTATTTCACCTTCCTTATAATTCCGTTTTCCATTTCTACTTCTGCATACCACGCGTGCGGCTGTGGATACCATGGCCCCTCTAAGAACTCTCTACCGTTTTCTTTCGGTGTACCTAATCCAGGAGCATATACTCCAATTTCTTTGCCGGAAGCAACTGCTTCCTTTAATGCTTTCTTTGTCTTGAAATTGATTTCTGCATACATAATTATTCCTCCTTGAATTGGAAACAAAGATTTCCGTTTCCTTGTTTTGTTACATAGATTGTTTGAGATAATATTGGAAAATCCTTTTTTGTTACAACCAGTTCTGCGTCTATAGGCATTTCTTCGTACAGCTTTGGAGTGGTAAACGCAGATATTAAGCCGAAAAGATTGCCCTCACACTTGCAATATTCATAATTCCGAATTAAAATGTTCATTTTATTGCACGTCCCCTATGTCTTCAGCTAAATTAAGCAGCCCATCTTTAATGCTCTCAGCATCTTTGATCAACGCCCTAATAGAATTTGGAACTCCACGTGTTCCCCGTATCTCAATCCACATTTCGGCGTGTTCTTCTGGGTCAAAATCCTCAGCATAGTCAATTATTTCTTTTTTCATGTTTTCGGTAGAGCTCTTTTCAATTGAGAAACTAAAGTCTTCCCCCTCGTCAGAATATTTGCTGATTCTATAGCTGTCTCCCTCATCTTCGATGTTCCAATCCTGGGCTTCAATCTTATTAAATAACTTGTTTCCATTATTAAAATCCTCTGTAATGGTGTCCCGCTCTTTCCATTTAAAGTCTCCGGTATCAAATCTGTAGTTAAGCTCAAAATTAAGCACCCGGTTGATTGTAAGTTCAATATCATCTTTAAATGTTAGCCCCGTACACGCTTCGAGCACGATTGCATACTCTTGTTCCGATAAATCCAAAAATTCATAATCAGTAACTTCTTCTAGCATTCTGTCTACAAGCGCTTTTGCTACCGTATCACTCACTTTTGGCTCAGGAGCGTAGGTGTTCTTGAAGTAAATAGCCGCGTCAGTGATGTCCTGAAAATAATGGCCTTGCAACCAGTGATCTAGCATTTCCCCAATTTTCACATCTCTTTTTTCTAGCCACACTACTACATATGGAGTAAGTGTGTTTGTGGGATTAAAAACTAAGGCATAATCATTTTGAACAGCGATAATTGTTTTCATTTTGTTGCCTCCTTTTAATACAATATTTGTTTGCGCTCCCATTGGGTATTTGGCATTTGTTCTGTCTGTGAAACAGCCGTGCTTTTTCTAGCATACACAGCCACAATCTCGTTTGTTTCTTTCTTTGTTACCACCCAAACATAGTTGGGCAACCAGCTGATTTTCTTGATAAGTTCTTCCATATTAATAAGTCACCCCCAGTTCAACAATGGGCTTCCGCGTAATGCAATTAATTAGTAAATCAATAGGCCAATCTTCTGGCAATTTGTTTTTATATGGGCCCTCGTATCCTTCCTCGTATAATGTGACAGTTCCGCTTTCTTTTACTACTTTTGAAATTTTTCTAGGATGAGTTGCATATATACCAGAAACATAATTGCCAACTTCTACTTCTTTCACTTTAATACTTGTCCAACCTAAATTGCTTTTCATTTTATTTCCTCCTTTTTTGGTTCTTCTCCTAACAATAAATGCTGTAAATCATTACATTTCTGGGCCCCCGCATTGTCAAGAAACCAGAGTCTGTCTTCCATACATTTAAGCATTGTTCCAAGTTGAAAGATATTAAGCATGGATGAAGTGCTTGTTTTTGGATCTATTTCTTTTTCAATTAAAGCTAAAAATTCGGTTATTTTCATTTTGTTTCCTCCTTTGTTTCTATTTTTTTAATTTGAACCTCTAATATTGAATCTTTTGTAGTCGTTTTTGGAACAGAGTTCCACATTGGACTATGGTTGACAGGAACAATATCTGTGAATTTATAGTGATATTGGCCAATACCCCCATCGTACAACACCATAGCAATCTTAGCCTCATAATTTCGTCCAAAACCATCCGAAAAATTGACGGGTTCGTCTATTGCAAATTTAGCTTCTTTCATTTTAGTTCCTCCTTAATTTATTTTGGAGATGAGATCTCCAGCTTCTAGAATTACTCCTAAGCTTGAGCCATTTTCCCAGTTAACGTGAAGAGTATTAATGTCGTCAATAAATCTAATAGTGCCTTTTGTCCCCGGAACTGGAGCTTGAGGGTCGTCCATATAATTTAATACAATTTTGTCCCCAACGGTAAAGCCACGATATTCCTGTTTCATTTTAATTCCTCCTCTCTAATATCATACTTACTGATTGTTTCTTCGATATCTGTTTGCCAACCAGATATTCCTTTGTAGTGCTTGCAAAACTTGATTGCGTCTTCCCTTAGTTCTTGATACTCCTCGTTCGTCATTCTTTCAGGCATTATTCATCACCTCCGTCTTCTGTTTCTTCTTCTAGTTGATTTTGTATTGCTTTTTCTAACCCAGCCGACAATCTAGGATTCTCAGACACTTCATCGTCCGTCAGCCCTAAAGCATCTAGAGTGTCTTCCACATCGTGAGTGAGGCAGAATTCATGATTACCTAATTCGTAATCAAACATTTGATAAATGTATGTTTCCCCCGTCTTTTCGTCATTCATTGCTTCTTTAACCTCTTTATCAAAATCTTCAAACATTTGATGCCATTCTTTTGATTTTGTTCTTAAAATGTACCCGCCTTGGCCAAGGCTATAAATCATTTGAGTGTCGTCTTCCGTCAGACCTAGCGCCTCCATGCCTTCTTTGAATTGTTTATCGCTGAAAGCAAAAAAGATACCTTTGAAAGCATTGACAAGTGTTAATTGTTTGTTTTTTAATTCTAAATACAAATTTTCCATTGTGTGCTCCTTATGAGGGGTTACCTCGTGGTTTTTATAGTGCGACAACTGTGTATCCTTTCATGTCTAAGCTGATATCTAAACCGTTTTGTTCGTCTCTGTTGGATAAATACCCAACTACGCTCTTGAATTCCTTGCCATTCTTTTTCGATACCGTCGTTTTGTAAACGACACAAGTGCTGTGCTTACTCTTTGTTTTACTCATTTGTTTCACCTCCTTCTAAAATGTTTGCAATGCTCATGCAAAAACCATTTGATCTTTCTTTGCCCATTTTGGTAAAAATGGCTTCAATCTTTTTCTTGACAATGTTGGCTGTTGCAAAACGAGCTGCCCATGTTTTACCCCAAGTATATTTCAGCCCATGCTTGGTTAACCTCAGGAAATAAACATTGTTGCCGTCAATATTCATTGTAATAGCAAATGGTTTCTCAACGTCTGCTCGAGGTTGCTTTTTGACTTTGTATTTCTGCTTCAATTTCAAGACATCGTTTGGCCAAAAGCGAATGGTTATGTATACATTCCCTCCGGTTTGTTCAAGAAGCTGGGCTCGAAGTTTTTGAGCTTGTTCTACCCAATTTTCAATTTCGGCTGTTGATTTTAAACTAGATTCATAGTATCGGTCATTTTGATGATCTTTCCATACCGAAACATATCCTCTAAGGCTTGGCCATATATATCTTTCTTCTATTTCTTCTATTGTAAGAGCTGCTTTAAGGCCATTTTTGTAATAGTTAACGACCGTTGCCTTACTTTGCTTTCCTTTTATTCGGATATAATCACAGTCATCGTCTAGCGTCTGGATTTTATCCATAATTTCTTGAGGTGTAAACAGCGCTTCATTAAAGAATCCAAAGCCTGTAGTCCAATCTCTTTCAAGCCTGTCTCTTCCGCTGTGAAACTCGGTACAATTGCTTGAGCCCATTAAAACGAGAGGGATAACCCTCTCTCCTACTTTGATAAATTGCCTACCGTAAATAATTTCAATACTCATTATATCTCACACTCCTTTTTCTAGTTTAGTCCCACACCGTGGGCAGTAATTAACTTGCCAAGTTTTGCGTAAAGCAGCTATGTGATAATAACACGTAGGGCAAAGACCAAATTTTACAAGTTTTTCTCCATGTTCCAGCTTCTTAGCCTCTTCTGCCGCCATTCTCATGGTTTGTTCAGTTTCTTCTAGGCCAAAAGCTTCGATCATTTTTTGTTTTAATTCTTTATACGTTTCCATGTTTTTCCTCCTTTGGAGTTCGGGATACTCCATACTCATAAACCTCCATTGCTGTAAGACTCATATATAATTCAAAATTTTGGGACACAACTAACCGTCCGTCTTTTTCAAAGACAGTGCTGAGCGCGTGATCCGTATTAAAATCAAACAGCATATCAAACTCATCGTCGAAGTTGTGCCCCCCCAGATGAAGACATGCTTCACTTAGAGTCATACCTTGGATGTCTTGTTCTGCCTTGTCTAACTCTTGTCGTGCCAAATTGATAGCTTGTAATTTCTCCTCTTCTGTTGGTGAATTGTTGATTCTGTCTTCTTCTGTCATTTTAATTCCCCCTTTTTAAATTCGTCTAGATTGTAGCCATGTCTCAAAGCAAATTCGCGGTAACCTTTTTCTCCATATAAACTGTCAGTAGCCATTTCTTGGGTACTCACTTCTTGCCCACAGTGTGAACAAACAGTAACTGATTCTACACAAACTGTATACACTTCCCCAGCAATGTATTCATTGTATTCGTCTATTTCGTGCAACATTTTGTCTCGAGCTACTTGTTTCCAATTTTCTTCTGTTCCTTGCAAAAAAGTCATAACGTCGTCTTTAAAGGCAAAGATGAATCCAACTTTAGCGGTAGCACAGTTAGGCCTTTTTGTGGTAATAGTAATGTTCTTGCCGTTGAGAAGAAAAAGAGGAAGAGAGAGGTATTCTTTTCCATCGTTGATACTTTGTTTCAGATATAATTCAAAATCTTCTGCATATTTCCAGTTGTGTTTATCTCCCAAAGAGAGGTGCCTATGCCAACACACCATTCTTGTTGCTAAAGCGAAGTTTCTAGGATCCGTTGTGTCACAGTCATACCCAATCATGATACGGATCTTGTGGTCTTGCATTTGTCTTTCGTAAACAGCATAATTTTCCATTAATTGTTTCCTCCTTGTTTTTCTGTGTAATAGATAAAGTCTGAATCTGGGTCTTTTTCAATCGCGTCGTAAATACCGGCGTATTCTTTTATCTTAGGACCTGATCCTAACTCCGGTTGAAACCAAAAATCTCTAATACAATTAATTGCTTCTAAAAGAGAATCGAAGTCATCTTGATATACTTCGCCTTCTGATAACTCCTCTATGGCAGCTTCTTCTCGCAAACTTAAATCCAGCCTATTTTGAAACATAACGGCTCTATATTTCCCTTCGTTATAATAAACGTAAGCAAAGCCTCTACCTTGTAAG
>Ga0268284_1000570_pt1 | contig 23600 bp, 19 predicted proteins | sample saktaG_14_FD_190137 | JGI IMG/M metagenome (GOLD analysis project Ga0268284, IMG submission 190137) | Saline water microbial communities from Sakinaw Lake, British Columbia, Canada - sak_2013_06_06_40m | ecosystem: Environmental > Aquatic > Non-marine Saline and Alkaline > Saline ...
CCCACCAGGTTCGCAGATGGTTTCGAAGCATCTTGGACCAGGTGGACCTGACATTGGGCCACCTGTCCCATGCCATCGAGGTGAAGCCCTCTTCGAGAAACGAATACCCCGCGCACCACGGGTGGCCGATGATTTCCTGATAGATGATCTTGTTCGCGTGGGGGATGTATGCTTCGAACGGTTTCCCTCCGGTGAGCTCGCGGAGCGTTGCGTCAAACCGTTGCCGCGCCGCCGCGTAGCCTTTGCGGTCGAATTTCCCAAAGCATAACTCCATCTCATCGGAGACGTCATCAAGACACAGGCCGGTACCGGGGAACGGAACGCCGCGCCTCGCGATCGAGCGGACGGCGGACTCCGGGATCGCCCGCTCGCGCATGGCGGCCTCGAAAACCCGGGTGACAAGCGGCGAGTGCGTGACGCACAGGTGGCATGGAGTCCCGGTGCTCATGCGTTCCAGTGGATTCTTGTCATGAGTTCGTGGATGGAAGCGGAGTAGTCGATCACCGGCGGAGCGGATCGCGCGGGTGGCGGAAGCGGATCGCGGCCCGGTTGGATGCGGGTGATGAATCCATTCTCGGCGAGATCGCGGGCATAACGGAGGTGGGTGTTGGATGACTCATCACTCAACTCCGCCGGGCACAGCGCGCAGGTCGGCCGCCCGGAGGCGACGGCTTCCGTGAGCATGGTCAGGCTGTCCATGGTGACGAAAACCCGGTCCGCCATGCCGAGGTATTCGTTGGTCACCTTGCGCGGGGCTTTCGAATACCAGACGGCGTCGAGAATGGCTTCAGGCTCGATTCCCTGGCGGAAGCGGTCTTCAAGTTCGCTGTCGGTACGATAGGAAGTGGTGATCAGCCACTGGCTGCCATCGCTCTTCCAGACATCGTTCACGAAGCGGATGATGGCGCACCAGTCGTCCTGTGAGAACCGGATTTTCGCCGAGGAGTTCCCGATGAACAGAGTGTTGACCGGACCTTTCGGCCGGATCTGACTTTCTGATAGAAAACGTTGCTTCGCTGCATCCACGACATCCGGAGTGATTTCCGTGAACAACAGGGGAATGAAAATGTAATCCGCGCGGTGCCTGCCTTCAAACGGGCGCATGATGGCGGTCACGCTTCCCTCCGGCACATGGATCGTGCCCTGCACGAAAACGCTCGGGCAACCGTGATGTTTCGCGAGGAATTCCAATGCCGCCAGTGAGTGCGGGCCGCTGGAAACGATCAGGTCGGGTGCCGTTTCCTGGAGTTTCATCTGCGGGTGCAGGCAGCGGAACAGCCATTTCCGCGGATGAAGGCGGAGCAACCGTTTCGCCAGCGAGCGGCCGAGGCGCCCGGGAAAAGCGCAGTGAATGTGGACCTCAATGACTTCAAGCGGGACGGCTTTAGCAAGCTCGCGAAGCATTCCCCGGGATTGGACCAGATGCCCTTGGCTTCCTTCGTTTAGAATCCAGACACGTTTGGGTTTCATGGCGCTCGCAGGGTTTCGTTCAATCGGCCCGATATGAATTCAAATACGAGGCCCCGCCGTTTTCGCATGAGCGATTCCACCTGGTTTCTCTCGCTCCTCAATTTAATCGCGAAGGGATTCAGGAACCAGGGAACGCAGCGGGCTGGGCGGCTGTTATAACGAGACTGGATTTCGTGTTTTTTTTGAACTTCGGCAACGGCCTGACCAATGACTTCCATTACGTTAGGCGGCACGCCGGCATCCACCAGCATCTGCCTGAGCTGCTCAAGATACTCGCCTGCAAGTGCTGCCCGGCGCTGATCAAAAGCATCGCTATGAGTCATGATTCTGCTTGGGGAATGAGGGTGCAGCAATAGGGTTGATTTCACGCCGGGGTCAATGACCCATTTTGCGATGTGTCCCGTCATGAGGCCCCAGGCGTTGTCCCCCCAGTGGCCGAAGTGTGTTGGAAATGGATGCTCCTGGAAAAGGGAGGTGCGATATAAATTCCCGGCGCTGCTTGCGATCAGCGAGGCTGAATATAATCCGTAGTTCATCACGATCCACGATGCCGCATCCATTTCAAACGGAACCTCGGAGTGGACGTGATCAATCAACTCATGGATTGGCCATCGTTTGTACGAGGGCGTGCCATCCATGTTTACGAATGAGGGTGCCGAAATCACCACGTCAGATGAAAACCTGTTGATGGTCTCGTAGAGTCGATCCAACGATGCGGCGGGGAGGATGTCTCCACCCGTTGCCACGTTGAAAAACGGCTGGGTCGCCTTCGAGATCGCAAAATTCCATGATTCGTAGAGGCCGGGCGGATGTTCGAGGAATTGGATCTCCAGATCACCGAGTGCTTTTTGCAGGTAATCCCTGGTGCCGTCGTTTGAATGGCTGTCCACGATGATGATTTCCCGTGCTATCCCGGAGAGAAGTCGCAGCTGTTCCACGTGCACTGGCATTGCGCTGATGCAATTCAAAACCGGGCTGATGATGGTAACGGGTAGTTTGCTCACGATGAACGCGGGACACGGTAAGAATTGAGCAGCAGAACCCGCTTGTCATGAGGGCTGCCGAAGAGGCGCTTCGCGAAACAACCGGGGCCGAGGTTGGCATCGTAGTGAGCGCGGACGTTCGCGCGGAGCCTCATGATCTCGGCATCAGTCATGGAGAAAATCGAGTGCACAACGTCATTGAGACTTTGGGCATCATGAAACGTAAGGCAGTTGACCCGGTTTTCCAGCGGCGGCGACAAGTACGCCGCGTATTGGAGGATAGGCACGCAACCGGCGGCCAGCGCTTCGATGAGATTGTGGCAAAGCGGCATGCCGACTCCCGGGCAGGCGAGGAAAAAGTCCGCCTTGGCGAGTGCTTCGAGCCAGCTGTTCTGGGGAATCCAGCAGTGCTGCGTCTCACACAACACGAAGGGGTGAAAATCGCCGGACGCCAGCCAGGCCGCGGCGTCCCGCGGGCGATGGATGCTGCCAGCGGGCATGGCGGCACACGCCACAGCTAACATGTCGCGCCGTGTCAGCATGCCATAGACCTTGCGGATGACATCCTTGTCATATTTCCCGTCTTCGGTATTGCCACCGAAAAAGATCCTGGCCGGGCGCTTGTCATCCGTCTGATAGATAATTGGCAGGTCGGCGCATGAGGCGAGTTGCGGATGCACGAAGACCGGGAACGCACATTCATTTTCCGCCGTGCACAGGCGCTGTTCGTAGCGCACGGTCACGATTTTTTCCGCGCGTGCCGCCCGGGGGGCGGCACGGTCGGTGATGAGCAAATAGGGAACCCGCAGTTCGTCCGGGAAGGCCACCACCCCGAGCCGTTCCTTCAGCAGCAACGACTTCATGCCGCTGGTGCCGAACGAAGAAAGGGTGGCCCGGCAGGCGGTGAAAACCGGGAAGTAGCCCGCATCGATGAGATCCCTAACAAGACTGAAATAGTAACGACCGCCAACCGCGTTGATCGCAGGGTTGGAAAAATCGCAGCACACGACGGGTTCGCCCGGGTGCCACTCCTCCAGGCCGCGGGCGAGCAACGCACGGAACGCCCGCCGGTAGGACGGCCAGAGATACGGCCGCATCAGGCGGACCACGGCTTCCAATGATTTTCCGATAGATAACTTCACGGGGCCGGACGTTTGTGAATTCCATCAGGGCACCAGACGCGGCGACTGGCCGCCACCTCGTCACGGATGGCACGGTTGGCTTGCATCTCCGCCCGGGTCTTGTAATCACGCTGGTGGTCCAAATGGAGCAGGATGGCCCGATTGCGGACCCGCTTGCCGACCACCCCCGAATTTGTCAGGCGCTCGCCGAGTTCGCGGTCCTCGCCGCCGTATTTCATGCGCTCGTTATGACCATTGACCTCAAGGATATGCTTTTTCCAGGTGGATGAGCCATGTCCATTCCAGGTGGCTTTGGTGGGGGATATCCAATCGAGGATGGCGGCCCGGGTGCCGCCCGCGCCAAGCCTGATGGATTTGGAAAGCCCCCGCAGTCCGTGCTGGCGCAACCATGCCAATGAAAACGCGCGCCCGCTGGCGATATCCTCCTGAGTGATCGCCAGACTCAAGTCCATGGACAGTTTGTTATATCCTCCTGATAGAAAAACCCCGGGCTCCGCCAGGCGGTCGTGGGTTGCCAGGAAATCCTTCCGCGGAACACAATCGCCGTCCGTGAAAACCAGATAATCCGCGCTGGCGGCGAGCGTCGCCTGGTTCAGGATCGCGCATTTCTGAAACCCCTCGTCCGGATGCCAGATGTGCCTGATGGGGAACTCCGTGAGCTGGCGGAAGCGTTCGATCACCTCGCGGGTCCGCTCGTCCGAGCCATCGTCGGCGATGAGCACCTCGAAATCCCGGAAGGTTTGATAGAGATAGCCGTGCAGAACTTTGGCCAGCCAGACCGGCTGATTGTAAGTGCTGATGATCACGGACTGCTTCATAATGACTGGATGGGACTGCTCGGGTGGCAGCAGGATGACTTCATCCCGCCCATCATGGCAAGGAAATCACCGGCACGGCTTCCCGCCGTCCGGCTTCCACCAGCGCCGCGGAGGCCCAGCTGGCAAGAATGAAATCCAACGGCAATGCCGCGGATGCATCCATGGCAACAATGGCTTGTTGCAGCGCCGCCCGATCCGCAGTTTGCGCCACCTCATGGCAACGCGTGGCTCCCGGCAGCCAGGAGGGCAGCGCCTGCCCGGATGTTAGAGCGACCTCGTAAACCACGTCCGCTTGCGTCCATGGTTCGGGGAGCCGCCACGACTCCGGAGCGCCCGCCAGCCACAGCAACGCCCGGTGGGGCTTGCCCGCGCCTCCGGTTTCCGACCCTAGCCAGTCCCGAATCGTCCGGCGTTTGCTGATGTCCACCTGCCAACGCTCCTGCAACCAGAACACATCGACCGGCCCGGCTTTCATCGCTTGTTCAAGCGCCACCATGCCATTCGCCGTGGTGGGTGGTGCCGCAACCGGCAGGAATGCCGCCCGCCATTTGCCGGGTTCCACGGTGGTCACGGAAAGCGCGAGCACGGCGCTTTTCGCCCGCCGCGCCAACAAGCTGGGCAACGGGCTGGCACGCGTGAGACGACCGAAAAACCGCACCAGCTCACCCTGTCTGCCGACCCGTTGGTCCGCTAGAATCCCGACGATCCCGCCCTCGCGCAGAAATCCCGCAACCTGCAGCGCATTGTCGCGTTTGGAAAACATCCGGGTGCCATCCGCCTGACGGCGCGCGAGGATCCGCCCGTCTAACAACCGATTGTTGAGCGGCCGGTAGAACGCGCCGGCCCGCGCCCCTTTTGGGAACAAATGCACCAGGCGGCTCAAAATCTCCCAGTTACCCATGTGGGCGAGCAGCAGGACGACACCTTTGCCTGCCGCGAGCGCTTGTTCGAGCAGTTCCAGGTTTTCGATGTGGATCACCTCGCCGAGTTTTTCCGGGGCGAGACGGGCGGTGTGGGCCGCAGAGATCAGATTGCCACCGGTGCGGCGGAAGGATGCCTTGGCCAGCCGCCGGAGTTCGGCCAAATCCTTTTCGCCGGCGAAGGCGATCCGCAGGTTTCGCAGGATGATTTTGCGCCGCAGCGGCAGGCAGTGCCAAACCAGCCCGCCAAGCGCCTCACCCAGGCGGAACAACCACCGGCCGGGCAGTAAGCCCGCGAGACCCTCAATCAACGAGTGCCCTAGGCATTCCAGCCGCCATTGCAGGAGCTTCTGGGGTTTCTTCTTCCGTTTGCGGCTCATGGGGAATGCGTGCGCCTGTCCCGCGGACCGGCAAGCGCCCGTGGCGTAATGTTTTCACCCCCCGGATGCAAGACCGATGCCTCTTGGACCGTGGGGCGCAGCACCGGTTGCCGCGACGGTCATCACAGATCGGCAGCGGAAGAAGTTTCAAGCACGCGTCGCAATGAATTCGATGGGGTCGGTGAAAACCTCCGGCTTCGCACCGTCGCCCTCGATGAAAATGCGATGCCAGACGGCATATTGCAACAACGACCAGAGAATCTCCGTGACCCCGCCCTTGGCCGCATGACGGGCAATGAGCGCCGCCACCCCGGATGGCTCTAACACGCCGGAAAAGGCCGGATGCCGGGGCAATATCGCCGCCAGCTTGCGCAGGTTTTCCCCTTTCAGGCATTTGCCCACCGCCACGGAAAATCCTTTCTTTGGGCGTTGGGTCAAGGCCTTGCCATAAATCGGCGCCGCCCAGCGCTTGAGAAAATGTTTGCCTTCCCGGCCACGCACCTTGAGGTCGTCGGGCAACGACAACGCGAACTCCACCAGGCGGTGGTCTAACAAAGGGACACGGCCCTCCAGCCCCCAGGCCATCAAGGTCCGGTCCACCTTGACCAGCAGTGAATCGGCCAACTCGGTGGCCAGATCGGTGGCTTGCATGCGCTGCAAGGCGCTCCAGCCCGGCGGCGTGGCTTGCCAGGCGTCAATGAACCCCTGCCTTGCGCTTGCGTGATAGGGCTGCATCCCCGGGCTCAGCAGTTGATTTCTCCACTCGCCACCCAGCCGCCCACGGGTGCGGAATCCGCCGGATCCCGGAGCCTGGAGGTTGGCTACCCAGCGTTGGAATATGGAACGGCGATAGCGTCCGTAGCCCAGGAACAATTCGTCCCCCCCTTCGCCAGTGAACACCACCTTGAAGTCGCGGGCCACGACCCGTGCCATCAGCGACGTGGGCAGGATGGCATTGTCAAAGATGAGATCGTCCGCGGCCCAGACCGCGAACGGCAGATGTTCGAACATCGCCTGCTGTCCGAGTTCGATAACCTGGTGGCACAGTCCGAACCGTTTGGCAATGCTTTGCGAGGCCTCAAGATCCGGCTGCATGGCCGCATCGGTGAAAGCGACGGTATAGGCTGTTAGTTCGCGGGTGCCTGCCCGGCGCAGCCATTCGAGCACCACCGAGGAATCGACCCCGCCTGATAGGAGCAGCGCGAAGGGCACGTCGCTGCGCATGTGTTCGCGCATGATTTGCGCCATCAAACGCTCGAAGGTCTCCGCCGCTTCCTGATAGCTACAGGCCGCGCGGCGCAGGCCGACGAGCGACCAATAGCGCCGACGGTTCCGGAGTTGGCCATGCACGAACACCGCAACTTCGGCCGCTTGCAGTCGTTGTATGCCGGCCACCGTGGTGAGCTTGCCGGTATTGAAGCCGGTCTCCAAAGCTTGTGCCAATGCGCCTGGATGAATTGCGCGCATTTCACCCTGCAACACCGGCATTAGCGCCTTTTGTTCCGAGGCGAAATAACAGCCTTCTGGCGTTTCGGCAAAAAACAACGGTTTGATCCCCAACCGGTCCCGCGCCAAAATCAGTTTGTCTTCACGCTTGTCGTAGAGCGCAAACGCAAACATGCCGTGGAGTTCGTCCAGGAAGCCATCCCCATAGTGGCGGTAGGCATGGAGAATCGTCTCGCAATCGGAATGGGTGGCGAAGACCGCGCCCTTCGCCTCCAACGCCTGGCGCAATTCGACATAATTATAAATCTCGCCATTGGCGACCAGCACCAGCTTGCCATCGTCGGCGAACATGGGCTGGCCTCCCCCTACCAGATCGATGATGGCTAGGCGGGCATGCCCCAGCCCGAGCTTCATGTCCAAGTGCGTCTTGATCCCATCCGGTCCGCGATGGCGGATTCGCTGAATCAGCTCATTGAGACAGGTTTTGTCAACCGCGTTGCGGCGCAGGAAAATGCCAGCTATGCCACACATTTGTGCGCAGGAAGAGGGTGGTTTGACATGGATCGCTTAGTCTCCGCCGATACTCCATTCCCAGGCGAAGACCGCCTCCCATTGTCCGGCCTCTTTGAAGACGATGCCTTGCTCCAGCTTCAAAAACGGGTTGATCTGCCAGCTCAAGCCCACGGTGGCCTCCATTTCATTCCGATGCTCATCAATGAGCATGCCAACGCGGCTCACATCAGCCACCTCGACAATGAGATCCAACTCATGGTTGATCCGCCAGGTCGTGGCCAGCGAGATCTCCACCGTATCCGCCAGGTCGTGGCCGCCGATGAAGGTGTAGAGCACGTTGAGGTCGATGTCCATGAAGACGAAATCCTTGCTCGCGATGAGGCCTAGCGAGTAGTCGCGTCCGGGGTCGCCCAGATCGGGATCCGCGGCCGTGGGCCAGCGGATGGCACCCTCGAAGCTGAGCGAGGGTCGATAGCGCCGCTCGCTTAGAAACTCGTATTCCGCGGTGGTTTCCAGATCCCCGAATCCGCTGACCGATTGGACGTCCGGCTTTTTGCCGACGATGTCAGTGAAAACCGGTTCGAGGGTCAGCTTGAACTGCTCGGTGAAGTTATACTCGATGAGGAGGGGAAATCCATATTCGGTCTGGTCGCTATCCGTCTGGTACTCAAAGCCGCCGCCAACAAGTAACGAGTACAACGGAGCCTGGTACCATGGAGTCTCGAGGAGCACATCAAGGTTGGAGTAGGGGGATGATCGCGACCGGGTGATCCTCGCGGAAGCGGGCACGACGGCGACCCCAACTCCGACGGCGATCAGTGCGGCGAAGCGGCTGCGCGAGAGGTGTGTGACGTTCATTTATTAGTGACGGAGGTCAAGACCACCACCTCGCCCACGGTGGTTTCGCTGCGGACAAAGCCGATGCCTTTGGCATACCACTTGTGTTCGCTGCCGGATTCCAACATCGACCAGTCCCTGGTTTTCACACAATCCTTGTAGGTTCCCGCGGGAACCGTTACGGTTTCACCGACGGCAACGACCTGGCCCATGTCTTCGGCGCTACCCGCGGAATACTCTTGGCGGTATGGCGCCCCGGGCTTCGGAACGGCTGGCATCTGGATGCCCGGTTGCGCGCCGTTCACGCCGCCTTCCCACGAACCCTCGGTGCTGATGCGTCCGCCGGATTTGAACTCCTTGGACGCCTCGCCAAAATACCATACGGCCCCCTGCTTGTCCTGGGCGTACCAGTCCAGCGTGTCCTCGACCAGTTTGCCGTTCTGCGTCACCGTGTCATGCACGACCACGCATTTCACGCCCATGATCTTCTTGGTGTCGGACGTGACGATGACTTTGTTCTCCCGCGTTTCCCTGCCCTCTTTTTCGACAAAGGTGTGCGTCGTGCCAGGCACGAGAGGGAAGTAAGGATTGGTGACGACGTGAGTGAAGTTCGCGGGGACGATCCCGGGATGATAGTCCTTGCTTGGCTTGGCGGATTTCTTCCCGTCCGTGGATGCGCACGCATTGGCGAAAACAAGCAGAGTCAGTGACAGGCGGATGCCGTTGTTGGATAGTTTCTTTTTCATGCGCATTCAGAGGATCGCACCCGCCTTAAGACTGGCTTAATGAGAGAGGACTATTTCCGGTGGAGTCCGGCGCGGGAAAGAAGATGCTCGCGACAAAGGTCCGGTCATCCCTCAGATCGACCCGCAGGCGCAAGCCCAGCATTTCGCAATACGCCTTGACGATGGAAAGTCCCAGTCCGGAGTGGTATCGATCCGTGCGTGACTCTTCCTTGCGCCAGAAACGGTCGAAGATGTGGTCGAGATCGGCAGGCTCGAGATCGTTGACGGTGTTAGAGAGCCGCAGTTCCGCGCCAGCGGGGGTCGCAATGCCGACGCATTCCACCACCGTTCCCGGGGCGCTGTGGGCGACCGCGTTATCCATCAGATTGCGCAGGATGATTTCAAGGATGTCCTCGTCGCACTCGACCGTGATTTCGGCCGCGACTCGCTCGTGGAACTGCAGCCGCATTTCGGGAACGACCGCGCGTTGCCAGCAGCCGCGCACAATAGCCCGCAGCTCGATCCGCCGCGATTGCACCGGGAGATTTCCGCCCTCACATCTTGATAGGGTGAGCAGGGTGCCGACGAGTTTTTCCAGATGGAGCGCGATCTCCCGGGTGTCGTGGAAGAACTGGCGCGTGCTTTTGACATCGTCGGGCCAGCGCCCGCCGACTTCGCAGGCCGTGCGCAACTCGGTGATCGGTGTCCGCAGTTCGTGCGCCAGGTTGTTAGAAAATTGCCGTTCCCGCTCGAAGGCTTGCTCCACGCGGTTCAGCAAACGATTCACCGTGGCTTCGATCGCGGCGAGTTCGACAGGCGGCGCGGAAATGTGGAGGCGCTTGGCGAGCGTGTCAGGGGCGATCTGGGAGATTTGCGCGTTGATTTCCTCGATGGGGCGCAAGGCGCGGAGGATCGCCCGGCGCACCAGCCACGCCAGCACGCAGGCCAGCGTCATGACAACCCCGATACCCGACAGATAAAGCGAATTCAGCAGATCATCGAGTTGCTCGCGGCTGCGAGCCACAACTAACACAACTTCGGTATCAGCCGGTGACGTCGTCCCTGGGATTTGAAAGGACTGTTCGCGCGGGTCGTCAGGCATCACCTCCGTCTCCGGAGCGTCCGATCTGGGGAGAAACGTTTTCTGAACCAAACGCCCGTGCCGACCATCCGGCAAAACGGCGTCCCACACGGCGTTGCTGCGTCCCGCGAGAAGCGGCAGATTGTCGGTGCCCAAAGTCTGGGACACGCCCACCACGGTGCCGTCTTTGAGATACAATTGGCAATAGTCCGGGTCCGGATCCGTACGCGATCCGGCCGCGTAGGCATCAGGCAAGTCCCAAAGGATGAAGCGGCCCTTGCGTTCGGTGTTGCGCTGCAGCATTTCGGCCTCGGCAAGGAGCAGGCGGTCGAAATCCTGGACCAGACGCCGGTGGATGACTTCGAGGAAAAGCGAACCCGCGGCGAACAGCAGGATCAAGGTTGCGGCGAGAATCCGCACGGTGAGCTGGCGGCGGATCGACCACAAGGGTTGAGGGGTTTTCATTTGATGAAATAGCCGTGGCCGCGCCGGGTGTGGATGATCGGTGCGGCGCTGTGATAACCGATTTTTTTGCGAAGCGTGCAAATCAGGACTTCAATGACATTCGGGCCGGGGCAAGAGTCACTATCGTGAATGGCATCGATCAGTTGCTCCTTGGATAACACCCGTCCACGGCATAGTGTCAGCCGCTCGAAAATGGCATACTCCGCCGGCGTCAGGTTGATGGCCCGGCCGTCGCGTGATAACGCCCGCACCGCCGTGTTCAGCACGAATTCACCAACCGCGATCTCCGGATTTTTCGCACCGTGTTTACGGCGGGCAAGCGCCTCCAACCGTGCGCAAAGTTCATCGAACGAGAACGGTTTGATCAGGTAATCGTCCGCTCCCAGGCGCAGACCGCGGATGCGATCCTCGACGCGGTCTTTCGCGGAGAGCATGAGGACGTGAGTCTGTTTGCCGCTCTCGCGCAGGCGCCGCAGGACCGTTAGGCCGTCCATGGAAGGGAGCATCCAATCGAGCACGATGACGTCGTAGTCGTTGAGCCGCGCATAGTCGAGGCCCTCGGCGCCATCGGCGACGAGATCCACCACGTGTCCCGACTTTCTGAGTCCGGTTCCGAGGGAGCGCAGAAGATGCTGGGAATCCTCGATGACGAGCAACTTCATGGTGGGAAAGTTAGGACGGCGGCCTGCTTTATGCTAACGCTTTTGCGCTTGTTGGTCGGCAGCCGCCTCTGCGGCTTGGTCGGCGGGTGTCTCGACCTCGGTGGAGACGATCCTGCCGGTGATGGCGCTGACCTGGACTTCCGTGATGTCAGGTGATTTCGGCATGGCGATGTCGAACGACCAGACGAGTTGGCCATGCTCGTTTTCGAGTTCGCTGGTTTGGATCTTGCCGTGTGGAACTTTGGCGAGAGCGGTCTTGGCGGCGGCTTCACGGGGGATCCTGGCTTGCGCTTTGAGCGCGGCCGCCGAGTCATGGGTGGCGCAGGCGGCGGTCAAACTGAATCCCGCGGCGGAGATCAGAGTGAGGGTGATGCGGTGCGTTGTTTGTTTCATGCGGGGTTGGGCAGGGTTGCTTTGGTTGACATGTTTTCTTCGGGATGACGGGACTTGGAAATGTGCGTGATAGGTGATAGGCGGCAACGGCCGCAGCGGGATGGCTGGGTCACGGCTGGGACTGGTCCGGTCGCTTGACCACCAGGACATATCCCTGGGTTTGCGCGATGACCTCGTGGGCGAGGCCGAGTTTGAAAAACAAATTGTCGTAGGAAGTTCTGCGCATCACGGCATAAGCCGTGCCCGGTTGTGCCCAATGTCCGGGAAGGTCCTCATGATTGAAAAAGCGCGCGCGTGTGAGCTCCGGTTCGGCGGCAATCCCGAAAGCAAGTTCGCCTTGATCATCGACCAGACTGACCAGCCTGCCAAGATAGACCGGCAGATCCTGCCGGTAATCACCGACGTTATAGACGCGGTCACCGGGTTTGAGCATCGGCCTGAGGGTGATGGCCAGCTCCTTGGTCGAGGTTGCGCGGAGTTCGGCTCCGCCAAAGTGCAGGGCGAGCAGCAAGGCCGCGCAGGAAACCGCCATCGCCGCGAGCAGCACGCGCGGCCGGTTGCGGCGTAACCCGAAACCTGCCGCCGCCGCTCCTAACAGCATGGAGCCGCAGACCGTCACCTTGAGGACCGGCAAATAGGCGCTAAGCTCGGGTTGGCCCTTGATTCCCGGGGTGACCACCGCGGCCACGGCCGCCAGCAAGGCCGTCACGATGAACGCCCGGCCGGCCGGGCGGAATTTGCTAGAAGGCGTCCCGCGCCAGATCCCGGCGAGCAGCCGGCCTAGCAAGACGGCGGCGGCGGGAAATACCGGCAGGATATAGGGAATGAGCTTCGATTGGGATATCGAGAAGAAGGCCATGATGCCCATGATCCAGATCAGGAAGAACCAGGCTTCGGGATTTTCCCGCCGGGCTTTCCAGCCGCCGGCGAGTGAGTGGCGCACGGCTTGTCCGGCGAAGAACACCCAGGGGAACAATCCGCCGGCTAAGAAGGGCAGGAAAAACCACCAGGGTTGGTATCTGTGATGGATGCGCGTGGTGAAGCGCAGCCAATGCTCGTGGATGAAATAGAAGTGGAGGAAATCCGGGTTGGCGCGGGCCGCCAGCACATGCCACGGCGCGGCGATCGCCAACAGAATCACGGCGCCGGCGAACGGATGGAACGGCCGCAGGACCCGCCAGCGCTTGAGCAGCAGAAGCCACAGGAAGATCACCGCACCGGGCAGGGCGATGCCGATCAGCCCCTTCGCCAGGGTGGCCAGCGCCATGAACGCGTAACATGCCAGAAACAAGCCCCGCCGCCGCCGCCCCGGCGGCTCCCGCACGGCCAGGAGGAAGGCGAACAACGCGCCGCTGATCGTCACCGCGGCCGCCATGTCCAGCAGGACGATCTGGCTCATCGCATAATACATCAGTGTGGTCGCCAACACGACCGCCGCCCAGATTCCCGCCCCGCGGCCGGCAAGGGCGCGTGCCGTGGCATACGTCAGCAACACCCCGCCCAGCGCAAACAGGCCGTTCCAGAGCCGCGCGGTGAATTCATTCACGCCGAACCGGCGGAAGGTCAGCGCCGAGAGCCAATAGACCAGCGGCGGCTTTTCGAAATATTTCACCCCGTTGAGCCGCGGCGTCACATAATCGCCGGTGGCGGCCATTTCCCGCGGGATCTCCGTGTAGCGCCCCTCGTCCTGATTGCTCAGTGGCCCCAACCCCAGCAACGCGCAAAACCAAAGTCCACCCACCACCGCCAGCAATAACAAGTCCCGCCAGTAAGTGCAACGCTCACCCCTGCGGACAGCGGCAGGCAGCGCGGGGAAATCGAGCGAACTGGAGTCGGATGGCGGCATGTGCTTGGGTTCCCGTGGGGCCTGGCTCCAATCTTGCCCGCGGGATTTTCCACAGGAGCAATAATCCGCCCCCTGCCGCCACCAAGTCACGCCCCGGAAGATGAAAATCCTGTCATCTTTCCAATGCCACTGAGCACCTGCCGGGGGCCGGAGCGCGGAGGCGTCATGAAACGATTGGGATTGGCCATGATCCAATGACGCTTGCACACGGCACGATACCGCCTACCCTAGCGGACAGGAAATGAGAGTGCTCATCGTCGAAGACGAACCCAGAATGGCGGCGTTGCTGCACGAGGGCCTGCGTGAACATGGACTGGCCTCGGAAGTGTGCCATCGCGGCGATGAGGCTTTGGAGCGCTTGCGCGGCGGCGGTTATGATGCCGTGTTGCTCGACATCATGCTGCCCCAGATGGACGGCCTAACCATCACGCGCAAACTGCGTGAGCGTGGCAACACCCTGCCGATTTTGATAGTTTCGGCGCTCGGCTCGGTCGATGAACGGGTGGCTGGCATTGAGGCGGGCGCGGACGATTATCTGGCCAAACCATTCGCGCTGAAGGAAGTGGTGGCGCGCCTCAAGTCCCTAGTCCGCCGGTCCCTGAAAATGCACCCGAACGCCTACGCCAATGTGCTCACGCTCGCGGACTTGACGTTCGACCTCACCCGGCGCGAAGCGAGACGCGGAGGCCGGCGGCTCGATCTCTCCCAGCGCGAGACTCTGTTGCTGGAAGTACTATTACGCCATAAGGAGATGATTTGCGGGCGCAGACTGTTGTTGCAGGAAGTATGGGAATATGACTCCGACCAAGGCTCCAACCTGGTGGAGGTCTATATCCGCCGGCTCCGGCAGCGCTTGGATCACGATCATGAACTCAAGCTGTTGCACACGGTGCGCGGCGTCGGTTATGTCTTGAGGGAGGAGGCAAGGTGAAGAGCGCGAGCGTGGCAGTCCGTCTGGCCTGGAGCTTCGCGGCCGTGTTCTTATTGGGGATGTCGATCATCGCCGGATTCTGTTACTATGAGTTGGTGATCGAACCGGAGAACAACGGGGAGGGGAATGAGTCATTCCAGCATGGCATCGCTGAGGTGGCGGTGGAAGCGAGCATCACCGTGCTGCTGCTCTCGGTGGCTGGCTGGTGGTTCGCGAGGCGGACCATCCGGCCCGTCAAACTGCTCACGGAGGCTGTCAGCCGCATCAAAGAGGGTAATCTCAATGTACCCATTTCGATTCCCGGAAGCGGAACCGAGTTCGAGCAACTGGCGCAAGTTTTCAATTCCATGACCGCGCGGCTTGACGCCTCGTTTCAACGCGTGCGGCAGTTTACTCTGTATGCCTCGCACGAATTGAAGACGCCGCTCGCCATCCTGCGCCTGGAGTTTGAAAAGCTGGTCGATGATCCGGGGCGCAGTGAAGCGGATCGCACGCTCTTCGAATCGCACCTCGAGGAGATTGATCGACTTGCGTGTCTGGTCGATAGTCTGACCTTTCTAACCAAGGTGGACGCCCACCTGATTCCGTTGGCACGCGGGCGCGTCGAGTTGAACCCCTTGGTCACCAGTGCGGCGGAAGACGCCAAGGCACTCGGCGCGGAGCGGGCGATCGAAGTGCGTCTCGTTCGCTGCGATGACGTGACGATGACCGGCGACCCACATCGTTTGCGGCAATTGCTGTTGATCCTGTGTGACAACGCGATCCAATACAACCGCGCGGGCGGCACGATCACCATGAGCCTGGAACAGGCCAATGCCCAGGTGTTCATCCGCATCGCCAACACCGGCCCCGGCATCCCTCCCGACGAACAACGCAACGTCTTTGAGCGGTTCTATCGCGGCTCATCGACCAAAGCCGATGGAATTCATGGGATGGGCCTCGGCCTGAACATCGCGCAATGGATTGTTGCCGCACACGGCGGCACCCTGGAGTTCGAGTCCGCGCCGGAACACACCGAGTTTGTGGTGCGTTTTTGAACGCGTGCCGCGTTAGGCACCACGATCCATATCACGCGGGTCATCGCCCCAGGCGTTTGAGCTTCAGTCGGCACCAGGCTTGCGCCCACCGCCCATCTGATAGCTTGATAATGCGTGTCCGGCCTGATGTGGCGTGGGCCACATGACAGGAATTTCATCATTCGGGGCGTGCATTCGGGGCGGAGTTGGGCATACATGATGCCGTGTCCTGAGAACCCGCCAGCAGGCTTTGCCGATTTCATGTTTTACCGCCGATTTCGAGAGCCCGTCATTCTGTGCATGCTGCCACTGCTGGCCGGTTCATGCACGCAGTTCGCGCGCTTCGAGGCCAGGCCGCTGGATGTTGAGGTCAGCGCCACGCGCCTCACGGATCGCCGTCTGGGCGGACAAACATGGACTTTGCCAAGCCTCACCGCAGAAGCGCTGAAGCATCATCCCGAGATCGCCGTCGCCCGCGCGAAGTATGACATCGCGGTGGCCGCCGTGCGCACCGCGGGGGAACGCCCGAATCCAAGCGCCACGCTGTCCCCACAAATCGTCACACCATGGACGAAATGGATCGCAGGCACCTATGGCATTGATTTTGACTGGACTTTTGAGACCGCAGGCAAACGCAGCGCACGTCAACTCGCGGCTCACGCCCAGGTTCGCGCCGCCGCCGCCAAGGTGATCGACACGATCTGGAAAGTCCGCAGTGCCGTGCGCAAGGCCTTCCTCGAAGTCTATGCCGCCGGGCAGCGCACGCAGTTGCTCAATGAGGCCATCGCGCAACAAGGCGAGTTGCTCGCCGCGCTTGACGAGCGCGTGAAGGCAGGCTCCGAATCACGCACCGCGACCACCCAGGCACGGTTGTTGCAAGCGCAGCTGCGACTGCAAGCCGCCGAGAGTGCCAAGCTCGCCGCGATCGCTCGCGCGGCGCTTGCCGAGTCTCTGGGAATGGGTTTGCCAGGGATCCATGACGCGGGGTTTTCATTCGCGGCCTTCGAGTCATCCAACTATTCCGCGCCCGGCAAACAGAAGGCGCTCACCCGTCGCGCCGATGTGCTGGCGGCCCTCGCCGAGTATGCGGCGGCGGAGGCAACCCTGCGCTTGGAGATTGCCAAGCAGTATCCCGACCTCCATCTCAATCCCGGCTACTCATTCGACGCGGGTGAGCATAAGTGGACGGTCGGCATCGGTTTCACGCTGCCGGTCCTCAACCACAATCAAGGCGCGATTGGCGAGGCCGAGGCCAAGCGCAAGGAAGCCGCCGCGCTGTTGGATGCCGTGCAAGCCAAAGTCCTTGCCGAGTATGACCGCGCGGCCGCCTCGCTGGCGGCGGCCAGGACCAAACTCGCCACCACGGATGCGTTGTTAGAAGAGCAGGCGCAGCAGGTTGCCAGCGAGGAGCGCCTCATCCAGGCTGGCAGTGGTGATCGCGCCGCCTTGTTGAGCGCGATGGTCGAGCGAGCAACCACACGGGTCGCCCGGATCGACGCACGCGCCGAAATTCAGGCGGCCATTACGGAACTTGAAGCAGCCACTCAAACCCACCCGCCGTGATCAAGAAACTCATCAACCTCATCCTCACCCTCAGTGTCCTCGCCGGCCTTGGCTTGGTGCTGTGGATCGGCTTGCACAAGCAACAGGAAAAGGCCGCGGCAAACGCCGCCGCCGATGGCGCAGCGGCGACCGAAGAAGACCAGCCCGCCGAATTCACCGTGATGATAGGGAAGAAGAAGGCCGTCGCGCTCGCCGTTGAAACCAAGTCCCCACGGAAGATCACGCTGCAAGCCACACGCATGGCCTTCGGCAGCGTGATCGATCCATCGCCGCTCATCACGCTGGATGGCGAACTCACCGCGGCGGAGGCGGCACTCACCGCATCCCAGGCCGAGAACGAACGAACCAACGCACTCGCGGCGACCCACGACGCATCAAAGAAATCCGCCGAGGCGTCCGAGGCCCAGTTTCTAGCAGACAGAATCAAGGTCGAGGGCATCCTTCGCAATGCGCAGCTCCAATGGGGAGCGGTCTTCACCCGCGATGCCACCAAGCGCCACACGTTCATCAATGCACTTGTCAGCGGCAGCGAGTCACTCATCCGCGTCGATGTGATGCCTGGTGGCGCGCTTGCGGAAATGCCCGCGAGCGCACGCATCCTCATCATGGGGCGCGAGAGTCAGCCCATTGCCACAAGTGACATCCTGCCAGCCACCGCCGCGGATCCGAAAACCCAGGCGCAAGGTTTCATTCTGCGCGTTGCCAATCCTCCCTTCGCGCTGCGCCCTGGCATGGCGCTCACCGCATGGCTGGAACTGCCAGGCAAGCCACGTCCGGGATTCGCGATCCCACGCTCCGCCGTGCTGCGTCATGATGGCCGCACTTGGGTTTACGTGCAGGAAGCGGATGAGAGATATATCCGCAAACCCATCACGCTCGATACCCCGCTCGATGCCGAACAAGGCTGGTTTATCACCGACAACGGCGGGGTGACTCCGGATGACGCGATCGTCGTTGCCGGCGCATCGTCACTGCTCAGCGAAGAACTCAAAACCCAGGGCGGAGGTGAACCTGATTAGCCATGCTCGCCTTCATCGTTGAGCATTCGCTGCGGCATCGCGGCATCGTCATCGCACTCGCGCTGGGCTTGCTCGGCTGGGGTGCCTATGTCGCCTCGCAGGCACCGCTGGATGTCTTTCCCGAGTTTGTCGCACCGCAAGTGACCATCCAGGCCGAAGCCCCCGGCCTTTCCGCCGAGCAAGTCGAAATGCTCGTCACACGCCCCATCGAAAGCGCGGTGAACGGCGCGGCCGCGCTCGAATCCGTGCGCTCGGAAAGCATCCAGGGGCTGAGCGTGGTCACCGTCGTCTTCAAGGATGGCACCGACATTTACATCGGCCGCCAGTCGCTCGCCGAAAAGCTCGGCACGCTCTCGCGCCAACTGCCCGAGGGCGTTCACGCGCCCACGCTCTCGCCGCTCACCTCCTCAACGATGGACCTGCTCAAAGTCGGTTTCGTCTCCGACAAGTTATCAGGCCGCGACCTGCGAACCCTGGTCGATTGGACGATCAAGCCGCGCCTGCTCGCAGTGAATGGGGTGGCGGCGGCCAGCGTGTTTGGCGGTGAAGTGGAGCAACTGCAAGTGCAGGTCATGCCGGAGAAACTCGCGGCCTTCGATCTAACGGTGAACGATGTCCTCGAATGCGCGAAAGCCTCGACCGGCGTGCGCGGCGCGGGTTTCATTGACACGCCGGGCCAGCGCGTCGTGATTCAAACCAACGGCCAGATGTTCACGCCCGAGGAACTCGGCGAAGTGGTCGTGCGCAAAGGCTCGCCCGTCGTGCGCTTGCGCGATGTCGCGAAGGTCGTGCTCGGTTCCGAACCGAAGTTTGGCGACACTCTCATCATGGGCAAGCCCGGCGTGCTCATCACCTTGAAGAGCCAGTATCTCGCCAACACCCTCACCGTCACGCATGACTTGGAAAAAGCACTCGACGAGCTGCGCCCGCTGCTCAAAGCCAAAGGCATCACACTCTATGACCGCTTGCACCGGCCCGCCACTTTTATCGAAACCGCGCTCGCCAATGTGCAGAACTCACTGCTCGTCGGTGGCGCGCTGGTGGGCATCGTGCTGTTGCTCTTCCTCATGGATTTGCGTGCCGCGCTGATCTCGTTCGTCTCGATTCCGCTGTCGTTGCTGGCGGCCATCCTGATCCTCGACTGGCGCGGCGTGTCGCTCAACACGATGACCCTCGGCGGCTTCGCGGTGGCTATCGGCGTGGTCGTCGACGACGCCATCATCGATGTCGAAAACATCCTGCGCCGATTGCGCGAGAACGCTGCCTTGCCAATGCCGCGCGAGCTTTGGCGCGTAGTGCTCGATGCCTCGCTCGAGGTCAACAACTCGGTCGTTTATGCGACCTTCATCGTCGCCGTCGTGTTCCTGCCGGTTCTAACAATGAGTGGCTTGCAGGGCCGGTTCTTCGGGCCGATGGGGGTGGCTTTCATCCTCAGCATCATGGCCTCGCTCGGCGTTGCCCTGACCGTCACTCCCGCGCTGGCGCTGGTGTTTCTGGGGCGCGCCAAGCCCCACGCCGAACCGGCATGGGTGCGCGGATTGAAGGTGCTGCATCGCGACTGGCTGCTGTTCTTTGCACGCTGGCCGGTTCTAACGATCATTGGCGCGCTGGCGCTGGTGGCCGGCGCGTGCTGCCTGGTGCCATATTTCGGCGGCGAGTTGTTGCCGGAATTCCGCGAAGGCCACTTCGTCGTCGGCGTCAAGAGCCGGCCCGGCGGCTCGCTCGAGGAGTCAATGCGGACCGGCAAACAGTTATCTAACATGATGCTCGCCAACCCGCACGTCGCGACCGTCGAGCAGCAAGTCGGCCGCGCCGAAGCCGGCGAAGACACCTGGGGGCCGAACCAAAGCGAGTTTCACATCGAGCTGAAACGCGGCACCACTCCCGCGGAGGAAGTCGCGACGCAAGCGGCGTTGCGCAGCATGCTGGAAGAATTTCCCGGCATTCAAAGCGAAGTGATGACCTTCCTTGGCGACCGCATCAGCGAGAGCATCTCGGGCGAGACCTCGATGGTCGTCATCAACGTCTTCGGCGAAGACCTCGACCAACTCGACCGCGCCGCGAAGAAAATCGCCGCACAACTTGCCACGATCACAGGCAATGCCGACGTGCAAGTCAAAGCCCCGCCCGGGGCCCCGGTGCTGGCCGTGCAGCTGCGCCCCGAGCGCCTCACGCAGTTTGGGTTCCGTCCGCTCGAAGTGCTGGAAACCGTGCAAACCACCTTCCAAGGCGCGGACGTGACCCAAATGGTGCGCGGCAATCGCATCCACGAACTCGCCGTGATCCTCGACGACAACGCGCGCCGCGATCCCGAAGCCGTCGGCGATTTGATGCTCGTCAACGGTGACGGAGTGCGGATGCCGCTGCGGCAACTCGCCGATGTCGAACTCACCAACGGCCGCCCCAGCATCCATCACGATGGCGCGCGGCGCAGACAAACCGTGACCTGCAATGTCGAGAATCGCGACGTGGCCTCGTTCGTCACCGAGGCGCGCGCCAAAGTGTTAGCCCAGGTCAAGCTGCCCGGCGAGGTCTATGTCGAATGGAGCGGTGCCGCCGAAGAACAAGCCAAAGCCAGGCGCGAACTGCTCATCCATTCGCTGGTCGCCGGACTCGTCGTCGTGCTGCTGCTCAGTCTCGTCTTTCACCGTGCCAGCCACGTGGCGCTGGTTCTGGCCAACATTCCATTCGCGCTGGTCGGCGGCGTGCTCGCCGTGTTTGCCGGAGGCGGTCTAACAAGCATTGGTTCGCTGGTCGGCTTCGTGACCTTGTTCGGCATCAGCACCCGCAACAGCATCATGCTCATCTCGCACTACGAGCATCTGGTGGAAATCGAAGGCGCGCCGTGGAATCTGCAAACCGTCGCCCGCGGTGCCGGCGAACGGCTGTTGCCCATTATCATGACCGCCCTGGTCACCGCTCTCGGCCTGCTGCCCCTGGCCATCGGCAGCGGTGAAGCCGGGCGCGAAATCGAAGGCCCGATGGCCATCGTGATCCTCGGCGGACTGGTTTCCTCCACACTGCTCAACTTGCTCGTGCTGCCATCACTGGCCTGGAAGTTCGGGCGCTTCAGCAAGTCGGAGGCCGAACTGTTCCAACCCGCATCACCCGCCGCCGCTTGAAGCACCCTCTTGTTGTTTTGGTGTTACTGATTCTCCGTCGCGGTGATCTTCATGATCCGGAAGTAGAGGGTGACACCCGACAGCAACTCGCACTTCCTCTTCACGGACCGGTGACCTGTATGAGTTCCTCTCGGTCGCCCGTGGTCGTGTCGATGGTCAGCACCACCTGGCCCAACGTCGCGGAGAAGAACTTGTGCTCCAACGTTTCAGGGTCGATGGGTGAGTAGTCCTTGGTTTTGACGCAGTCGTTGAATGTGCCGTATGGAACAGTTGCCGTTTCGTTCAAGCCGATTACGCCGGACATGTCTTCGGCCACTCCGAGGGAGAATTCCTGACGGTAGATGTCGTCGACCGCAGGTTGCGCCTTCATGACGATGCCTGGCTTGGCATCATCAACGCCGGCCTGCCAGGAACCTTCCAGGTTATTCAGCTCGCCGTCTTGATACTGCATGGAAAGTTCGCCGAAGTACCAGACGTTGCCGGTCTTGTCCTGGGCATACCAGTCGAGCGTGTCCTCCATCACCTGACCGTTCACTGTCGCCGTGTCGGTCACCACCATGCAGGTCACGCCCATGATGACCTTGGTATCGGAAGTGGCGACCACCTCAACCCGTTCGGTCTCCGTCCCGGATGTCTTCTCATAGACGAAGTGCCTGCCCGGCATGAGCTTGAAATAGGGGTTGGTCACTCCGACGACGAAGTCCTCCGGTCTGATGACAGGGTCGTATGCCCCGCCGCCCAAGGCCTTGCTGATCTCCATGCGGGCATTGAACTGATCCACCGCGAGTTGGCGACCGTCTTTTTGATCTTCCTTGGCTTGCTGGAGGAAGTCCGCCCTCGCTTTGGGATCTGTCAGATTGAGGCTTTTTGCGAGAGCCAGCGCGTAATCGGACTCCAGACCTTCTTTCGCCTCAGTCAGCATTGCGGCCGCGGTCTGGGCACCCGGCTTTTTGGAGTTTTTGCCTGAATTGACCGATGGACCGTGTCCCGCCGCCCATGCGCCGCCAGCAAGCGCAAGCATCCCCATGGACACAACCGCCAAAGCTCCAAGGCATGTCCGCGAACCATGGTAGTCCCCACGTTTCGCGAGGCGTCCCTCCGTCATTAATGAACAACGGCCGCTTGATTCCAACTGTGTTTGCCTGGCAAGTGTGCAACTAACTTCTATCACTGCGTAAGTATTCATGATATTATTTGGTTGATATTCGCATCCTTTTCATGATGGTCTTTTCATTCCATCTATGATCAAAGCCATACCAGTCCAATTCGCATTGCAAGAGAATAATACAGGAAATACCGGGTTCGAACCGCCTCAGCCCCCCCGCACTTCGATCTTCTCCCCCAGCAGCCAGCGCCGCAGGACCTTCGGGTCCGCCGTGAGATTGCCTAACATCCGCCAGTTGGACCGTTGCAGGACCTGCGCCTCGTCCCGGCCTTCGTCCACCACACACCACGGCCGCGAGCCCGACGCGTGAATGAAACGGAAGCCGTTCCCGCCGACCACCAGAAACGCCACGTGGGTGTCGAGCCCTATCAGATAGATCCCGGGTTCCGCCTGGGCGAGGTCGGCGGCGAAGGCGGCGTAGGGTTGGCCGACGCTCAGCGAGCACGCCTCCTTGTCGAGGAACGAGCGCAGGATGTTTTCCGATGGCTGTTGCGCGAGTTGATAGCGGTCCACCCGGAACCCGGCGTCCTTGATCACCGTGGCCACGAAATAGCCGCAGGCGATCCGGCCGCCGCCCGGCTTGGCGGCGGTGCCGTTGAAATCCCACGGCGTGCCGAGCCAGCAGCGCATCATCTCGGGCAGGGTTTGTTCCAGGATCACGCGGGCATCGCGCTCCACCGTCGCGCGTTCGGCAGCGGTTTTCGCCCGTTGATAGCGCGTGGCGAGTTCGCCGCGCCAGCGTTCCAGTTCGGACGTCAGCACCGCGTAGGTTTGTGGATCCGGTCGGGGGGTCTGCCGCAGGCCCAACGCCACAGCCCCGGTTTTCGCGCGGGCCCAGGCACCCAGTGGTTCGCGAAACCACCACCCCGCGCCACCGGCCATGGCCAGCAACATGATTGGCAGCAACCACCATTTTCTCATCGGCGCAAGGGTAACCCGCGCCGCAGCGCCCCACAAGCCAAGCCCCGGCAAATATCAGGGGGCGTTCAATTTTCCGTTAATCTGCTAGAGGCCCGAAGGGCTGGCTAACGGGATGAGTGATGGCAGTTGCGGCACCGGTTGGGAAGGCAATTCTTCCCGGCGGGCGCAATTTTCTTCTCTTC
>Ga0268284_1000571_pt1 | contig 23566 bp, 20 predicted proteins | sample saktaG_14_FD_190137 | JGI IMG/M metagenome (GOLD analysis project Ga0268284, IMG submission 190137) | Saline water microbial communities from Sakinaw Lake, British Columbia, Canada - sak_2013_06_06_40m | ecosystem: Environmental > Aquatic > Non-marine Saline and Alkaline > Saline ...
TTGATTAAGAGCGCATATTCGGTCTTTGCTTGTTTAAGATCTGAATCAAGACCGATAATTTTTTTATCATTATTTGATATTTGCCTTTCCAGATTTTTAAGCTCAGCGGTGTAATTTGAAATAAGCAATTCTCTTTGTCTGATATTATTATTAATCAGAATTAATTCCTGAAGCGAATTGGTTTTATTTGCCGTTGCCGATTTAAGCAGTTGGTTGGTATAATTGATTTCGTCTTCAATTTTTCTTTTTTCAATTTCTAAGGTTTCCTTTTGGCTTTGGCTATTAACAGAAATTGAGAACAATACAAACAGTAAAAAAATACTAATTTTTTTAGAGAAACGAATTGATATATTATAATCAATCATCAACAATTGTTTTATTCAAACTTAGTTATTAGATCAAACTTACTTGGAACATTAAACGGATAATTAAGATCTTCATTAATCGTAATTCTGGAAAACACCAAATGTACCTCAATCTGGCTTTCCGCCTGCAAGTCAAAGTCAACTACTTTAGGAAATAGTTGTGTATCTACCTCCATAAATTTGCTATAGTTAGCTTGAAGCTTTTTGTTTTCCTTTTTGATTTCCTTTAATGATAATTGTGAAATTTTAAAATTTTCGGGCGAAAGCCAAATACTCTGGATAAAAACAATTGGATCAATTTCGTGACTTCGAACATAGCGTTTAAGTTTGGATCTTGATGCCGTAGTTAGTTTATATAATTTATTTTCAATACTGGCCCTGAATTTTCCATCCTCATAATGGCTTAAATCATTCCCAAGAATCAATGCTTGTAAAACATCAAAATCAATATTTGTATCTAAAAAATCGTTCAGATAATTATAATCTCCTTCAAAATAGGTTTTGTTCATCCTATTGATAAATTTAACGGAATCGTATGTAATTAACATTCGTGCCGCTTCAATACCTAAGGCCGGAGAAAATGAAACCCAAATCATGCTATCTTTTTTAATCCGGATCTGACCTTTAAATTCTGTTTTTTTCTTATTGTGAACATATTCTAAATTAAACTTGGCATTGAATTGATCAAATTTTAATTCGTGCTCTTTTAGCTTTTCAAATAAATAATCAATGCCTTCTTCCTTAAGCGGCTCTTTAATAATTTTTCTGGTGGCTCCGCATCCGGCAGCTATTATCAAAACAAAAATGATCAATATGTAGGTTGGGTTTACTTTCATCCAATTATTCATATAATTTTTTCTCTCTAATTTTTTTATTTAACCATTCCGATTCAGAACCTATTTTTCGTGCCTTTTTCCAGGATTTAACAGCTTTTTTTGTGTCTCCTAATTGAATTAAAATATCACCATAATGCTCATAAACTTCTGCACTATTTTGTTCATTAATTTCCATGGCTCTTTCTATTACTATTTTTGCTTCTTCAAACATCTTCATTTTATACAATACCCATGCTTTTGTATCTAAGTTTGATGCATTACTGGAATCAAGTTCAACTGCCTTGAACGACATACGCTTTGCTTGATCAAGTTTTTCTGAACGCAAGGCCAGATAATAAGCATAATTATTAAGTACAACCGAATTTTCAGGATCAAGTCGGAGCGCACTTTCATAGGATTGATCTGAGCCTGAGTTATCACTTAATTCATGATAAGCGTCTCCTAAAAAAGAATAAAACTGAACTGATAAGGCAGTATTGCCTTGAACTAAAACCAATCCTTTTTTATAGCATGCAATCGCTTCATCATAATTCTTATTTTGAAAATTCACAAGCCCTGCAAATAAGTATGCCAATGGTCTATCAGGAAACAATTCAATAACTTTATGGCTATGTTCTGCCATTGCCTTAAAATCAGATAAGGCCGATTCTGTTATGAGTAGTTGCTCCCAGGAACCAAATAGGGTACTGTCAATTGAAATTGCCTTTAATAAATATATTTTGGCATTTATAAAGTCACGTGCCTGATATAAAATCTCTGATTTGATGGAAAAAATGCGCGAATTTTCGGGATATTTGTTCGCAAGCAAGTTAACTAATTCCTCGGCTTCTTTATTTCGTTCATTAAAAATTTGCTCCACCGGATAGTAAGAGACTAAAATCTGAATTTTGGAATCGATATCTAATTGGTCGTTTTCAAAACCAGTTTTTAATTCCTGAAAAGCTTTTAAAGTATCTCCTGATTTTCGGTAAAAATCAGAAAGCGAAATATGGATGTACGCATTTTCAGGATCTAATTCGGCAATTTTTGAATACGCAACTAATGCTCTATCGTTTAAATCATTTTTTAAACATAACTCTGCAAGTAATGCATAATACCTTACTTCAGTGGGAAACTCATGGATTAATTTTTCAATTTCTCCAATGCCCAATTCAACTTGATTCAAATTCTGATATAATTTCTGTTTTTGAATTGCAAGTTGCTCGCTGATCCCTATTTTGTTTTCTATTATATTTAGTGCTTCTATAGCCTTTTCATCTTCTCCAATGATGATATAATTTTGAGCTAATTCTTCAGTATACTCTATATTTTCAGGATTCTGCCTTGATAAATCCTCCAAAACTTCTACGCTTTTAAGATATGATTTATCTAATTTATAAATATTCGAAAGTAAAAGTTTATACCAAGTATTAGTAGTGTCGATTTTTACCGTGCTTTCTGCCAATTTTTTTGCGGACTCAATCTCGTTATTCATCAAATAAATGGTGGCAAGTTCGTACATAGATGCCGCATCATTTGGAACTAACTCAATGCATTTTTTATATAAAAGTTCCGCATTTTTTAAATTCCCTAAGTTCTTCTCTTTATTGGCTTCTACAAATAAAGTTGCATTTTGCTTAAGGCTTAAGGCTGAAATTTTTTGATCTGTTTCAATATTCGTGATTTGGCTAAATCCTAAAATAGGTTTTCCAACAATCATTAGAATAAGAAGAATTATATATAGAAATTTTTTCATCAATACTATTACTATTATAAGTTTAATTTGTACCGGTATGACCAAATCCACCATCACCACGTTCAGATTCTTCCAAATCATCGGCCTCAATCCATTCCGCCTTTTCATGAGCCGAAATAATCATTTGAGCGATACGTTCACCATCCTGTACAATAAATGTTTCGTTCGAAAGGTTAACAAGAATTACTTTTATTTCGCCCCGATAATCGGCATCAATAGTTCCAGGCGAGTTAAGTACTGTTACACCTTTTTTAAAAGCTAATCCGCTTCTGGGCCTAACCTGTGCCTCAAATCCAATAGGGAGTTCAATAAATAACCCAGTAGGAATAAGTGCTCTTTGTAGTGGTTCAAGTATAATTTCTTGTTCAATATTGGCTCTTAAATCAAGTCCTGCAGATGAAGTAGTTTCATAAGCCGGTAGTGCATGCTTTGAGTGATTAACAATTTTAATATTCATAAACTATCTCAATTAGATAAGCAAATAATTTATTCCTGAAAGTACATACATAAAACATCCGGGGCAAAACTATTTTTACAGCTGGCAAATTTAATGCGCTAAATTACGGAAAATATGTATTCAAGTAAATTTAGGATAATTGCAATTAAAGAAACATTGTTTTATTGGCGAAAGAAAAATGCTCTAAAATCTTTACGTTCGGTAAAATATACTGTGATAATGAAAACCAATAACAGCAGCGTACTTATAATGAAACTAAATATTACACTTTCAATTTGAATAAAATGGTTTATGAGAACTAACACAATCGACAGGCTGATATAGCCTATTATTTTTCCAATTTGATAGTTAATCACATAATGTTTCATCCCGATAATATAAGAAACAACCATCATTGATCCATAACACAAAATAGCTGCCCAGGCTGAGCCCATGTATCCAAAACGTGGAATCCAAAGTAAATTAAAGACAATGGTCAATACAGCTCCTCCTATTGCTATAAAAGCTCCATAAAGCGTTTTATTGGTTAATTTATACCAAATTGAAAGATTGTAGAATATTCCCAAAAATAAATATCCCATCAATAAAATTGGAATCACTGCAATTCCCTCCCTAAAATTAACTCCGATGATCAACACCACAATGTCGATATATAACATTAATCCTAAAAAAATAAAGGATGTTGCAATTACAAAGTAATTCATAACCCTGGCATATACAGCCCTGGAATCCTTCTCTTTTTCATGCGAAAAGAAAAAGGGTTCGGCAGCATATCGAAATGCCTGAACAAATAAGTTTAGTAAAAATGCTATTTTAATACTGGCAGAATAAATTCCAATTTGCTGTTCTGCAATATTCTCTGGTAAAACATATTTCATTAAGAGTCTGCCGTAGGTTTCATTCATTACACCAGCTAAACCTGTCAATAATAATGGAAGTGAATAAACCATCATTTTTTTCCACAAATTAAAATCAAAATTAAATTTGAAGTCTCTTAATTCTGAGTATAATAGTACCAAAGTAATAGCACTAGCCACAAGATTTGAAATAAATACATAAACAATTAAACTCCATTCGGGATTAAAAAAGATAAGAATAGTTTTACTAACTGAAGCATTTGATACCTTTAATAAATATGGGAATAATAACAAGAATATCAGATTCAGTCCAATATTGACTCCTATATTCACAAACTTGATGGTTGCAAATTTAATAGGTCTGTTTTGTGCGCGTAATTTTGCGAATGGGATAGCCGTAATTGCATCTAGAGCTAGAATAAATGCAAATAAAATTACATATTCGAAATTATCCGGATATTCAATCAATCGCGCCACATCTTTAGCAAAAACGATTACAAAAAACAGAAAAATTAATGATGAGGTAAGAATTGATGATAGAATCGTATTATAAACATTTTTTTTACCTTTCTCGATCTCCGAATATCTGAAATAAGTAGTTTCCATACCATACGTAAGGATAATGAAAGCTACGGCAACAAATGCGTACATCACATTTACTACCCCATATTCTCCCTGAGTGAAAACTCGCGTATATAAGGGGACTAATAAATAATTAAGAATGCGCCCAAGAATACTCGGTAAACCATAAATGGCTGTTTGTCCGGCTAATTTTTTGATTGGATTCAAAATTTACAAATCTTAGGGAGTAAAGTTAGTAAAATGAATCATCAAACGACATCTTCTTCTGAAATGGGTAAAGGAAATGAGATATAAAATGTACTTCCAACACCAGCTTCAGATTCAAACCAAATATCACCCCCTGTATTTAAAATAATATTTCTGACAATTGCTAATCCCAGGCCCATTCCACTTGTTTTAGTTGTAAAACTTGGAGTGAAAATCTTATCAGACATTTCTTTTGATATTCCGGAACCATTATCAGCAACCATAACGATAAGTTTAGAATTTGATTTTTTTACGGATATAGTAATTTGGCCATCTTTTTTAGTTAACAATGCTTGAATAGAATTTTTAAATAGATTATTAAATATTCGAAGTATTTGATTTTTATCTGCGATAATTATGTATTCATTTTCAGGTAAGTGCAACACATATTCAACAGTCGTATTCTCTTTGAATAACTCAACCGTATTGTATATAATTTTCTTTAAATCAACTGGTTCCATCTTTTGGACAGGCATTTTTGCAAAATCTGAGAATGCACCAGCGATATCAGATAGTGAGTCAATTTGTTCAATACTGGTTTTTGCAAATCTAATTAGTCTTTGATCCCAATCCTTTTCATTATCATCCCATGCCTTTTTTAAGTACTGTACACTCAATTTTAATGGCGTCAAGGGATTTTTGATTTCATGAGCCACTTGTTTAGCCATTTCGCGCCAAGCACTCTCCCGCTCTGATCGTGCTAATAAGTTGGCACTTTTACTTAATTCATCAATCATCCTATTATATTCTGTAACTAACCCTCCTATTTCATCTTTACGAACCCATTTTATTTTTTCATTTGATTTTCCAAGCCGTATTCCACTTATGCTTTGTCTTATAAGTAGCAATGGTTTTGAAATTCTACGTGAAATAAATATCGTAACTAATAAGGCAATTACAAAAAATAATACATAAATATTTATGAGAGCGACAAGAAAACTTGTAATTTCTGTCTGAAGCTCTTTTTGCCGAGCAAAATATGGTAAATTTAAATATGCAATAAGTTTGTTTCGAGAATTTCGAAATGGCACATATGCTGATAAATACTCGTACTTTCCAATTTTTTCATGTTGAATAAAAAGGAGTTTCTCTTTATTAGCCAATACATCATAAGCTGTAACATTCATTAATTTGGAGACTAAGCCAACATCAAATATGGGTAACCTTGATGAGGCAATCAATCTCCCTTCAAGCGAATATAGGTTAATATCCGAGAAAAAAACTAACGAAAATTTCCCAAGCCATTCATTTAGCGTTTCATACATTTCCGAACTTATGCTATCTGCCCCTGCTAATTTATGGTCAAGTTCTATTAAAACTGAGTGCGCTTTCTCACTCAAAATTTCATTATTTTTTTTATCATTTAAATGAATAAGAAAGATCAAAGTAGTAATGCCAATAACTAAAAATGAAGTTAGAATAATGCTAAACAAGGTGAATTGTAATCTATTTCTGAAACTAATTTGGACATTAAATATTGAAAAAGAGAAACCAGTTATTATATAGAAGCAGGCTAAAAATAATGCTAAAAAGATAAAAAAGTAAGAAAATGGTGCAAGAATATCAATTAAGTCTTTGTTTTCCTTACTGATGATAAGACTGGTTTCTTCATCTTTGTTTATTAAAATGTGATTATATCCGTTACTATCAAATTGTTTATGCCCATTTTGAATCTCATCATAATATTGAAGATTAACGCTATAATCGTAGTCACCAAATTTATAAACAAGTTGATTATTCTTGTATTTTGCCAAAGAATAATTAACTAATTCTGCACCCGACGTATTTGAAGTTTCATCTATCAAGAGTTCGGGATATCCAAGTCCCTCCTGAATGAATTCTGAATCTAATTCAATAAAAATATAACTTCCAGCTGATTTATTTATTGGCGGAAAAAATAAACGAATTATGTATGAATTATTGATAGAATTGTTTCTAAAATAAAATAAATCATTATTATTAGTTGCATTCCCAAACTCTGATATCATTTCCGAAAAATAGGTTGCACAACTAACCATGTAATCATCTGTATTAAAATTCAAGATTGTAGTTGAATCACAAATAGTTATACGTGGTATAAAATTTATTGAAGCCTCCGCATTAAAAAACCCCTGTATTCTTTGTATGATATTCAACTCATTATTATTATCTCGCTGATAAACCATTTTAAGAATTATAGAATCTCCTTTGATCTTATCAATTAATTGTTCAAAAATATATTCAGCCATAGGATCCCTATCTCCAGCTACAGATTCTGCAATTACACTGCGTTGCTCCAATTCTTTTTGTGTCAAAATATCAGCTGATAGAAACCCCAGATATAACGCAAACATCAAAAGGAAGCTTATTATTTGCAGTGACGTAATTTTAGAATCCTTTTCTTCTAAAAAAAGGATCAAAAAGGTGAATCCACCAATTAGAATAACAGTACAAATAAGAAATTCAGAAAACACATATGACGTTATACCATAACCAATTACAACCCCAGCACCTACTAAATACCTCTGAATTCCTTTATGAAACTGTTTATAAATTCCGATTAAAATATAGCGTCCGAAAAAATAGATGGCTAAACTAAAACTGCATGCAATAAAAAATGAAATTATAGTTACTGCTCTATGTGCGATAAAATCTTGCCCAAACTCAATAGATACCTGTGAATTCTTAAATAAACTAATAATTATATATTCATAAAAATAAAACAGGATGAAAAATGATGAAATTAAAATAATCAGATTCCCAACACGAACTAATTGGCTGAATTTCTGTTTCTTAGCTATTGTTTCTCGAAACTGACTAAGACTGTAGGCTACAAAAAGGAAGAAAATAGAATTTACAAATAAATCGCCGATTGAATTATACAGACTATCAGCAAATGTTGCGGGAGAGAATAGATAAGATTCAAATAACTCAGAAGGTATTTGAACATATTTTAAGAATGTCCATATCAATAAATAATCAAATAAAATCAGATATGGTATCAGCCAAGTTTTCTTAACAAGGAAACCATATGCCTTATAAAATTTAATTATTAAACTCAGTAATAAAACAATTGTTAACTGATAAAAAATAAATAGAACTAATGATTGTTTAGATTTAATTTCCTTTTGATCACCCCGGATAATCGAAAATAAAAACTTCCCATCATCATCCTGAATATTTAAATCGTTGAGCTTAATAGATATTGTATAATTCTCATTTAGTGAAGCACTACTAATAAAATTAGGGATTAAGTATTCATTGTGGTATTCATACTCATTTTTCACTAAAAGAGCCGCTACCAATTTAATATCACGCTCACCTTTCTGAGAAATTTTATACCAGCCGTTAGATAGTCTAACAATTGGATGTTCTTCTTGAACAATTATATCTTCAGGGTCAATTAAATTTGACGACCAATAAACCAATGAATCTCTTTCAAAAAGATAAACCATCGCATTGATTGAGTTTAATTGGGTTGACCAATCCTCAGATGAATTCATTTTATTATTTATATAGGATCCTATTATTTCATCCGCAATCTTATTTAAACTTGCATTTTTCTCGTGTAGTTCCTTTTCAAAAAGCTTTTTAATATGTTTATTGGATTGCTGCTCATGAAATCTATACACCAATGAAAACAACACGATGATTGAACATAGCGTAATTATAAGATGAACCCAGAAGGAGCGACTGGCAACATTCTTACTCTTCATTAAGAATTCCATAATCCGGATAAAATGAAATTTATTTTATAAAATAAATCAAACTTGAATAATTCATATCAGATTTTGCATGCATATTGGATCTTAGCCCATTAATAAAAGCTTTAACTTTCGCAAGAGCTGGCTTGCCCTCGCTTAGCATACTTACATAATATGCATCAAACTGCATCGGGTGAATACTATCAATACTCATACCAAATTTAACAAATAGTTTCTCAATCGTTTTAGGCGTAAAATGATACAGATGCCTTGGGACATCATAAGCTGCCCAATTCTTTTTATATTTTTTTGCATCCCAGGAATCAATATTCGGAACTGCAACTACTAAAATCCCATTTTTATTTAGGATAGATTTCAATTTAGGAATTACTTTTTCGATATCATGCAAATGTTCAAGAACGTGCCATAAGGTTATTACATCAAATTTTTGTTCAGTAATTGTCTCCAGAAAATCGGGAGCATCAACTTTTAAACCCAACTTTTTTGTTACATCTCTGGCATCATTATTTGGCTCAATTCCGCTAGCTACCCAACCCTGGCCATTTGCGTATTTAATGAATAGGCCGGCTCCACAGCCATAATCTAAAAGATTTCCCTGCTTTTTAATAACTTTATTAATCAGATTTAACTTCTTCTTTATATTTACATTTCTTATAACATTATATATTCTTGAAATAATCGATTTATTTTTATCACTATGTGAATAATAATCTTCTGATTTATAATATGGTGCTATTTCTTCAATTGCAGGCCGTGGATTAGTAAAAACAAAACCACAGTTTTCACATTGGTTTAAAATAAATTCTTCTTTTGTAACCAAATAATCAATGCACTTAAGATATTCTATATGTTGATTTGAACCACAAATCAAACAGGTTTCAAGTTTTTCCATATGCTAACGTTTCACGTGAAACAATTTCTATTTTCCGTTATATATTGCTAAAACAGAGATATCTGAAGGCGAAACACCACTAATCCGGGCAGCTTGACCAATAGTTGTTGGTTTAATTCTATTCAATTTCTCTCGCGCTTCATAAGATAATGATTGTAATTGGTGGTAATCAAAATCTGGATCCAACTTTATTTTTTCAAATTTTTCAAACCTATCAGCTAATTCTTTTTCTTTAACAATATAACCTTCATATTTAATTAGTATTTCAATCGACTCTATTAAAGTTGTGTCCAAATTTTCATATTTAAGCACTATATCATTCGCTTTTTTACTATGCTTTATTAATTCCGGTAAATTAACCTGAGGTCGCAAAACAAGTGTCGCAATTTTTGTCTTCTGTGTAATGATATTTGTTTCCTTCGATATGAGATATGGATTTATATCATCCGGATCAAGACTTACATTTCTTAATTTATTAATAATCTCTGCTATTTTTTCATTCTTATTATTTACAGCCTCCATCCTTTGTTCATCAGCCAAACCTATTTTATAACTTCTTTCTGTCAATCTTATATCAGCATTATCCTGTCTGAGTAGTAAACGATACTCAGCACGAGATGTGAACATTCTATAAGGCTCATCCACACCTTTAGTGATTAAATCATCGATCAAAACCCCAATATAAGAATCGGATCTCTTTAAAATAAATGCTTCCTTTTCACAAGTAAGCTGGTGAGCATTTATACCCGCTATTATTCCTTGAGAAGCAGCCTCTTCATATCCAGTTGTTCCATTTATTTGTCCTGCAAAAAACAAATTTGCAACCAATTTTGTTTCTAAAGTATAATTTAACTGAACGGGGGGAAAATAATCATATTCTATTGCATAGCCTGGTCTAAATATTTTTGCATTTTCAAATCCCACAATCTTTTTAAGTGCCTTATATTGAATATGATCTGGTAATGATGATGAAAAACCGTTCACGTAATACTCAATCGTATTCCATCCTTCAGGTTCAATAAATAATTGGTGTCTATCTTTGTCAGAAAATCTATCAATTTTGTCTTCAATTGAAGGGCAATAGCGCGGACCAATTCCGAGAATCCTCCCACTAAACATTGGGGATTCATGAAAGCCCTGTTGAAGCATTTCATGAACAGAAGTACTTGTATAGGTAAGATAACAACTTCTTTGGTGTAGAAGCTTTGGGGTGTTTGTAAATGAAAACTTACCTGGAATTTCATCTCCTTTTTGTTCTTCCATCTTCGAAAAATCAAGCGATCTTCCATCCACACGAACAGGAGTTCCTGTTTTCATCCTACTTGATTCAAATCCCATCTTTATTAAAGATTCTGTTAGCCCAACAGAAGCTCTTTCCCCAATTCGACCACCACTAAAAGTCTTGGTTCCGATATGAATTTTGCCATTCAAAAATGTACCGTTTGTAAGAATCACAGCCTTTGCATTAATTATATGACCCATTCCGGTCCTAACACCAACGATCCTATTGTCCCTTTCAATTATCTCCGTAACCATATCTTGCCAAAATTCTAAATTTGATAAGCCTTCCAATATCTCTCTCCATTTTCTAGAAAAAAGCATACGATCACTTTGTGCTCTGGGGCTCCACATGGCAGGACCCTTTGATTTGTTCAACATACGAAACTGAATCATTGTATGATCCGTAATAATTCCTGAATATCCTCCAAGCGCATCAATTTCTCTAATTATTTGTCCTTTTGCAATACCTCCCATAGCTGGATTACATGACATCTGAGCCATGTTCTCCATATTCATTGTTATTAATAGAACCGAAGAACCCAAATTTGCAGCAGCAGCAGCAGCTTCGCATCCTGCATGCCCGGCTCCAACAACAATAATATCATATTTCTTAAACATAATTATGTTCCACGTGAAACTTATTAACTTTTTTCAAAGTTAAATATATGACTTTACATATCCTAAATTTAAGTTTATCAATCTATTCAAAAGCAAATCAATTGCGCTTAAAAACGATGACGAATTTCGAATCGTAATTTGTTCTACACCCCCATTTCTGGTATTCAACCAATTAGTCCTAATATTTTATCTTAAGGTGGGATTATTCTTTATTAACATTTCTAAACAAGTGTCTTCCAGTTCTCTCATTACCTTTTTAGCCTTCGTGGTTTTATCTGAGTATCCTATCAGGTGAAGTAGCCCATGAACTAATAACCTTCTAACTTCTTTTTTCGTTGTTTGTTTAAACAATGCAGCATTTTCTTTTGCTCTATCAATACTTATAAAAATATCTCCGCTTATTATAGAGTTATTTTCTGAATTATTAAATGTAATAATATCTGTTAAAAAATTATGCTTGAGATATTCCCTATTAATATTTAATAAATAACTATCATCACAAAATATAAAATTTATATCTCCGATCTGTTTGGATTCTCTATTTGCACAAGTTGTAATCCACAAACGTAAAACTCTTATATTCTTTACTTTATACTTTATGCCTTCATTAAAAAAGCGAATTTTAGTCTCTTTGTTATGCGCCATTCTCAATTTACTTTCAGCTGCTGATTTAAGTACTTATTTAAATAATTTTTTCTGTGCTTGGATAAAATTTCATTTACTCCTTCATTAATAAAAGCAACAACAATCATCCGTTTTTCTCTATCAATCATTAAATCATCACATAAAGCATTTACCATAAAAAGAGAATTCTCTTTGTCTGTTATTGCATCAGTTAACATCTCCTCATCGCTTGTAAAAATGGTTAAATCCACATCTTTTGTAAAGTCACTGAAAATAAATGAGAATTTCTTAAGTTCATTCTCAAAAGAAATATTAACTCCCGTATTTTCAGCATTTATAATATTTACAACTTCTGTAATAGCGATAATCATGTTACCCAGAAATGTATCATTAATATTGAACCCCTCGCAAATATGCTCTACGAAACTTTCGATACGATTTAAACTCTCTTTGCTGTTTTTTAAAACAATTGTTTTCATTTTTCAAGAATAACTAATCCTAAATGTCTATCTCAAATTAAGTATAATATTTATTCTCTAAATTTCAATATACCACTTTATACTATATTTTTTTAAGAGGGTTACTAGATTTTAAAATAATTTCATGAATAGAGACCCCATAAGAATTCGGTATTCTGCTCAAAAAACAAAATAATACCTAAACCCGACTCTCCTAACTGCTCAAATTTTTATATTATTTTGAAGCGAATAATTCTATACATCTCTTTTTGTGATCATTACGAATATTAAAATTTAAAATATGCGATTTTTTTGTTGTCAAAAAAACCCATTGAAATAAATCAAAATTCATGTTCTATATTCTAAAAATTTTGTACTAGCCAAAACAAGTTAACCTAAGTAGGTTTATTTATATCTTTGCAAAAAGCAATAACAGTACAATGACAAAGAGAGTGCGTGTAAGATTTGCCCCAAGTCCGACAGGGCCATTACATATCGGCGGTGTTAGAACTGCAATATTTAATTATTTGTTTGCTAAAAAGCATGATGGAGACTTTGTTTTAAGAATTGAAGATACAGATCAAACCAGATATGTTCCAGGAACAGAAGAATACATCATTCAAGCCTTGCATTGGCTCGGAATTGATCCTAATGAAGGAATAGAACAAGGTGGGAAATTTGGCCCCTACCGTCAATCGGAGCGCAAAACAATTTACAAACAATATGCTGATCAGCTTATTAAAAACGGACAAGCTTATTACGCTTTTGATACACCAGACGAGCTCGATTTAATGCGCGATAGACTAAAAGATGAAAAAAATCCTATTCAGCAATACAATGCTATTACACGTATTGCCATGAAAAATTCCTTTACCCTTTCCTCTCAAAATGTAGCAGAAAAACTTGCAAATAACGATCCTTATGTTATAAGATTGAAACTCCCTGATGATGAAATTATAACTTTTAATGACACTGTTTTAGGCGAATTTAATTTTCATTCCTCTCAATTAGATGACAAGATTTTATTTAAGTCGGATGGAATGCCTACCTATCATTTAGCAAATGTTGTAGACGATCATCTAATGCAAATTACGCACGTTATACGAGGTTCAGAATGGACGAATTCTACACCATCACATATTTTACTATATAGGTATTTGGGTTGGGAAAATGAAATGCCACTCTTCTCACATATGCCACTTTTACTTAAGCCTGACGGCAAAGGCAAATTGAGTAAGCGTGATGGCGATCGCCTAGGATTTCCAGTATTTCCGTTAGAATGGATTAATCCTGAGACCAATGAAAAAGCTTCCGGTTACCGTGAAGCAGGTTACTTTCCAGAAGCTTTTTTAAACTTTTTAGTCTTACTTGGCTGGAATCCTGGAATTAACCAAGAAATATTTACGAAAGAAGAATTAATACCTCTATTTAGTTTGGACCGAATAGGAAAATCAGGCTCAAAGTTTGATCAGGAGAAGGCAAAATGGTTTAATCATCAATATTTACAGCAAAAATCCGCTGAAGAAATAGCTTCTGCCTTTTCAATAATTCTAATTACAAAAGGTATTAAGCCTGAAAATTTTCCTGTCGGTAAAATAATCGAACTTGTTAAAGATAGAGCCACTTTTATTGCGGATTTTTGGGATTTGACCTACTATTTTTTCCAAGCACCAACTTCTTATGATCCACAAATTATTAAGAAACGCTGGAAAGAAAATACCCCTCAAATTCTAGAAGGAATTGCGCAACTCTTATCTACCTTAAAAGAATTTACTCCAATTGTGATAGAGGGAGCCATTAAACAACAAATTGAGGAAACTCAAAATAATATAGGGCAAGTATTAAATACGCTTAGATTGTCTTTAGTAGGCTCATCTCAAGGCCCCTCCGTTTTTGAAATAGCCGCCATACTTACTGCAGATGAAACAGTTAGGAGAATCAGAAAAGCAATTGAACAAATTAATTAGAACTTGTATGTCACTAATATCAATCGAAGGAATGGAGTTTTTTGCTTATCATGGGTGTTTTAAGGAAGAGCAAATTATAGGTACAAAATTTATCGTAGATCTTTTCATAGAGACAGAAACAAGTCTTGCTGAAGAAACTGATGATTTAACAAAAACAATAAACTACCAGGAGGTTTATTCGATTGTTAAAAAAGAGATGAAAATCAAATCCAAACTTTTAGAAAATGTTGGAAGAAGAATTTTAAGCTCTCTTAAATATAATTTTCCAGAAACTAAAAATGCTACTATCAAAATTTCCAAGCTAAATCCTCCACTTGGCGGAAAAATGAAAAACGTAAGTTTAACTATTGAATTATAAAATGGAACTTGAAGAAAAAGAATTCTGTCCAAGATGCAAACAAAAATTTCAATGCTCTAAATCTACTAAATGTTGGTGTTATGAAATTGGATTAGATTCTGATCAATTAGAAAAAATTAATAATGATTATGAAAGTTGCCTTTGCCCAAATTGCATTGAAGAATTAAAGATTCAAATAAGCCTTAAAAACTAATATTATATATTTAGGAAAATAATTAACTTTGCACTCCTAAATAGGTCTCGTGGCCGAGTGGCTAGGCAGAGGTCTGCAAAACCTTCCACAGCGGTTCGAATCCGCTCGAGACCTCAAGAAAAGCCTTCAGAAAATTCCGAAGGCTTTTCTTTTCTAAGGCATTTACTTTTCTTCTAGATAATACTTAGATAATTCAAGCGTCCACTTTTCCATTAGTTCCTTATTTAAATCAACTGGCGGTTTCGCATCTTCCGGCAAAAATGATTTATAAGGATGTTTAACTGAATAATCCTTAAACTCTTGGATAATCACGTTTCTTAGCTCTTCATTCATAAACAAATCTATTGCAGAAACAGCCATCACTTTGGCACCGGCATTTAATCCCTTCCAAGCAGTTGAGCCATAATTTGCAGTAACATTCGACCAATGATGACTAATTCCCCCTGGGACACCTCCTGGAAAACGCAGTGAAGCTGTTGGTGCAATCAACGTAACGTCCCCTACATCCGATGAACCTCCTCCTACAAAAGTTTCTTTTGGTGCCTTTAATTTCTCGATTTTAGTTGGCATTCCTTTTTCTTCCTCTCCGAGTTCTTTCTGCAAGGCTTTTGCAAATTCATTTTCTTCTTCAGTCCAGACAGGCATTCCAACAAGCTCCATATTCCTTTGTAACAATTCAGCCATGCCCTTATTTGAATGTCGTTGATGGGCAGCCGCGATAGTACGCACTTCTGCAAGTTCAGTTCCAGTTGCAAGAGCAGCACCTTTTGCACAATTTAACACTCTTTCAAACATTTCCTCAACTTTATCATCACTATTTCTTACATAATACCATACAGTGGCTTTATCTGGAACAACATTAGGAGCTTCACCGCCTGCTGTAATTACATAATGCATCCTCTCCGTATAAAATAAATGCTCTCTTAAATAATTAGTAGAAACGTTCATAATCTCAACTGCATCTAAAGCGCTTCTTCCCGCCCAAGGTGCACCAGCACTATGAGCAGTTTTGCCTTTAAAAGTAAAAAATGTTGAAATAACCGCATTTCCACTTACACCATAATCTGTGCTAAAATCACTACTGCTGTGATTATCAATAACCAAATCAACATCATTAAACAACCCGGCTTTGATCATATAGGGCCTACTAATTATTGTTTCTTCGGCAGGAGACCCGTAAACCCGAACAGTACCTTTAAAACCATATTTTAACATGGCTTCTTTAACGGCAATTGCTGCTGCAGATGCAGCTGTACACATAGTATTATGGCCACAACCATGTCCCGGAGCTCCATTAATTAATGGTTCTTGTTTTGCTAGTCTACCTTTTTGTGAAAGCATAGGCAGCGCATCAAATTCTCCGAGAATTGCAATTACAGGTTTCCCTGAACCGTAAGACGCCACAAATGCAGTTGGCATTCCTGCTACACCTCTCTCTAAAGTAAAACCTTCAGCTTCTAGTGTTGAAGCAAGTAATGCTGAAGATTTGAACTCTTGCATTCCTAATTCGGCATAAGACCATATAGCATCTGAGATTTTACCAAATTTCTCGATAATCTTATCATTGCTCAGATAATCTAATGCATAATATTTTTCCTTATTTTTCTTTAACTCAGATTTACTAGGTTGAGCATAAGACCCTAAACTGAGTAATATAAGCACAATAATTAGTAGGTTTTTCATGATAGTAGTTTAAATTTTGCAACAAGTGGCTTATTTCCTTTATTAGAAATGATATCCTTAAATTTAGAAATACTTTTCAAATAAAAAAGTGTAATTATACTAACATGAAAATATTGATGATGATCAAGTTAATTTTCTTGTTCAGATAATAATCTTTAATGAACGGCGAGAAATTTACTTAAATTTTACTTATTCATCGTCTTTGTCCAAGAATCTTTAAGTGAAACTGTTCTGTTAAAAACAAGCTTTTTCGGAGTGGAATCCAAATCAACACAGAAATAACCATTGCGTTCAAATTGGTATTTTGATTCGTGAATGGCATCCGCTAAAAAAGGTTCAACAAACCCATTAACAATTTGCAGCGAGTCTGGATTAAGATTTGATTTGAAATCTTTATCTTCTTCTGCAACGTCAGGGTTTTCATTAATAAATAAACGATCATAGAGCCTGATTTCTGCAGGAATAGCATGTGGAGCTGATAACCAATGTATCGTTCCTTTTACTTTTCGATTAAGAGGAATTCCACTTCCGCTTTTTGTATCAGGATCGTAAGTACAAAAAATTTCTGTAATTTCTCCATCTGAATTTTTTACAACTTCATTACATTTGATTACATAGGCATACCGAAGCCTAACCTCGTTTCCTGGTGCTAATCTGAAAAATTTACCGGGCGGATTTTCCATAAAATCAGTACGTTCTATAAGTAACTCACGTGAAAAATATAAAGTTCTTTTTCCTGCTGCCTCATCTTCCGGATTATTTGTAGCCTCAAGTTCTTCGACCTGACCTTCAGAAAAATTGGTCAGAGTAATTTTAACCGGATCTAAAACGGCCATAACCCGATCAGCTTTTTTATTTAAATCCTCTTTAATGCTATATTCCAGTAATGCAACATCAATAACATTATCTCTTTTAGCTACTCCGATCATGTCGGCAAAATTACGGATCGCTTCGGGAGTATAACCTCTTCTTCTTAATCCGGTAATTGTAGGCATTCGTGGGTCATCCCATCCGTTCACTAAGTTCTCTTCAACCAATTGTAATAACTTACGTTTACTCATTACGGTATAAGTCAAATTCAATCGTGCAAACTCGGTTTGCACCGGTCGATAATCTCCTTCAACAATTTGATCCAAATACCAATCATAGAGCGGTCGATGCACTTCAAATTCTAAGGTACAAATAGAATTTGTGATTCCTTCAATATAATCCGATTGTCCATGAGCAAAATCATACATGGGGTAAATGCACCATTTATCTCCGGTTCGGTGATGGTGCGCTCTTTTTATTCTATACATAGCCGGATCGCGTAATTGCATGTTTGGAGAAGCCATGTCAATTTTTGCACGTAAAATTCTTGCGCCGTCAGGAAACTCACCATTCTTCATTCGTTGAAATAAATCTAAATTTTCTTCAACACTTCTATTTCGGTAAGGACTTTCAATACCGGGCTTGGAAGGAGTTCCACGTTGAATACTTATTTCCTCAGCGGATTGATCATCAATATAAGCTTTTCCCTTTTTAATAATTACAACTGCCCAATCATATATTTGATCAAAATAATCAGATGCATAATATAATCGATCTTCCCAATCAAATCCCAACCATTTCACATCCCTCATAATCGAATCAACATACTCAACATCTTCCTTAGCGGGATTTGTATCATCAAAACGAAGATTGGTTAGTCCATTATATTTTTGAGCCAACCCAAAATTTAAGCATATCGATTTTGCATGACCAATGTGCAAATATCCGTTAGGTTCAGGAGGGAAACGAGTGTGTACTCTTCCACCATTTTTCCCTTCACTGATGTTTTTTTCGATTAACTGTTCAATAAAGTTTAAAGATACTTTCTTCTTTGATTCGTCTTCGTTAAGGTTCATATTCATTATTACAAGCTTAGCTGGCAAAAATAGTACTAAATCACTATTATTTCAACTTCTTTTAACTTTAAAATTCTGAACCTAACATACTAAAAAAATCCTGACATCTTCTTTCTAATACGATGTCAGGATTTCTGATATTTTATCTTCTTTTATATAGGGAAGTATCCTACTTCTAAATTTTATGGTACTTTATATAAGTAAAAAGATATGTGTTGAAAATGATTTTTTTAAGATTTTATCCAAAATAATTAATGAAAATACAGCGGCTAAACTTATAATGATAACAGGCGATACGTGAAAGCCTTTAAATATAGACTGAATGCTACTAAAAACGTTAAATGATAGGCTGGGAAGTTGGACGTTGTCCATACTCACTTCTCCAAATATTCCACTCATAAATGACCAATCTAAACCGAAAAGCACAAAACTAGCAGCCACAAAACCCAGCCCAATCAATAACCAATATTTGAAACTCAAAATTGGTTGATTTGCATTTTTGTTAGCAATATCCAATGTAATTCGATTCATTACACCAACTGTAAAATCAGCTGATGGTTGATCTAATGATGCTTTTGTGACCATCCTCTTTAATAGATCATCTTTTAAAAAATCCATGTTTGTCATAATTTCCTCCTTCATATCAATTCGCCTATCCTGTATTTAAGCATAACGTTTATATGCTCATAAAGTTTCTTCCTGGTGCGGTGAAGTTTAACCTTTACATTTGATACCGATAGTCCGGTAATTTCACTTATTTCTTCAATTGTTTGTTCTTCCAAATAAAACATTGTTAATAACAGATTGTCTTCTTCAGGTACTTTCTTTAAGGCCATTTCAAAATATCTTTTTTTATCATCAAGGCTTAAACCACCTGTTTCGTCCAAAATTTCGTCAAAGGTATAATTTTCAATAATATGTTCATCAATAGCCAATACCTCAAGACTCTTTTTTCTGGTTTTAGAAACAGCTGTATTAAAAGCTATTCTGTAAACCCAGGTAGAGAATTTAGCTTCTCTTTTAAATTTGTTTAATGATTGAAAAACTTTCAAAAACACGTCCTGTGCAATTTCTTCTGCATCCTCCCTGCTTTTTAAGATACGGTTTGCGATTGTGAATACCATTGCTTTATGTCGATTGATCAATTCGGCAAAAGCTGCGTTATCACCGCCTAAAACTTTGTCTATATAAAACAGGTCTTTCTCCATATCTGCTATTTTGACGCCAAGAATTTAATAAAGTTACAAAATTTTATAATTAACGAATTTGATTTAGGTTTGTTCTTTAAATTACATCTTAATTATATGTATGTAATAATAATATTTTATAAATCAATCTGTTTTAAGTAACTATTTTTGAATTTTTGTAACCCAAGAAAATATCCTGCGTCATATGAGTAGAAAACGCATTGTTTAACTAAAAAATTAAAGTCATGAGCGAACAAATTGGAGCAGCATTTATTCTCACGGTAATATTCGGGTTTATATTCGCCATCGTTTATTTGGGAATACGCAGAAAAGAAAGAATGGCATTATTAGAAAAAGGGGTGGATGCCTCATTTTTCATCTCCAAAAAAACAAGTTCAACAACCCTAAAATTTGGGATGTTGTTTGTAGGAGTTGCCATCGGTATTTTATTAGGGAATATCCTTGAATATACCACACCCTTAGATGAAGAAGTAGCTTACTTTTCAATGATCTTCCTATTCGGTGGATCAGGATTAATAATCAACTATTTCATAGAGAAGAAAAACGAAGAAAAGTAGTGAAACTGCAGAATTAAGTAAGTAGGAGGCCTTATAGCCTCCTTTTTTATGCTTTTAAGGGGAATTCATGAATTACATTATATATCGGACCCGTTCGCTCTAATACGCTTTCATAAAGATAAATTTTGTTTAACTCAACTTTTTGAAATGTTAAGTTCCGATGTTTTTGTATAATTTCCTGAAACAATATTTTATCCTTTAATTGCTTTATTCTACCTAAAGTTAAATGTGGTACAAAATTCTGACGATCATTGACATATCCAATCTTTTCAAGATTCATTTTAACTTCATTTTCAAATTCTTTTAGCTTTTTATTATTTGATATCCCCGCCCATACCAACTTTGGTTGATAACTGCTGCCAAAAACCCCTATTTTTTCAATATTGAATTCAAATACTTTCTTTGAAATTAAAACATCCTCAAGGTTTAAAATGATTGATTTAATCTTCTCTGAATGTGTTTCTCCGAAAAATTTTAGCGTTAGGTGCATATTGTTTAGGCTCACCCATTTAATACTTTCATTTCTTAAATCATTCTTCAATTGTTCGAGTGATCTTACAAAATTAGTTTGGGGTTGAATTTCAATTGCTAGAAATATGCGTTTTGATTTTAGCATATATTTATACATTTAATATATTGCATATTTAAATATTTGTATTTTTGCAAATACAATAAATCTGATCCTTTAATTTATAAATTTACAATAATGACCAACACAAAAAAGAAATTTAGCTGGCGAGCATTTATCAGTTTCGGATTAACATACGCTTTCATCATCATATTCTTCACCGGAATCATTCTATATCTTTCCCCTGCAGGAAGAATTGCTAATTGGGTAAATTGGAAACTAATTGGATTTACAAAAGCAGAGTGGCAAGCCATTCATACTAATTTTTCTTATCTTTTCGTAATTCTTTCCGTCTTTCACTTGTTTACGGTAAACTGGAAGACCTTTTGGTCTTATTTAAAAAGTAAAACTCAAACAGGCTTAAACAAAAAACGCGAATTCTTTATTTCCACCTTTTTAACAATTGCAATATTTTTGGGAATAATCCTTTCAATACCCCCGTTTAGTTCTGTAATGGATTTGGGTAACTATTTAACAGCTTCATGGGAAAACAAAGAAACAGAGCCGCCAATTCCTCATGCTGAATTGCTAACCCTGACAGAGTTAGCTATTCGATTAGACAATACCCCTATTGAAAAAATTGAAGAAAAACTTACAGCCAATAAAATAATATTTGAGAATATAAATCAAACATTGGCGGAAATTGCTGCAACAAATAAGATTACACCAAATGAGCTTTATAATATTATCAACAAAAAATCATCAGCAGGAATGCCAGGTTCAGGAATGGGTAAAAAAACCCTTGCAGATATCGCCTTCGAAAACAATAAGGATGTTGATGAATTAATTAAATTATTAAAGGATAAAAATATTATTGCGACAAAAGACCAGACTTTGAAAGATGTAGCAGAAAAGTATGATATGGCTGCAAAAGATATTCATGAGATCATTCTTTCAACTAAGTAGTAAGCTTGATTCAAGATATATTTTCACCGTATTGATATTATGAAAATTTATCCTAAATTTGCATGCAAGTTGGGGCATTAGCTCAGTTGGCTAGAGCGTTTGACTGGCAGGACTAAAAAGATATTTCCACTCATTTCCACCAGACTATCATTCACGATATTACAATTAGAATTAGTTTGATTTTTCCTAGATACTACATCCATTTTCCTTTTATCAGGCCGAATTACTGGAAATTATTCTCCTAATAATTAAAAACATAATTTTAGTACCTTGGCTAATACTTTTCTTTTAATTTTTAGTTGGTATAGGAAAAGCAGGATTTAAATAAAAGGGGGCATCCACAGCTACAGTTGTTTGAATATGTACCACTACTTATAAGAGAAATATATAAAATGTTTATACACATACGTTGTTGGTAATGAAACGCATTATTTATTTTTTCTACCCCATTAACTACAAAAACACTATTTGGTTGATTGGTGCAGGAAGAAGTGGAACTACCTGGGTATCATCTCTTATTAATTATAGAAATTCTTATAGAGAATTATTTGAACCGTTCCATACTAAAATTCCTGAGATGTACTTGATGGGGTTTAAAAAAAATCTTTTTCTGAACGAAGAAGGAAAAAGAAGATGGTTGAGATTTTTAATAAAAAAAGTTTTACAAGGTAAATTCTATCATCCAAGAGTAGAGCGTTCTAATAAATTCATAAACTTTTATGGAAATGATTTTTTATTAGTAAAAGACATTTTTGTGAATTTAATAGCATATGAAGTCTGCACTAACAATAGCAAGGTAAAACCTATTCTACTAATAAGAAATCCCTTTGCAGTGGCTTTATCTGTAAGAGAAAGAAAAAATTGGAGTTGGATGACAGATCCTAAAGAATTTTTATTACAAAAAGAATTATTTGAAAATTATTTGAAACCATTTAACGAAATAATACTAGATATATCAGCTAATGGTAGCTATCTTGATAAACAAATACTGATCTGGTCAATAATAAACTATATACCACTATTACAATTTACTGAAAAGAAACTTCTCGTAACCTTTTATGAAGATTGGTTGCTAAACCCCGAACAAGAATTAAAAAAGGTTCAGAATTATCTAAATATCCCAATAGTTTCTTCAGTAGATATTAAGAATTCGAAGAAATTCAAAGAGAGTTCAAGAACGTCTTCTAAAAAAGAATTTGAAATATCAAGCTGGAATAAAAAAATTTCAATTGATGAAATCAAGTCAGGAATGAAAATATTAAAAAAATTTGGTTTGGAGAATTTATATGACGAATTCTCAAGGCCTAATCATGATTTAATTCAACAAATCCTTTTGAATAAAACTAAAATGAATAACGCTAGATAAATCGCATTAAAACGCGATTTATTTAGCGTTGTGTTCAATTAAATTGAAAAATATAATGCAGGCTATGTCTTTGGGTTCATTAACAAATGTGTGACATAACCAACTCACAACTATTAAAATTCAGGCTTTTATAAAACGAAGAACTGAATATCAAAAATT
>Ga0268284_1000575_pt1 | contig 23528 bp, 16 predicted proteins | sample saktaG_14_FD_190137 | JGI IMG/M metagenome (GOLD analysis project Ga0268284, IMG submission 190137) | Saline water microbial communities from Sakinaw Lake, British Columbia, Canada - sak_2013_06_06_40m | ecosystem: Environmental > Aquatic > Non-marine Saline and Alkaline > Saline ...
GAGCTGTTTTTTTCTGTGATATCCACATTATTGACAATAACTCGATCTTTATATTTACCGATCAGAGAGACAACCGGCTCGCTTTTTAAGTCATCAACAGAAAAAACGCTAATTTTCGCCCCCTTGTCCAGTAAATGCTTGGTAATAGCCAAGCCAAAACCACTGGTCCCACCAGTTACTATTCCCACTTTTCCATTAATATTGTCCATAATTCACCTTCCTTTACTATTCTTTCCTTTTCTACAGAAATTTACCCATCAAAATTTTTTTTCTTCAGTTGATGAACACAAAGAAAAGCTTAGTGTGTCATACCACTTTTGAAATTTAAATATCCTCTGATCCATTTCTTTTAAATTCTTCGATACTTCCGGTTTAAATTTCATTTAATTAAGTATATTTTTATCCAAATTGATACCTGGCGCGACATCAGTAAGTACGACTTTGCTGAAACTAATCTCAGGAATTTTATTCAAAATTTTGTAACATTAGCATTCCCTTCTGCCTCTGCTTCGCCCATGCCTAATACTGCTAGGTCAACACCGACTCTGTCATATGGTCCAAACATATCAACTGCATCAATGATCGCATCAGGACTTATCGCTGTACCAAATTCAACTCCTGCATTGGGGATACCCCAAAATCTTGATAGCCTAATATTCGTCAAACATCTCATCTTTTTTAATCTCCTCTTCATCAAGAATCTAGTTTACCTCTCTTGAACTTTTTAGGTATTTTTTCTTACATCTTTTGTTACTGGCATTAAGATAGGATTTATTCTGAAACAGAGACCCGGCTTTTTTAATCAGTCTTCCCTGTCGACTCGGGCTTTTTCTACCCTTTGGGGAGAATAGTTGATAAGCAAGCTTTCAGGAAGTTCGTGGATTTGGTTATCTTCTTTGGGAAAGAGCAAAAAATGTAAATGCTCGAAATCAATACATATCAGTTATTTTTCACTTACTGTTTTATTAATAATCTATCTTAACTAACATTCTTTCATTAATTCCTGTAATCACTTTTATATATCCCGAAAGCATTTGATTTATTTTTTCTTCTCCGGTATCTACTAATAAAGGTTTGTTCCGAAGTGAAATAATTTTACTTTTGGTTGCTACTACTAAGATATTTTCTTTACCAACTTTTTTTATTACATTTGAGCTAATTTGTTGATTTCCTCGGCCAAATATGTAGCCCTGACCTCCGATTATAGTTACTATTATTTTTGTCTTTTTCCCTTTCATTAAAGTTAATATTTCATTTTCGTTTAAATCTGAACCTATTAGCTTAAAGTTATAGATCGCGTCAACACCTAAAAGGGTATTAGTAAGCCCTAATTTTTTCATAATAGGTTGAATGGTCGTTCCTGATCCAATAATGTATAGATAATCCTTTTCCATAAGATTAATTACTTCACTGGCGATAGCTTCTACTTCAGAATCCTCGGAAGGACTACTACCAGTCTTACCGCCTTGTAGTAAATTTTTTTCATATGGTACTTTTAAATAACCGTATAATTTAGCAGAAAGCCGATTGTTACGAAAAGCTTCTTCATCAATATCCATTACCTCGGCTTCGCCTATCTGCATTTTTTTAGTATTTTCCTTTAGATAAAGATAAGCTAAATTACCGGCATTCTTAGGAGAAGTGGCATAAACCGCAGAATGGATTTTCACTCCCGAAGGAATTCCTAGTACCGGCAAGCTTTTATGAATAGCTTGATAAATATCCCGAGCTGTTCCATCCCCACCAGAAAATAGAATCAAATCTACTTTTAAATCCAGCATAGCTAAAGCTGCTTTTTGAGTATCGTTAGCAGTCGTTTCATTTCTTTTTATTTGTCCTATAACTCGTGGGCAAAATCCTGCTATTTTTGCCTCTTCTTCTCCCATCTGATAAGGATAAGTAATTAATTCAATCTCTTCCTTTATATCAACCAATCTTTTTAAGGCTTCAATTGCCCTTTCGGGAGATTCAGATTTTGCATTTAATTCTATTGCTTTTTGGAGTATAATTGGGCCATCACTTCCCTTTAACCCTACACGTCCTCCGATTCCAGCAATAGGATTTACAATCAATCCTAGTTTTTTCTTCAACTATTTTCCCCTTCATGTTGATAAAATCTAGATTAATACTATCTTCTAAAGCACTACTCTCTAATCAACATTTAACCTATCTTGTTTTTCCATTTTCTCTGATATGCTCGCCAGGTCATTGCCCATTTTTCAGGATTATCCAAATTTTCCTTATTCAATTTGTGGATAGAAGAATTATGGGGAGCATTCCTTACGATTTCTGGGTTGGTATAGGCTTCATGAGAGATTTGTTTTAATACGGCAGCCCAATATTCACAATCTTCCTTGGAATAAGTTTCACATGGTTCGGGTGTAAATGGTTCAGGAACAATATAAGGATGATGGCTGGTATGATAGGATTGAATACCAAAATCAACCATCCGGTTTTGTACTTCTTCGGTTCCGATTCCGGTATCTTCTTTTAATTTCTCCCAGCTAAACCTTACCTGGTCTAAGCGAACTTTACCTTCTGCATAATGCTTGACTACTCCTGGTATAGCTAAAAGTAATTTTGATAGATAATTGTTATTGATGACTGAGGCTTGAGCAGCCTCCACTAATCCATCAGGACCCATACTTAGAATCCATGCAAAACTCTTAATAAACACTTCTACATTTCCAAAAAATTCTCTGACTTTCCCAATGCTATTTGGAAGATTATAGTCTAAATGATATTTTCCCCCATCAAAGCTAACAATAGGTGTTGGCAAGAAGGGTTCTAATGCTTTGGTAGTACCATAGGCACCACAAGCTGGTCCCATACAACCATGAGGTGAAGAAAAAGTTTTATGTAAATTAAAATGACATGCGTCAAAGCCCGCTTCCTTAGCCCTGGCAATACCCATAACTCCATTCAGGTTAGCTTGGTCATAAAAACAAAGCCCTCCGACATCATGTACCGCTTTTACATATTCTTCAATTTTTGGATTATAGATACCGGTATCTTCAGGATTGGTAATCATCAAACCAGCAGTATGCTTAGAGCAAGCAGCCTTTAAAGCCTCTAAATCAGGGTATCCATTCTCATCAGGCATAAGAGTGATTACTTTAAAACCAGCAGTTCTGGGGCTTGCAGTATCGCAAGGATGTGAAAACATGGTAGTGATTACTTCATTCCTCTGGGCAAGTTCACCATTCATATCATGATACGCTCTCATAATACAGGAATTTGTAAAAGTAGCGTGCGCACCTCCACCCGGCTGAAAAGTAAATTGATCCATACCCGATATCTCCCGCAAACAAAGATCTAATTTGTAGATAATTTCCAAGATTCCTTGAATCGTATCCACATCTTGATAGGGGTGTATTTCTTGAATTTTGGAAGCCAAAATTTCATTCACTTTTGGACTATATTTCATGGTGCAAGTTCCCTGGCTAATATCAATATTCATTTCCATACCTAAGGTCTGTTGGGCTAAATGCTCATAATGGCGAATGACTTGTGGCTGGGCAAGTTCAGGAAGTTGAGGAAGTTCTCGCCTTTGCATATCAGAAGGAATATATTGGCTAGCTTGACCTACTTGTTTTTTTATCTCTTTTTCGGATTGAGGTACCAGAATACCCCTTTGACCCTTTTGGCTAAGTTCCATGATAATCGGTTCACTCCATACTGGAGCATGATAATTTCTTATTTTTATATCTTTGGTCATTATTGAAGCACCTCCTTTAATGCGTAAGCAAGTTTTTCAAGATCCTTTTGACTGTGAATCTCAGTAATACAATAAAGTGCATTCTCACCTAATTCCGGGAAATCTTGACTAATATCTTTTCCTCCAAAGATTTTGTATTTTAAAAGAGACTGATTAATTTCTTTCACTGATTTTCCTGTAGCATCAAAATTCACTATAAATTCCTTAAAACTATTTGATGAAAAAATTGTTTTCACTCCAGGTATGTCGGATATCAAATTGATGGCATAATGTGTTTTTTCAATAATGGTTTCACCAATTTCCTTGAATCCTTGTGGACCCATCAAAGACATGTACACTGCTGCAGCAATAGCCCATAAATTGGAAATAGTTCCAGTGAAATCTTTTGACCCTTCTTTTATTTTTCCATTTTCATCTCGACCCATATAGGAGGTTCTATCCCAAGTACAGTATCCAAATCCATATTCTCCTGCTTGGCTAGTATTGGTAATACTGACTAAAAGAGAAGGATATTCAACAACATATTTCTCTTCATCTCGCGTAGCAATAAATCCTCCAGTTCCCCCACCACAATTCATGTGAACACCTAAGGGTTGAATTGTCCCCACAATGATATCTGCTCCATAATTTGAAGGAGGTTCTAATACTCCTAAAGAAAGAGGATCTACTCCAACAATGCTAAGAGAGCCATTTTGATTAGCTATCTCAGAAATTTCTTTACCTTTTGTTTCAATAAAGCCTAAATAGCTAGGATTTTCAAAATAGATAGCGGCGGTTTTAGAAGAAATTTTCTTTTTTAAATCACTTAAATCCAATTGTCCATCTATTTTATTGTAATCCACCATTTTTAAAATAATCTGACTGGGCAAGTTATCAGGTCCACAAAAAGTTCTAATGGTTGACAATCTTTCCGGAGCGATTGTTCTTGGAACTAACACTTCATTTTTTCTGACTATTCTTGAGGCCATTCGAATGGCAAATGCTGCTGCAGCCCCCCAACTATATACAGGGAGAGAGACTGCTTCCATTCTCAAGAGTTCCCCCATCTGACTCTGAAATTCAAAAAAAGCTTGATATTTACCCGTATCTGCGTAAACTTCTCCTCCATAAGCAGTCAGGAATTCTGCTCGGGAAATAATTTCATCACAAACTGCAGGCACATAATGCTGCCAGCAACCGGCACCTATAAAATTTAAATAATCTTCACAGGTCACATTTTTAGAAAGAATTTTCATTATCTTACTTTTTAATTCATATTCAGATAAAATTGGGCCGGGAATGTTAAGTTTGCGTTTAAATCTAAGCTTTTCAGGAATCTCTATATACAATTCTTCAACATCCTTTACTCCAATTTCCCTTAACATTTCTGCCTTAATCCTTGGAACAGAATTAGGGATATATGGATGGACAAAAGAATCTTTTTTAAACATATAAACCTCCTAAATTAATAATTTTCTAAATTATGTAAAATCTGTTCACTTAAAAGATATACCGGCTCAATAATAAAGTACAAAGCTTGAGATCGCAGAGAGAAATGCGCTTAAATATTGTGGTTTCCCTAAATAAATTGCTCCTACTTGATTGCACCCAAGGTTAATCCTCGGACTAATCCTTTCTGGGCTAAAAAAGTAAACATGATTGCAGGAATCATCATTAAAGTAGAAGCCGCCGCCAAATAGCCCCAATCGATCCCTGTTTCTCTCATGAACAGTGTTACAGCAACCGGTAAGGTCTGGGCTTTCCATCCGGTCAAAATTAAGGCAAACAAAAACTCATTCCAGATAAACAAAAAAGTAAGAATTGTAGTTGCCGCTAAGCCAGGCTTAATTAGAGGTATTGCGATTCGGAAAAATGATCCAAGCGCTGTACACCCGTCCACTTTGGCGCTTTCCTCCAGCTCTTTGGGAATATCTTCAAAAAAGCCGCGTAACATCCAAATTGCAAAGGGAAGGTTAATGTTAATATAAACAATAATTAATCCCAGGCGAGAATCGATTAAATGAACCATGCGTAATAAAAAAAAGAAAGGAATTATCGCCGCTATCGGTGGTGCCATCCGCAGAGATAATATCCAATAAGAAATCCCTTCTTTCCCACGAAAGCTATATCGAGCAAAGCCATATGCTGACAAAGATGCGATAAAAACGGTTACCAGGGTTGAGACGATCGCCACTACGCTGGAATTATAGAAAAATAATTTAAAATTATGTGCTTTAAAGATTTCTATATAATTGCTCAAGGTCGGTTTGAAAAACCATACCGGTGGGCTGGCCAGGGCGTCCACCCGGGTTTTGAACGAAGTCATGATGATTAAGACAATCGGAGCTATAGCGCAAATAACTATCACCAGCAATAGAAACCGACGAATTGTTCTTTCGATAAGACTCTGTTTCCACATCTCACCTTTACTCCTTTTTATACATTAAGATAACTGCGCAGGTTGGTCTTCCAAAGCACGATCAGCGCGACAGAATCGACCGCAAATAACATGATGTATGCTACTGCTGCGGCGTAACCCATCTCAAAGAATTTAAAACCCCATTTATAGGCATACAGGCTTAAGACTTGAGTGCTTGTTCCGGGGCCTCCCATAGTCATTACAAAGACCAAATCACAAGTCTTAAAGGCGTCAATAGTCCGAATGAGCAGCACGACTACCATAGCCGGCTTTAACATTGGCAAAATGACATAAAAAAAACTTTGAATTTGGCTAGCCCCATCTACATAAGCGGCTTCCAACGGTTCCTTTGGGATAGCCTCAAGACCGGCCAATAAAACCAAGGCCATAAAAGGAGTCCATTGCCAAATATCCGCGATCATTACCGAAAGAAGACTGGTTTGGATGTGGCCCAGCCAAATCGGCCCCGTAATTCCAATTAAACTAAGCAAATAATTAATCATTCCAAGTTCTGGGTTGAACATAAACCGCCAAATAAGACCCACTACCACCGAAGTAATCATTATTGGTAATATAATTATAGTCTTGACTATTCCTAGTTTGCCCTGTTCTCCATAAATCAATAAAGCAATCATTAGTCCTAGTATAAGCTGAACCGTTATGGTAGTTACTAAAAAAATGAAAGTTACTTTGACAGAGGACCAAAAAAACGAGTCCCGGAAAAAAATACTAATATAATTTTGAATACCCACAAATTTCAAATCGACCAAACGGTTAGTTAGATTCCACGAGCAAAAACTTACGGCAAACGACCAGATAAACGGGAAAACATTTAGTCCCACCAAAATTATCATAGTTAAGGATAGGAATAAAGCAACTGGATTTCGTTCCGCTTGGTCGATAAACCATTTCCCTTGTGGAAAAATTTTCCCCAGACGCGGATTAAAGGAATTATTAATCTTTCTGTTTCTTTTGTCATAATCCATTGTTCGTATTATCCTATTTTTAGTATCAAAGTAAAGCTGGTGAAAAGACGGGTTTCCACCAGCTCAATACTCTATTATTATTTCTGATAACCGCCTCTTAAAAGTATTTGATTTTCTTGCTGTTGGGCATTTTCTAAAGCTATTTCGGGAGTGGTCTCTCCAGTTACTGCTTGTGACAAAGCCGTTTCAATTGCATCGGACATTTCGGTCCATTTATCGATTCGGGGGCGTCCCCAACCGGTATCAAATGATTCAAGCATAGGTACATATTCAGGATATTGATTAGCTAGAGCCACAAGTACCGAACGGCGGGAAGGAGGTTGGGCTACGGCCAGTCTTGTTTCCATCTCTTTACTAGTAGCCCATAATTGAAATTCCCAAGCAGCTTCTTTATTTTTAGAATCAGAAAGAATGCCCATGTTCCATCCGCCCAGTAACGCCGCAATTTTTAGTTTCCCATCAACTACAGTCCCGGGAAGGGTAGCTACTGACCATTTGCCAACTATTTTCGATTGGCTGGGATCTTTGAAACTGGGAATAGAATCGTTATATTGAATAGCCATTGCGGCATTTCCATTGCTAAAAGTAGCATTAAGCTCATCATAATCCTGGGCCAAACACCCGGGGTTAGAGACTGAAATCAGTTTATTTAGCATCTTTAAGCTTTCAAGTGCGGCCATACTGTTTAAAGTGGCTTGATAATTTTCATCGTAGTAGTAACCGCCGTATGAACCAAAAATCGTGGCATAAGTAGCCTGAAGTTGAACTCCCCGTTTGGCCATTAAGGTAAGGCCATAAACGTTGTTTTGTTTCTCGTTATCCGTAATTATTTTGGCTGCCCGATACAATTCATCCCAGGTAGTAGGGACTTTGAGATTATATTTTTCCAAAAGATCAGTACGATAGTATAGCATCACGACACAGGTATCAAAAGGCAAGCCATACAATTTACTGTCCCATGCACAAAACTCACTGAGACATGTTGGTAAAAAATCTTTAAAATCTAATACTTCAGGATCTGTCTGCTCTACGAAAGAATCTACTGGAATTATTAATCCATGGCCGGCATATTGACCCATCCAGATGCCGTCCACATGGACCATATCATAGGTACCTGCGCCCTGCGTGACTGCGATAAGTTGCTTTTCCTGCAGGTTTCCATATGGTAAAACTTCAAAATTAACCTTGATACCGGTTGCTTCTTCAAATTCCGGTAAATATTGTATTAAAGCGATGGGTTTTGGTTCACCCACCATGGTTACATTCAAGGTTGTCCCGGCATAGGGTTTATTGGCAGCCGGAAATTTATAACCCGATTCTGCTGCGACTGTAAGAAAATTAACGAGAAGCATCATGCCTACTACAAAGACTAACACGGCTGAAATTTTTAAGCCATTCTTGCTCATTTTATTCTTCCTCCTTTTTGACTACACGAAATCTGTATATGAAATATTTACGCAGATTTCTTTCTAAATTCATCTAAGATCCTCATAAACTTCATGATGAATCTGTGAATCTACATTTATAATCTACCGCTTTTTTCACCTCCTTTCAAGGAACATTTTATTTTTGTTTTTTCTTCGTTAAAAACGGCAAAACACTTAAACTATCCACAGATATTTGTTTTACAAGTTTTCCTTCCATTAATTGCAAATTTACCTCTAATCTCGCCTAAATCATATCTTTGCTTTTAAGGTCTAGCGGCTGATAATTTATTATAATCTACAATAGCAATCTGAATTGAATTATTAATCAAAATTATTTATTAATACTATTTTTATTATTTCTCCGTTTATATTTTGTTCCAATTTTTTAAAAGCACTCACACCATTTTCGAATTTTTCTTCTAGGCTTATTATGGATTCAAAATTAATCTTTCTATCTTCAACTAATTTTAAACTATTCGCAAAATCCTCTTTTGTATATATATAATTACCTTTTATGTTAATTTCATTAGTAACTATCTTTTGCATGTTAATTTCAATAATTTTTTGTGCATTTCCAACCCATATAGCTGTTCCACCAGGTTTGAGTATTTCCAAAGACTGCGAAGCAGATGCCGAAAAACCTACTGCCTCAAAAGAATAATCAACTAAATTACCCTTTGTTATTTTTTTTATTTCTTCAAAGAAATCATTTTTTTTGGGATTAATAATAAAATCTGCTTGAAGTTCTTTGGCTTTTTCTAATCGGTAATCATATAAATCGCTTATAATAATGTTACCAACCTTTTTAAGTTTAAGAAGTTGCAAAATTAATAATCCTATTGTTCCTGCTCCAATTATCAGTAAGTATCTCGAATTTTGTAAATCTTGAATCTTTATTTTATTCACCGCACTATAGGCCACGGCCAAGGGTTCAACTAGACTTGCTTCCTTAAAAGGAATATTTTTATTAACTTTAAAAACGTATTCCTCGTTAATTGTAACATAATCAACCATTCCACCATTTTTACTTAAAACACCCAAAAATTCAGAATTTGGACATAAATTGGTTAGTCCTCTGTTACAAAAATTACATTTTCCGCAATATAACTTTGGATAAATAACTACTCTATCGCCTTTTTTTAACTTACTATTATTTCCAATTTTTTCTATTTCTCCTGAAAATTCATGCCCCATAATCATCGGCGGGATTTTCCTTCCCGTTTTTCCTAAATAGCCTTCAAAATCAGATCCGCAAATGCCAATTGCTCTAACTTTTATTAATAACTCGTTTTTGTTGGGCATAGGTTGCATAATATCTTCTAAAACTATTTTTTTGAGTCCTTTATACACAAGAGCTTTAATTGTAGGTACACCTCGCTTCATGTAATATTTGTAATATTAAACGTCTTATAATTAATGATTTTTAGATTTTTAACCACACACGACCTATTTTTTACCTTAATTATTCCATGGTATATAAATAGTCTTCTCCCTAACATCTAAATTGGCTTCGTTTTTTTATAAACAAAATCTAATTATCACACTATCAAAATAATATAAATTTCCTCCAATTATCTGTGTTAATTAAGAAGCAGATGCCCCGCGGTCTCTGCCACGATAGACCCTTTGGGCTAAAACTATATATTTTTTGCTTTCTTTTAATAAAGGGTAAAAAAATTCCTTGTTCTGCGAATATTTTCGGATTATGTTTTCATAATAAAATTTCTTCTAATTCTTTGGAAAAACTGACTACAATGGTTTTTTCTTCCGTAAAAAGAACTTACTCTTCTTTAAAATATCTTTCAGTAATTATTTTATCTTCGGTAAAGAAGTTAACTATAGCCTTTCCTTGGGCTTTAATATCAGCATACTGGGATTCCTTCATACCACCAAATGGTAAATAGGAAACAGGTGCAGGAATGCCAATATTTATCCCGATCATGCCTGCTTCTGCTTCCAGTTTAAACTTTCTTGCATAGTAGCCATTCTGGGTATATATGGAGGCACCATTACCATATTTATGATCATTTATAATTTTAATGGCATCATCTAAGGTATCTGCTTTCATTATTACTACAACTGGCCCAAATATTTCAGTATCGTGTATCTTCATTTTAGGTTTTACATCGGTAAATACCGTAGGGCCAATAAAGTATCCGTCTTCACAACCAGGCACTATTATACCCCTTCCATCCAATGCCAGATTTGCACCTTCTTCTACACCTTCTTCTATCATGGATAGAATAAAGTCCTTGGCTTTTTTGGAGATGACCGGTCCCATAACCAAAGACTGGTCTGCTACTTTCGGATCCAGTGGATCTGCTACTACTATATTTTTTGAATCTTCTATAAATCGAGCACAGAGGGTCTCATACACATCTCCTACTCCGATAAGAACAGAAGAAGCCATACATCTCTGTCCGGCACAGCCATAGCAGGAAGTAGTGGCATTTCTTATCACCTGGTCTAACTTGGCATCTGGCATAATTACCAGATGGTTTTTAGCACTTCCCATGGCTTGAAATCTTTTATTTGTCTCAGCACACTTTTTCGCAATAATTTTACAGGTATTGGTAGAACCTACTATGGATATACCCTTCACCTTGGAACTATCCATAAAAGCTTCTGCCACCGTTTTATCTCCATTTACAAGATTAAATACACCAGGAGGAAGGCCAATCTGGTCAATATATTCTGTAATCAGTTGCATGGTCATAGGAACCTGTTTGGATGCCTTAATTAAAAAAGTGTTTCCAGTGGCCAGAGCATAAGGCAAAAACCAAAACGGAACCATAGCTGGAAAATTAAAGGGAGCGATCATGGCAAAGACTCCGATGGGTAATCTTAAGACTTCTCCGTCTATATCAAAAGAAGTCCCGATTAACTTATCTCCCTGCTGAAGTATAGGCATACCTGCCGCCACTTCGATATTTTCATAGACCCTTTTAAACTCTGCTATAGCATCGGGTAGGGATTTGCCCATCTCGGCTACCAGGGTCCTTGCCAGCTTTTCTTCATTGGCTCTAAGTAGTTCATTTAACTGAAATAGTGGTCTTACCCGCCTGGCTACCGGTGTAGCACTCCAGCCGGGATAAGCATCCGCAGCTGCGTCAATGGCACGGTTTGTTTCTTCAGTCGTTGAAAGCGGAACCTTAGCTATTATTTCTCTGGTAGCAGGATTTTCCACATCCAAATACCCGTTGTTTTTTGGCTCTATCCATTTTCCATCAATATAATTTTTTATTACCTTTACTTCTTTTATTGATTCTTCTAAAATGGCCATTTTTTATCTTAACCCCTCAATTTATTTTATTATTTTTATGTTTATTTATTCTAAAAACTTTAGTCATAAGTCCCAAATTGTCCAATTGTTTTACCTAATATCTATTAGATAAGCAATTTTCATGCCAATTAAATTTTCTGGATATAATTTCTTTGAAAACTTAAGGAATATCAATAAATTCACAATAGATGGCACTCGCTTATATTTTACAATCCATATCGTATTAATTATTAATGTTGTATTATACTACAGTATATTGCAACATTCTAAAGTTAACACATCTGCACCGCTAAGGCCTCCAGAGCCATTATCCTTGTGGAAACAATTGCTATATCTTCCTCGTCTCGTAAAGTAACATTTTTCAAGGCTACTCCCAAAACTACAGAAATTTCTTGTTCCGGGAAGCACCAGTTTCTTTTGATATAAAACTAAAATTTTCCTTTCCTCTTCATTAATAGCATCGTTTTGCTATCGTTTTTTTTGCAGCATCATATAGTTATTACAAATATTTTGATATAATAATTTGGAGTTATGGTAACCTGTTTTTTTATTTAATAATTAAGAAATAAATTAAAAATCAGGTCTACTTAGAAGGACATAAAAAACATTTCTGAGGAGAAATTTACACTTTTAAAATATTAAATATCTTTTGCATGGAAAAAGCAGAACTAGCAATTATCTTTTTTAAGTTTTACACGGAAATTCTATACTTTTTTATCTTTCTGTATAAAGTGCTTCTATCAATTCCTAGTGCTTTAGAAGCCTTGGAAATATTGCCTTTTGCATCTTCAAGGGCCTTAGGAAGTGCCTCTTTTTCGAGGTCTTCTAAAGAGCTAGCTTTATTATTATCCTTAACATTAAAGTTGTTGGCTTTAAAATTCTTAATATTTTCGTTTATCAAGCCTACAGTAATTCTACTATTTTTACTTAGAAGCATTGCCCTTTCTATTTCATTTTCCAATTCTCTCACGTTGCCAGGCCAATTATAATTATAAAATAATTCCAAAACTTTTTTATCAATCTCTATTTTATTTTCTGTTCTACTCTCGCTTCGATTACAAAAATGTCTAATTAAAACTGGAATATCGTCTTTCCGTTCTCTTAAAGAAGGAACATTAATGGTAACTGTGTTTAAGCGATAATAAAGATCTTCTCTAAATTTTCCCTCTTTCGCCATTAAAAATAAATCGATGTTAGATGAAGAAATGATTCTTACGTCAGTTGGTATAATTCTATTTCCTCCTACTCTCATTAGTTGATTAGATTCTAATATTCTCAGCAATTTTGGCTGGGCTTCAAGCGGCATGCTTTCAATTTCATCAAGAAAAAGAGTTCCTCCTTCTGCCAATTCAAATTTGCCCGGTCTTCCTTCTTTTTTTGCCCCGGTAAATGCTCCTCCCTCATATCCAAACAATTCACTTTCCACTAAATCTCTGGGAATCGCAGCACAATTAATGGCAATAAAGGGGTTGTTTTTTCTATTGCTATCATTATGGACAGCTTGGGCAAATATTTCTTTTCCGGTTCCGCTTTCTCCTTGTATTAACATTTTACAAGAGCTAATCGAAGCAACTTTAGCCAAATTAACTGCCTTCGTTAGTTTCACATTGTTTCCAATTATGCTTGAAAAATTATATCTCGTGTTTGCCCCAATAAAGTTACCTACTAATCTGTGTACTTTCTTCATTTCTTTAAATAAGGCTGTTACTCCCTGAGGTTCTCCTTCAGAATCTTCAACTACTTTTTCTGTAAGAAGATATTGTTGAGAGTTTTTTTTATCATAAAGGGGAGTGACAATAATTTCTTTCTCCAAATATCCTTTTCTGTTATTTAAAACATTAAGCAGAGAAAAATTTGTTCTGATTAATTTATCTATCGGCTTCCCAATTGCTTCATGCGGTTCTTTGCCTAATATTTTTCCTGCAATAGAATTTAAATGAGTAATTTCTCCAGTCTTATTTAGTACAATTAAGCCATCGCTTATTGATTCAATTATTGTATTTAAAAATTTATTATTTATTTTTAATTCGCTCACTTTTTTTTCTATTTTCAGCGTACTTTCGATAGCGTTAGCGATGCCGACAACCATGCCTAAAGTATGTTTATGTAGTAAATGGTATTTACCTGCCATATTGAGAGAACCAATTATATTACCAGAGGGATTCCTAATGGGTGCAGAAGAACAGGTCCAATAACGAGGGTAAACACTATAATGTTCTGGACCAATAATTTGTACGGGTTTTCCGGTAAAGAGAGTCACTCCTATGCTATTGGTTCCTGCAATTAGTTCAGTTCTTTTTGCGCCTATTACCACTCCGATTTTCTCAGATTCTTCTAATATCTTTTTATCACCAATCATCTTAAGAATATAACCATCCTTATCACTTAAATCTATTCTAAACCCTGAACCGTTTATCATCTTTTCTGCTATTTCCATTATAAGCTGCGATGCTTCAATTAAATATCTATTTCGGTCTAATAATATTTTTATTTCTTTATCATTGGGTTTTTTAACAGAATTTTTTAAATTCGGACTCACTTTTGCAAGCTTACATCTTTTCCATGAACTAGCAATTACTGGGCGAACAACTGAGGAATTAATTTCGCCAGTTTCAATAAATCTTTCCCGAGCTTTTTTAATTTTATTCATTTTTTCTAAATAATTTCCTGAAGAAGGCAGCAGAATCACCTCTTTGCACTCTTTTTTTCTTCTAGAAAGAAAAATATTTCTAATATTTTTTAGCTTAGATCAACATCTTCGCTCGATACCAGGGCAACGCTGGCCACTTTGTCTTCCGGCGCAAGGCTCTTTACCCTTACCCCTTGCGTGCATCTGCCGGTATGACGAATCTCTTTAACCTGAACCCTACTAACAATCCCCTGTTGGCTAATTAATACTATCTGGTCTTCTTCGCTCACCACGATAACATCTATCACCAAGCCCCTTTCTTCGGTGAGTTTAATCGATCTCAGCCCTTGACTACCTCGTCTCTTAAATTCTCTAAATTCCTTTAAGAGGGTTCTTTTGGCAAATCCTTTCTCGGTAACTATTAATAAGTATTTGTCCGTTTCCGGAGGAACTAAACTAATATTTATAAGAGAATCTTTAGCTCTTAACATGATACCTTTCACTCCAAAAGTGCTTCTCCCCATGGGTCTAATGGGGCCCCCTGAAAAACGGATAGACTTTCCGTGCTGAGTAGTTAAAATAACGTCTTCATTGCCCTCGGCAAGTTTTACCCCGATTAATTCATCTTCGGGCAAGAGCCGTATAGCAATAATCCCGATATTTCTTAAGTTAGAAAAACGGGAAAGAGAAACCTTTTTTATCTTCCCTTTTTTAGTAGCCATAAAAAGATACTTTTGGTTATTTTCTTCTTTTGATTCTTCTAATTCATTGCTTTCTATAGGGATAAGTGTGGTAATGTGTTCATCTTTTTCAATGCCTAATAAATTGATGACTGCAACTCCCCGGGAAGTTCTCCCTCCCTCGGGAATCTGATAGGCTCTCCTCCTATAAACTATCCCTTTGCTGGTGAAAAATAAGATATCATGGAGGTTGGTAGTGACAAACACCTGGTCTACAAGGTCTTCTAGTTTAGTGGTCATTCCGATTTTACCTTTTCCTCCCCTCTTCTGTTTTTTGTAAGTACTTAGAGGAAGGCGCTTGAGGTATCCGTCCCGGGTGTAAGTGATAACAATATCCTCCAGGGTAATGAAATCTTCAATCTCGTACTCCCCTTCTTCTTCTATTATTTTAGTTCTTCTTTCATCACCGTACTTCTCCTTCATCTCCAATAACTCATCTCTAATTATCAACATGAGCTTCTTTTCATTTTGTAGTATATCTTCTAAATAAGCAATGCGTTTTATTAATTCTAAATATTCTTCTAAAATCTTTTCGGTCTCCAGAGAGGTAAGACGCTGCAACCTCATATCTAGGATGGCCTGTGCCTGAATATCGCTCAACCCAAATCTGCTTTTCAATTTATCGTGTGCTGTTTTTACATTGTCTGCTTTTTTAATAATCTGTACCACTTCATCAATATTAGACAGGGCAATTTTCAGCCCTTCCAAGATATGGGCTCTTTCCCTGGCTTTTCTTAATTCAAATCTGGTTCTTCTTTCCACCACCTCTTTACGGTGGGCCAAAAAGCATTCTAACAGCTCTTTTAAATTAAAGGTTTTGGGGCGGCCCTGGGAAATTGCTAAAATATTAATGCCAAAGGTAGTTTTCATTTTGGTATGCTTATACAGATTGTTCAGCACTATATCAACATTAGCATCTCTCTTTAATTCAATAACTACTCGCATCCCTTTTCTGTCTGACTCGTCCCTTAGATTGGTAATATCGAGTAACTTTTTATCCTGAACCAGCTGGGCAATATCCCCTATTAAATTTGCTTTATTTACTTGATAGGGGAGTTCTTTGATGATGATACGGGGATTTTTCTTGCCTCCATTTTTTTCGCCATCTGCCCCTTCGGTAAATACTGCAGCCTGCACTTTTATGATTCCCCTTCCGGTTTCATAGGCGCTTCTTATTCCCATTCTGCCGCAAATAATGCCACCGGTAGGGAAATCAGGACCCGTAATTGCCGTCATTAATTTCTGTATGGAAACTTGCGGGTCTTCGATAACCATGATTGCGCCATCAACCACCTCTCCTAAATTATGCGGAGGGATGTTGGTGGCCATTCCCACGGCAATTCCCGAAGAACCATTAAGTAATAGTTGGGGAATTTTTGCCGGCAAAACTTCCGGTTCTTTGAGAGAATTATCATAATTGGGAACAAGGTTTACCGTTTCTTTGTCTATATCAGCCAGCAATTCCTGGGCAATTTTTGACATTCGAATTTCGGTATATCTTTGGGCAGCTGCGGAGTCGCCATCTATTGAACCAAAATTTCCCTGACCATCGACCAAAGGATAACGATAGGAAAAATCCTGGGCCATTCTTACAATAGTATCATATATTGCCATATCGCCATGAGGATGATATTTACCCATTATATCTCCTACTATTCGAGCCGATTTTTTATAAGCTTTATCGGGCGTATTCCCCATTTTTTCCATAGAATATAATGCCCGGCGATGAACCGGCTTTAATCCGTCGCGGACATCAGGCAAAGCTCGTCCTACTATTACACTCATGGCGTAACTGAGATAGGCTTCTTTTATCTCCTCTCCGACATCGGTGAGTAATGTCCTGCTTGTTTCGGCAAATCCTTCTTCTTCGCGCTCTTCTTTTTCTTCCTCATTATTATTATCTAAATTGTCTTTTTCTTCTTCTTTCATAATTTACTCATTCTCCAATTTATCAATTGACCAATTAATTTAGTCTTTGGCGTTAAATTCAAGTTATCAGTTCGTGGTTTTTAGTTTTTTGCTATACGATAAACGCTACACACTCTACGCTATTAAATATCCAGCTCCTTCACTTCCAAGCTGTGTTGGTAGATAAAATCTCTTCTGGGCTCAACTTTATCCCCCATTAAAACCGTAAACATGGTCTCTGCTTCTAAATTATCTTCCAGCTCTATTTTCTTTAAAACTCTGTTTCCCGGGTTCATGGTAGTCTCCCATAACTGCTCAGGGTTCATTTCTCCCAAACCTTTATACCTCTGAATTCGAGGATTGCCGTCCATCTCTTTTAACTTATCGTTTAACTCCTGCTCGTTATATAAATAATAACTCTCTTTATTATATTCAAGTTTATAGAGAGGGGGCTGGGCAATATAAACATTCCCTCTTTCGATTAATGGTTTCATATAACGGAAGAAAAAAGTTAAAAGTAACGTTTTTATGTGGGCCCCGTCGACGTCTGCATCAGTCATTATAATCACTTTATAATATCTTAATTTTTCAATATCTAAATCTTCCCCAATGTTTATACCCAAAGCGGTAACCATAGATTTTATTTCATTGTTATCTAATATTTTATGCAAGCGTGCTTTTTCTACATTTAAAATTTTGCCCCTTAAGGGTAGGATAGCCTGAAACCTTCTGTCTCTCCCTTGTTTGGCCGAGCCTCCTGCGGAATCACCTTCTACTAAAAATATCTCTCTGAACAGGGGGTCTTTTTCCGAACAATCAGCTAATTTTCCGGGGAGAGTCCCTAATCCTAATATGCCATTTTTTTGGCGAACTAGATTTCGAGCTTTCCTGGCTGCCTCTCGGGCATTTAAGGCAGAAATGGATTTATCCAGTATCTTCTTGCTTACATTCGGATTCTCGTTAAGGAAATTACTTAGGCCTTCTCCGACAACATAAGATACTACCCCCCTCACCTCACTGTTCCCCAGTTTGGTTTTAGTTTGGCCTTCAAATTGAGGATTTAACAGTTTTACGCTAATTACGGCAGTCAATCCTTCTCTTACATCATCGCCGGAAAGATTGTTTTCTCCTTCTTTTAGAGATGATTTTTTACCATTAGACAATAAATTGTTACGGGCGTAATCGTTTATTGCTCTGGTTATTGCAGCTTTAAATCCTGCTAAATGGGTTCCGCCTTCTTCTGTATTTATGTTATTAGCAAAAGAAAGGATGTTTTCTGTGTAACTGTCATTATATTGTAAGGCGACCTCTACTTCTATATCATCCTTTTTCTCTGCAAAACAGATAGGCTTTGGAAATAAAAGGTCTTTATTTTTGTTTAAATGGCTGACAAATTCGCTTATCCCTCCATTATATTTATAAGAAACTTCTTTATTCTCTTCCCTTTCATCTTTTAAATCAATCTTAACTCCGGCGTTTAGAAAAGCGATTTCTCTTAACCGGTGGGTAATGTTATCAAAATCAAAGGTGGTGTCTTCAAGAATGGTTGGATCAGGCTTAAAGGTAATTTTAGTCCCGGTGTGGGAAGATCTTCCTATTTTTTTTAATTCGGATACGGCGTCCCCTCTTTCAAACCTCTGAAAAAATATTCCTGAATCTCGAGAGATCTCTACTTCCAGCCATTCCGAAAGAGCATTTACCACTGAAAGACCTACTCCGTGTAATCCGCCGGTGACCCGATATCCGCCTCCTCCAAACTTGCCGCCGGCATGAAGTTTGGTCAGTACGATGGTTACCGCCGGTAACTTGGTTTCTTTGTGAATGTCAACCGGGATCCCGCGCCCATCATCAGTGACAGTAACACTATTATCCGGGTGGATAACCACTTCTATTTTTTTACAATAACCGGCCATCGCTTCGTCGATACTGTTGTCTACTACTTCATCTAAAAGATGATGCAGTCCTCTACTGGAAGTGCTCCCGATGTACATGCTGGGCCTTTTTCTGACCGCCTTTAGTCCCTCTAAGACCTGTATCTGTTTAGCGGTATATTGATTATCAATATTATTGGTTTTCTTTTCTCTTTTTGGCAATGGTATAAACTCCCATCAAAATGAAACCGCAGCTTTCCGCTACGGTTTTTATTTTTATTTTAAAATTTACTGTGGTTTTAATTATAATTTAAAAACCTGTTTAATTTTACTATATTTAGGGTCTTATGTCAAAATTTACCCCTTATGTGTTGTTCTACATTAGAAATCTGTTTAACTGCTCTTAGACTGGGAATACTGTATTTTAAACAGGATGTTAGAAATTATTTCTTCCCCTGCTTCCAGATTGATTTTTTGGATAAGCTCTCCTTTTCTTAAATTCAGTTCATTGGCCCAAACATTGCTTTTTACAGCCAAAAAAAGGCATTTATCCTGTATTTTAATTGGTTGGGAAGATTGAGAAATCTCCTTGCCTGCCAGATTCTCCCAATTATGGATTATTTGATATCCTTTTATCTTTTTGCTCCACATTTTGTCTTTCAAAAATTTTTCCAGGACTGCTTTAAAGGGAACGATATCACTTTTTTTCATCAATTAATTACCTTCCCCTCTTTTATCTTAAATATCTTGCTTTTTTCTTTAATATTACTATTAAAATAATCAAGGTTTATGCTAGTAATAAATGTCTGGACCTTTTTATTAATAATTAGTTCTAATAAGAAATATCTTCTATCTTCGTCTAATTCCGACATAACATCATCTAGGAAAAAGATGGGGTAGACTCCCTCATTTTCTTTAATTAATTCTAATTCGGATAGTTTTAGAGACAAAACTATTGTTCGTTGCTGCCCTTGTGATCCGTAAGAAGAAACATTAAATCCATTGATGTATACGGAAAAATCATCCCGGTGAGGGCCGAACAAGGTAGTTCTAAGTTCTATTTCTTTCTCTTTGTGTTCTTCTAATTTATCCTTAAATGCTGTATTTATCGAAGAAACGTTTTCTTCATGGCCTTTTAATATATTGCTTTGGTAGGTTAGTTTTATGTTCTCTTTCTCTTTAGTAATTTCTTGATGAAATTTATTCGCCAGAAGGCTTATTTTTTTTATAAATTTAACTCTGGTTAAAATTAGAAAAGAGCCCCTTTCTATTAACCGGGGATCCCACATAACAAGCTGTTCTCTCTTCTTTTTTTGATCAACTTCTTTCTTTAAAATATTATTGCGGTGTCCTAAAATTCTATAATACTCTGAAAGATACCTATAATACAGGGGGTAAATTTGGGATATCTGCTCATCTAAAAATTTTCTTCTTAACGAGGGGGCGCCTTTAATTATCTGTAGGTGTTCGGGAGAAAATACTACTCCTTTAAAATTTTTATTTAGCTCAGACTTTTTCTGGACGTTTTGGTTTATTTTTATTGTTTTACTCAGTTTATTTTTATAAAAATCCTCTGGCTTCTTTTCTAAAGCTATGGCTATTTGAATATTTTCATTGTCTTTAATTATTTCTCCAAATAAATAGGCATTTTCATTATTCCAATTTATTACTTCTTTATCCTCTTTTGTTCTATAAGAGCTTCCCTTAATTATTAAGTTCAGTGCTTCTAATAAATTAGTTTTCCCCTGGGCATTATTTCCAATAAAAATATTAATATTGGGGTCAGTGTTTATGGATAGGTTTAAAAAATTTCTGTAATTTTTCAACCTAATTTTTTTAAAATACAAGTTTTTTCCCTTCCTATTTTATATTTATATATTATTTATAGTATATCTTAAAGAAGAAATATTGTATAGTATAAAGAGAGTTGGTCTAGAATATACAGCTTGTAGTATATAATTAAGAAAGAGAAATTTATAATAAATAGGTGTGTTTTTTAATTTATTAAACTATATTTTAAATAGAATAGATTTGAGAATAAAATAAAATATATAAGAAATGTTTTATTTATAATAATATGGACTACGCGCTGTGTATTTCATATTAAGTTTATTTAGTAACGACTAATTAGTCGGTCCTTACTGGCATTAAAATATAAGTATAGTCCTTATCTTCGTCCGGAGTAATAATTACTGGATTAAGTGGATCATTCATTTTTATTATAGTATTTTCTTTTTTTATTATCTTTAATACGTCTAAAATATAATTAGTGTTAAAAGTTATAATAATATCTTCTCCTTTTTTTAAACAGGAAATTTCTTCAAAAGCTTCACCAGTACTCGGACTTTCTGCTTTTAAAATTATTTCACATTTTCCCTCTTTTTGGTCATCTTCTTTATTGACAACTTCTATCTTTACTGTATTTAAATCTTCTCTTACAAAAAGAGATATTCTTTCCATCTTATCCCTAAACTCCTCAGTATTCACTTTTATTTCAGTTTTAAACGAATCCGGAATAATCTGGTGGTAATCAGGAAACTGCCCTTCTATTAACCGGGAATATATTCTTATACTATTCTTTTGACCCTCAGGAAATAAAATAAAGATAATCTGTTTTTCCCCAACCTTAACTTCTATAAATACTTCCTCATTATCCAACAGGATTCTGGATAATTCTGATAGAGCTCGATAAGGAATAATCACTTCTATTCCATCTTTATAAGTATTTTCAATATTTGTTGGTTTAATATTTTTAAGAGATAGTCTATGACTATCAGTAGTAACTACTTCAATTTTATTGTCTGTTATTTTAAATAGGGCTCCATTTAAAAAATTTCTATTTTCATCACGAGATGTAGCAAATATAACTTGCTGAATAGTCTCTTTAAATAACTTTTGGTTTATTTTAATTTTGGCTTTTATCTTTATTTCCGGAAAATTAGAAAATTCTTCTGCAGAAAAACTTAGAATTTTATAATTAGAATTATTTTCTTTAACTGTGGTAATATTATTATTCAAACACTCTATTTCTATTTTTCCTTCAGGAAATCTTTTAATTAATTCACTTATTATTCTACTAGGAATAACTGTAGAACCGGCCTCAATAACCTGAGCCGGAATATAACAGTCTATTCCAATTTCTAAATCGGTTGCAAATAGATGAATTTTATTATCTTCATTTGCCTCAAAAAGTATTCCATTATAAATAGGTAACCCTATTCTACTGGATATCCCTCTTTGTACTATTTGAATTCCGTGTAATAAATTTTCTTGAGAACAAATAATTTTCATATCTTTACTCCTTTTCTCTAAATAATTATATAAAGAGATAGTATTATTAGTAATAGTACTGTTAAAACTGGGGAAAGAAAAATAAACCTTAATATTTTATTATAGAAGACCTGTGGATAAAATCAGGGATAAAATTTTTAAATATTAACAGATTCCCCATTTTTTAATTTTTGAATAAATAAAATATCTAATAACTAAAAGTTTTTAACATATTATTAAAGAGTTATTAACAATTAGCCTTTTTTAATATTTAATATTAAATTATTTATAATACCTTTAAAATTATTATCTTTTATAATATTATTTTTAATTTTATTATAAGAATGAATAATAGTGGTATGATCTTTTCCCCCAAAAGCTTCCCCAATTGAAGTCAAAGAAAGATCAGTTAATTCCCGGGAAAGATAGATAGCAACCTGTCTGGCAAGAACAATATCTTTAGTCCTTTTTTTAGATAACAAAGAATTAAACTTAATATTATAATAATCTGAGACTATTTTTTGAATTTGACTAATAGAGACCTTTTTATTTTCTAAAGGGATGATATCTTTTAATATTTCCTGAGTTAAAGGAACGGATAATTCCTTTTTAGTTAAAGTGGAATAGGCAGTTAATTTAGTGAGCGCCCCCTCTAATTGTCTAATATTAGAGGGAATTTTTTCAGCGATAAAATCGATTACCTCAGCAGGTATATTTAAAGATTCTGACTGGGCCTTTTTTCTTAAAATAGCAATTCTGGTCTCATAATCAGGGGCTTGGACGTCAGTTGTTAATCCCCATTCAAAACGAGATATTAAACGTTCTTCTAAAGTAGTAATATCTTTTGGAGGTCGGTCACTGGTAATGACTATCTGTTTATTAGATTCATATAAAGTATTAAAAGTATGAAAAAATTCTTCCTGAGTCCTCTCTTTCCCAGTTAAAAATTGTATATCATCAATTAATAAAATATCTACACTACGGTATTTATCACGAAAGGAGACAGTGCGGTCATCTCTTATCGAATTAATCAATTCATTGGTAAATTTTTCTGACGATATATATAAAACCTTAGCATTATTATCTTGATGTGCTATATAATTACCGATTGCCTGTATTAAATGAGTTTTGCCCAAACCTACTCCCCCATATATAAAGAGCGGGTTATAGGCTTTTGCCGGAGACTGGGCTACTGCAAGACAGGCTGCGTGGGCAAAGCGATTACCATTGCCTACTACAAAATCGTCAAAAGTATATTTTGAATTTAAAATAAGGCTGGCATCTTTAAAATAAGGCTT